>Ga0210040_10006689_pt1 | contig 14254 bp, 8 predicted proteins | sample CryGeyCG12114_NA_FD_185462 | JGI IMG/M metagenome (GOLD analysis project Ga0210040, IMG submission 185462) | Groundwater microbial communities from aquifer - Crystal Geyser CG19_WC_8/21/14_NA (SPAdes) (version 2) | ecosystem: Environmental > Aquatic > Deep subsurface > Groundwater | place: USA... | reverse complement strand
TATTTATTGATCTGGACGGACCGCTGAATGCTATCTCGGATTATGCACCCAACACCTTGGTAGAGGATTTACAGGAATTTGCTACCCACTTTACTTTTGTGCCTTCCGGTTATTATAAATAAATATTGTAAAAGAATAATATTACTGATTATCAATTTATTAAACATTATATATTTAAAACAAAGTTGATTGTAAATTTTATAAATTAAATCAATAATTATATAAAATTTTATAAATTTATATAATTATTATTACTATATTTGTAATTATATTTGTCTTTGTGTTATATTTGTATAACAAAATGGTTAAATAATCATAGAAACAATATATCTAAGATTATCGTATATATGTAAAATTGTATATTAAATCAATTACAAATATAAAATACAAAAATGGTAGTTAGTAAAGCAGAGCAACCTGTAAAAAAAAGTGTAAAGAAGTTATTATTTGCTGATGCCGATCAGTATGCTATTCCGGCTGTACAAGGATGGAATGAAGGCTATTCTAAGGCAAATAAATTTTTATATATTCAGGATACCCCATCTAATACTACCAGCCGGGTTAAAATAAATCATTCTTAAGCCAGTAATTATTTTAAATTGTTAAAAAAGGAAGCCTGATCCGTACGGATCAGGCTTCCTTTTTTAACAGCTTTTAAGTTTCACCTATTTCTTATCACCATTAAACAATTAGCCGGCGCCTGGATATCCGGAGAGAAATATATTAATTTTTATGGCGGCTTTTCTTATAGACCTGGATGGCGACTAATAAAATTATAATAAGCACCACCAAGCCTAATAAGCCATAAACCATTCCCAGGGCATTTTTCAGGATTACCAAAAATACAATGGCAAAAAGAAAAACGGTAGCCACTTCGTTCCAGATCCGCAGCTTAGTAGAGTTCCAGGTAATTACATTTTGTTGTTGTTGCTTAAAAAGCTTATGACAGTAAAAGTGATAAGCATACAACCCAATAACAAACGTTAATTTTAAATGCAGCCAGGTGGGGGTATACCCATATAAAAACCAGGTAGAACCACCCAGTATAAACGTAAGTACTGCCGAAGGCCAGGTAATGCCGTACCATAACCGCCGTTGCATAACCCTAAACTGATTTTGTAAGATAGTTTTATCTGGTTCGGGCTTACCATTTGCCTCCGCAAAATAAATAAACAACCGGGGCATATAAAACAAACCGGCAAACCAGGTAACTACAAAAATAATATGCAGTGCTTTAATGTAGGGAAACATAGATTAGGATTAGGGCCAAGGAAATACCTTTGGTTTTAAATAAAAAACCGGGTACCGGAGTAGTTTTGCCGGAATTCTTTGGGCGTACAGCCGTTTTTCTTTTTAAAGATCCGGTTAAAATAAGAAAGATTGTTAAACCCGCATTTATAAGATATTTCGGCAATGGTTTCGGTGGTATCAATTAACATCCGGGAAGCATGGCCCAATCTTATTTCGTTTAAACTATCTACGTACGTTTTTCCGGTACGCTTTTTTATGAATCTGCTGAAAGAAACTTCCGGCATATTCACTACTTTAGAAACATCGGCCAGCGAAATATCTTTATCGTAATTACCCTGCATAAAAGCAAAAGCCTTTTCGATGCGCCGGCTATTATAACTGAAATGATCTGAAGTAAAAGAACTGTTTGATAAAGTGCGCATGTTTCGCGATACCGATAAATCGTGCAAGATAGATATAAGTTCTAACACCGAATCGAATCCTTTTTTCTGAATAAGTTCCTCCAGTCGCGGCCGGAAAGCCTGCCTTATTTCCGGCGAAAAGCAAATGCCCTTATTGGCTCTTTCCAGGAGTGCCCGGATAAAACTCAGTTGGTTGCGGCGCAGGAACTTTTCATCAAATAAATCGCGGTGAAACTGAATAGTGATTTCGTGTATTTCTTTGCTCTGGCACTGGTGTGTAAACCAACCGTGCGGCAAATTACTGCCAATCAGAACCAATTCCAATTCATCTATAATCTCCACGTGATCGCCCACAATTCTTTTGGTGCCCGCCGCATTGTAAATAAAGTTCAATTCATACTCATCATGATAATGGAGAGGAAAATCAAAACCTTCTTTTATTCTCGAAAAAAAAGTAAAGCAATCATTCTCGGTTAGTGGCGTAATTTCCCGGTAAATGGTATTCATAATAACTTAGACTTTTTATTAAATATCCAATAATAAAAAAAAGCTTTTGTTGAAAATTTTAAGATGTTTAAAGCAAAACGTTAAGGAAGTATTATTAAATATCGCCTTTAATTTAAATTAAAATATTGTAAATAAGGCTTATATAGAGTTGTTTTAAACCTTTTAATAAAAGTTGCCCTAATATAAAGCAATTAAATGATAAAATAGTATTATAAGTAAAAGCAACATTAAATTTAATTTTGATAGTAAATATTTAATTGCTGCTTGAGCATGCGGTAAGTAGTATTTTGATGGCAGATTTGAATTAACTAAGAGCGTTTACCACGAATAGTTGCTCGGGAGGCATTAAAATCTAAAGTGTTAGTAAGAGTTTAAAACACCGGTAAACTTATACAGACCAGGTTTTAATATTAGATTAAACCAATTAGGTTATAAACCAAATATATATTGATGAAGATCAGATTTTTACTTATTATGCTGGGTTGGCTGTTTGTTTTTGTGGGGCAGGGGCAATCTTTGCCAATTGATAAAAAAGCTACTGCCCAAACCAAAAACTTATTTGCCAATCTGCAGCGGGTATCTAACAAAGGTACTATGTTTGGCCACCAGGATGCTCTGGCTTATGGTATTGGTTGGAAGTACCAACCTGGCCGCTCCGATGTAAAAGATGTTGCCGGCGAATACCCGGCTTTGTTTGGCTGGGAAGTTGGTCATCTGGAATTGAATAAACCAATGAGCCTGGACAGTGTGCCTTTTGATAAAATGCGGAGCTTTATACAACAGGCTTATGCGCAGGGGGGCGTAAATACCATTAGCTGGCACCTGAACAACCCGGTAGACCCGGCTAAAACTTCCTGGGACAAAGCCGATTCTACTATTCACCAATTATTTGCCGATAAAACTGCTTTTAAACGTTATAACTCCTGGTTAGATAACCTGGCCAATTTTCTTAAAAGCCTGAAAGGCCCGCAAGGCGAATACATTCCTATTATTTTCCGGCCTTTTCATGAGCACACCGGCGGCTGGTTCTGGTGGGGGCGCGGATATGCTGCACCGACAGAATACGTGCAGCTTTGGCGCTATACCGTAGATTATCTCCGCGACAAGAAAAAAGTACATAACCTCTTATATGCTTACTCCACCGATCGTTTTACTTCCCGGGAAGATTATTTGCAAAATTGGCCCGGCGATGAGTATGTAGATATTTTAGGTTTTGATTTATATCACCGGCCGGAATCAGATCCTTATAACCGGTGGGTAGCCGATGCCCGTAAAATGGTAGAAACCGTGCGCGATTTAGGGCAGGAGAAAAAAAAGGTGTGGGCCTTTACCGAAACCGGCCTGGAAGGAGTGCCTTTTGCCAACTGGTGGACGGGCTTTTTACTGCCGGTAATACAGGATGCTGGCTTATCTTACGTAATGGTTTGGCGTAACGCGCGGCTTACCCATTTTTATGCGCCTTATTCTAAACATCCTAGTGCCAATAGTTTTAAATTGTTTGTAAACCATCCGAAAGTGCTTTTTGAGCAGAAAATAGCAGCCGAAACTATGTATGCCCCAGTAGGAAAGTGAAAAGTGAGAGGTTAAAGATTGTAAACTAATTAACATAAACCTGCTTTATACTTATTTAACCTGGCACGTATTCCTGTTAACTCTTCTTTTGGTTTAGATGCTGCTTTGCACTTGCAATTATTGGTAGTAAGCCTAAATAATATTCATGACCAATTGTTCACATTATACCTTTTACTTTTCACTAATAAATAAATGAGATTATCCGCAATAGACATTGGCATTATCTTTTTTTACTTGTTTGCGGTGGCCGCAATTGGGTTGGTGATGCAAAAACGAGCAAAGGCTAATAAACAAGCCTATATGTTGGGAGGAAATACTTTGCCTTGGTACGCATTGGGCTTATCTAATGCATCGGGCATGTTTGATATTTCCGGTACCATGTGGATGGTAATGCTGGCTTTCGTTTATGGTTTAAAAAGTATCTGGATTCCGTGGCTCTGGCCTTCTTTTAACCAGGTTTTCATGATGATGTTTATGGGCGTGTGGCTGCGCCGCTCCAATGTAACCACCGGGGCCGAATGGATGCTGACCCGATTTGGGCGCGGCAAAGATGCCAACCGTTCCCACGCCATAGTAGTGGTATTTGCGCTCTTAAGCTGCTTAGGCTTTTTGGCGTATGGCTTTATTGGTTTAGGTAAATTCGTCGAAATATTTGTTCCCTGGTCGGTAGTAGCTCCCTATATACCATTTAATATTTCTTCGGAATACGCGCCGCATATTTACGGCTTGGGCTTTACCTTATTTGCCGTGTTTTATTCTGTTCTGGGTGGTATGTCCAGTATTGTTTGGGCCGATGTGTTACAATATGTTATTATGACCCTGGCTGCAGTTGTAATTGCCGTAATGGCTATGAATAACCTGGATACCGCTGCTATTAATGCTCCGGAAGGTTGGTTTAACCCTTTCTTTGGTTCTACGCTTAGCGATTTGGATTGGACAGCTATCAACAGCGAAATACAAAATAAAATAAATGAAGATGGTTATTCTATGTTCAGTATTTTCTTTTCCATGATGCTGTTTAAAGGCGTATTGTCTTCCTTAGCCGGCCCGGCACCTAATTACGATATGCAAAAAACCTTATCAACGCGTACGCCCCAGGATGCGGCCAAGATGAGCGGTTTTGTATCGCTGGTACTGATTCCTACCCGTTACCTCATGATTTTTGGTTTTGCAGTTTTGGCATTGCTCAATTTTAAACAACTGAACCTACAAACGGCCAGGGGCATCGATTTTGAACAAATATTGCCGGCCGCTATTCTGAATTTTGCCCCCACCGGCGTAATGGGTTTATTACTGTCTGGTTTGCTGGCTGCTTTTATCGGGACTTTTGCCGGTACTTTAAATGCAGCCCAGGCTTACCTGGTAAACGATATTTACCTTAAGTATGTAAATCCCCAAGCCTCAAACGAAACCGTAAGCCGTATGAATTATCTCACGGGTATTGTGGTGGTGTTGGTTAGTATAATTATTGGCTTTTTTGCCAGAGATGTAAACAGCATTCTGCAATGGATAGTAGGTGGTTTGTACGGCGGCTACGTATCGGCCAATGTGCTGAAATGGTACTGGTGGCGGTTTAACGGCAGCGGTTTTTTCTGGGGTATGTTTGCGGGTATTATCCCGGCCCTTATTTTCCCGTCTATCTTCGATGGGCTTGATCTGTATTACTTTCCTTTGTTACTGGCTATTTCAGTGGCCGGTAGTATTATCGGTACTTATCTGGCACCTCCAACGGATATGGAAACTTTAAAAAGTTTCTACCGGAGTGTCCGGCCCTGGGGCTTTTGGGGACCGGTGCATCGTGCGGTCATGTTAGAAGATCCTGATTTTAAAAGAAATAAGAATTTTATGCTGGACATGTTCAACGTAGTAATAGGAATAGTATGGCAAATGAGTTTAACCTTACTGCCGATATACCTGGTACTTAAAATGTATCCCGGATTAGCCGTAACTGCCGTAATAGTAGTTGTAACAAGTTTTATAATTAAAAAAACCTGGTGGGACCGGTTATCCAAAGATTCTCCCGAAGCCGAAAAGAAAACCTTAGTAGCGCAATAGTTACTTTTAATAAAGTTCTTCAACAGCACAACCTTAGTTAAATATATTTTACCTATGAAAACTGATTTTCAGGAAAGATTAAATCAATTAGAAACTACTTATAACAATCTGATTACGCGGAAAAACGAAAAGCAGCCGTTGGGCAATGGTATTTACGACCGTTATGTTAATCCTATTTTAACTGCTGGGCATGCCCCGGTTTTCTGGCGCTACGATTTAAACCCCGAAACTAACCCGTTTTTAATGGAGCGTTTAGGAATAAATGCTGCTTTCAATGCGGGAGCTATTAAACTAAATGGTAAATATTTGCTGGTGGTGCGCACCGAAGGCATGGACCGGAAATCTTTTTTTGCCGTAGCCGAAAGCCCCAACGGGATTGATAACTTTTGTTTCTGGGATTATCCGATTACTTTGCCGGAAACCGAAGACGCGGATATTAACGTGTACGACATGCGGCTAACGCAGCACCAAGATGGTTGGATTTACGGCCTGTTCTGTACCGAGCGGAAAGACCCGGAAGCCAAGCCCGGCGATGAATCTTCGGCGGTAGCACAATGTGGTATTGCCCGTACCCGCGATTTAATTACCTGGGAGCGCCTGCCGGATCTGAAATCAACTTCCGCGCAACAACGCAATGTGGTATTGCACCCGGAATTTGTAAACGGGAAATACGCTTTGTATACCCGGCCGCAGGATTCTTTTATTGAAGCAGGTACCCGGGGCGGTATTGGTTTTGGCTTAACCGATTCGATGGAAAATGCCGAAGTTACAGAAGAGCAGATCCTGGATGAAAAAACGTACCATACAGTTTACGAAGTTAAAAACGGCCAGGGCCCGGCACCCATTAAAACCGAAAAAGGCTGGCTGCACCTGGCCCACGGCGTACGTAATACGGCCGCCGGTTTACGCTACGTACTTTATATGTTCATGACCGATTTAAACGATATTACCAAAGTAACTTATAAGCCGGCCGGATATTTTATAGCGCCGGAAGGCGAGGAGCGGATAGGAGATGTGTCCAACGTAGTTTTTGCCAACGGCTGGATTCAGGATGAAGATGGTACCGTATTTATATATTATGCTTCTTCCGATACCCGCATGCATGTAGCTACTTCTTCTGTAGATCGTTTACTCGATTACGTGATGCATACCCCAGCCGATGGCCTGCGCTCAGCGGCTTCCGTACAAAACCTGAATAAATTAATTCAAAAAAATCTGGCTTACCTGGAGAATAATAAAGAATTAGTGCTAAGCAAGAGTAGGTAGAGCAAATGATCGGAATACTTAATAATACAGCCATAAACCAGCAGCTTCAGACCTATCATCATGAAATGGGATCCGAACTTAAACGGATTCTTTCCTTTTGGTCGGAAAAAACGGTGGATGAGAAACAAGGTGGTTTCTTCGGACAGATAGACAATAAAGGGCAAGTTAACGAAGAAGCCCCCAAAGGAAGCGTATTAAATGCCCGGATTTTATGGAGCTTTTCGGCGGCTTTTCGTCATACCCAAGATCCGGTATATCGGCATTTGGCTGACCGGGCATTCTATTACATGCTGGATAACTTTTTAGATAAGGAGTTTGGGGGAATTTATTGGTCGCTGGATGCCCAGGGTAAACCCCTTAGTACCAGAAAACAGATTTACGGATTGGCTTTTGCTATTTACGGCTTTAGTGAGTATTACCTGGCTACCCAGCATCCCAGGGCTTTACAAGTTTGCCGGGAACTTTATGATTGGATAGAGAAATACAGTTACGATTCGCAGTACGAGGGCTACCTGGAAGCTTTTAGCCGGGAAGGTTTACTTCTAAAAGATTTACGATTAAGTGAAAAAGATCGCAATGATCCCAAGACTATGAATACGCACCTGCATATTCTGGAAGCCTACACCAACCTGTATCGTATTTGGCCTGATGCAACCCTAAAGCAAAAATTAGAAAACCTCATTAGGGTGTTCTTACGGCATATTATTCATCCGGAAACCAATCAAATGAAGTTGTTCTTAACCCGGGATTGGCAACCTTCCGCGGATTTGGTGTCGTATGGGCACGATATAGAAGCTTCCTGGTTATTATACGAAGCAGCCGAAGTTTCCGGTAATCAGGAATTATCGCCGAAAGTAGAGCAAGTTATTCTTAATATGGTGGGCACAACCGCTGAATCGCTACTCCCGGACGGCAGCCTTTATCATGAGTTTGATATAACAGCCCATCATTATGATAAGCACCGGGAATGGTGGGTAAGCGCCGAAGCCATGGTGGGTTTTTTTAATGCCTTTCAGCTTACCGGAAAAGAAAACTACTTTAGCTATTCTGTAAATGCCTGGCAATTTGCCAAAAAATATTTATTAGATATTAAAGGCGGGGAATGGTTTTGGGGAGTTAATGATGATTATTCTTTAATGCAAGAAAACGATAAAATAGGTTTTTGGAAATGTCCTTATCATAATTCCCGGGCTTGTTTAGAAATTATAAACAGAATTCACACCTTGGTTTAAAGGTATTTATTGTATGCGACACAGCTTTCTAAGAATAAAATAATAAGAAGAAAACCACCTCCAAACCCCTCCTTGAAAAAGGAGAAGAGCTAAGCCGTAGCTTCAACACTAGTTTTTCCGATAAGTTAGGTTATGGTCTTTAAATGTAATAACTTCTGTATTAAATTCAGAGACGTATATTAACATATTACAATAAGTTAGTATTTAGTACCCTGAAAATTTAATAGTTGCCTAAACTTTAAAGGTTTATAAAACTAAATAATGCTGTATAGTAGAAATGTTTTGCTCTACATGATTATTTATTTTTCAATATAATCAATGCTGTAATTTTATAATATTTTTAATTTATAATGATTATACCTATTAATTATTAATACATATCCCTATATCTATTAAAATTTATTTAAGTATATAGTTAAAATATGTAAAAATTTATAAAATAATACTATTATGATTAATATTGTTATATATAGCTTGTGATGATAAAATTTAAATAATTATATTTTTTTGTTTAATAAGCTTTAAATTAATTTTATTATGAAGTTAATGGTTTGTTAAAAAAGTATTATGTATTAACAATTTTTAATTATATATTTGATTCGATATTTTCTGCATATTCTATTGATTATAAATATACTAAAAAGCTCATAATGCAAATTATATATCTATCTTGTGAATTAACTTCCAGTTTGATATTAGTAGTAAAATAAAACCCCATAAGTCTAATATCAATTTCAGTTTATATATTTTATGAAAAACATAAGGGTAGAAAATTTAAACTATAAACTTGAGTTGTTTAAACAAAAAATTTATATATATTAATAACTACATTAATAAAGTATAAATATTAGTTGTTTACTAATTTTTAAGATTGTAGGCTGAATTAATAATAATTTTACTTAGAAAGGGTGTAATAATAAAAAAAATAAAAAAAGTCAGGAGATAAGCTAAAACAATTTAAAATTTTAAAATACACGAAACTTAAGCCGGCAAAATATTATTCATATACGTAAGAAGTAATATCATAAATAAAAGAATTAATTAGATAATACATATTCTTTTCTTTTTTCATGTTAATTCTGGAATGTTCTTTTATTAGGATAAAATAAATATTACCAAAACAATCAATCCACCTAATTAATATTTTTATGATCAAAAACAAGTACCCAGACAAGGTTTATTCCAGTAATATTCCTGATGGTAAAAAGCCAGTAGTTTGGAGGATAATGGCCATGCTTTTAGCTGTTATCTTTATGCAAACAACCATTGTTTTAGCCCAAACAACTACCCGGCATCCGGTATCTGGTAAAGTTACCTCTCCGGATGGGCAAGGGCTTCCAGGTGTAAGTATTATTATTAAAGGCACTACAAATGGCGTTGCTTCGGATGTGGAAGGAAATTATACCATTGAAGCCGCCAATACCGATGTTCTGGTGGTTTCCTACATTGGTTTTTTAACCCAGGAAATAACTGTTGGTACCAGAACGCAGCTTAATATAAGCTTACAAGAAGACGCCAAAGTCCTGAATGAGGTAGTTGTTACGGGTTATGGTGAACTCAGACGAGTTGACGTTCCTGGTGCCCAGACTACTATAAGCTCTAAATCCATTGAAAAAACGGTAAACACTACAGTAGAACAGGCTATTCAGGGCCGGGCGCCGGGCGTTTATGTTACCCAGAATACAGGTGCACCTGGTGGCGGTATTTCGGTTAATATTCGGGGTGTAAACTCTATTAGCGGCAGTAATGAACCACTTTATGTAATTGATGGTGTGCAAATGTTAGGTTCTATTTCTCCTTCCGGAGCTAACCCATTATCTACCCTGAACCCGTCGGATATTGAAAGCATGGAGATTCTGCAAGGGCCTTCGGCCACCGCTATCTATGGTTCGCGAGCTACCAATGGAGTTGTTTTAATTACTACTAAACGCGGTAAATCTGGTGAAGTAAGAATTGATTATTCTTACTTATATAGCTTACAAACATCTCCAAAACCTTTGGAAGTTATGAGTATGCAGCAGTATGCTCAGATGGAAAATGAATATAAAGCTATTGCCGGCGGAACTGTGCGGGAAGAGTTTTTAGACCCATCCTTATTAGGTGAAGGAACGAATTGGCAGGATGAACTTTTTAATAGTGCCGGTATGCAAAAGCACCAACTTAGCTTAAGTGGTGGCAGTGAAAAAACGACTTATTACTTATCCGGTGAGTATTTAGATCAGGAAGGAATTGCCGTTGGTTCCGGTTTTGATCGGGCTTCGGTAAGATTAAATATAGACAATAAAGTTCGTAAATGGCTTGATTTGGGCGCTAACTTTAATTTCTCACAAACAAACGAGCAGATATCTACCACCCAAAATGATATTATCACCAGGGCTATTCAGTTAGCTCCTCATATTCCGGTAAGAAACCTAAACGGAACCTACGGCGGTGGTACCGTTACGGCTACTAATACATCTGAACAGTTTACCCCACCAAATCCTATCGGACTGGCGGAGATTACTACCAATGATTTAACTAGAAGACAATTTTTGGGTGGCCTTAACTTAGCCTTTCATATTCTTCCAGGTTTAGATTTTCGTACTGCTTTCAATACCAACATTGGCTATTCTAATTCGCTCTATTTTCTACCAACTTACCAGTTTGGTTACCAGAAAAATGAAACGGCTATTTTAAATAACACCGCCAGCACTAGTACCTATTGGAACTGGAATCAAATGGTGCAATATACCAAGCAGTTTGGTAAACATAATATCAATGTAATGGCCACTCATGAGTCCCAGGAATCTACCTGGAGGTCAATATTTGCCCAAAGACAAGGTTTTACAACGAATGATGTGCTTGATCTGAACGCAGGCGATATTCTTCAAAGTTCCACTGCCGGCGGCAACAATAATTGGGGCATGGAATCTTACTTAGGCCGGATTAACTATAACTTTGGTGACCGTTATATTATTCAGGCTGCTTTCCGGGCCGATGGTTCAGCCAACTTTGGTTCTGGAAATAAATGGGGTTATTTCCCTTCTATTTCTGCTGCCTGGCGAGTTACCGAAGAGCCATTCTTTAATGTACCATTATTTAGCGATTTAAGATTACGTTTCGAAACTGGTTTAACCGGAAACCAAGGTAGTGCCGGACCTATTTACGGTAGCCTTACATCCGGACCTTCTGAATGGGGAACAAGTTTCCGGCCCAGCAGCTACCCAAATCCTAACTTCCAATGGGAAGAGACTAATACCAATAACTTTGGTATAAACGTGGGTATGTTTGAAAACCGGGTACAATTAGAGGCGGATTATTACATTAAGAATACCAACAATTTGATTCTGCCGAGTTCCCTGCCCTGGTATATGGGTACCAACGGAAATGGTTCCATTGCTCCCCCAACCATAAATGCAGGTTCCCTGCAAAATAAAGGCTGGAGTTTATCCTTGAATACCATTAATATTGATAATGGCAATTTGAAATGGGAGTCTAACTTTAATATATCGCATTTTAAAACTACAATTAAAGACCTAAATAACCCTACCGGCATTATGGACCGCGTAAACTGGTGGATGAATAACTGGACCCAACGTTCTATTATTGGTGAATCTCCTTGGTTATTCTATGGTTATGTGGAGGAAGGAATATTCCAAAGCGTAGAAGAGCTTGAGAATAGCGCGCTGCCGGCCGACAATAACGGGGTAGAATATGACATTGCCGAAAATAGCATTTGGGTAGGTGATGTTAAATATAAAGATATAAACGGAGATGGAATTATAACCGGTGAAGATCAAACCTTTATTGGTAACCCTTGGCCTAAGTATTTTGCCGGATTTACAAACTCTGTTTCTTATAAAGGTTTCGATTTAAGTGTTATGATTACCAGTACTATTGGGAATGATGTTTATAACTACCTGCGTAATGAAAATTCTAACCCCAACAATATAAACCTGGGTCGTAACATGTTTGTTGGTGCGTTTGATTATGCTAAATTAACCACAGATGCTGAAGGTAACACCATCTTAGCCAACCCAGGTACAAACGTAGCCAGAATATCCAGCAGTAGCAGAAACAATAACTTCGGACGCCATACCGATAAATATGTAGAAGATGGTTCGTTTGTTAGGCTTAAAAACGTGACCCTGAGTTACAATTTGCCGGCTACTTTAATGGCCAGACAGAAGTTTATCAAAGGTGCCAGATTTGGGGTAAGCGCACAAAATATTTGGACCATAACCGGTTATTCTGGTTATGATCCGGAAGTTGGTTCTTATGTAGGTGCTAATGCTAGTGCTAACAACGCCTCTATTGGGGTAGATTATGGACGTTATCCGTTGACCCCGGTTTATTCTTTTAACATCGGAATTGATTTCTAATTTAAAACTACAAGCAAAATGAAAAATAAATATTTTTTAATTGGGGCAATGGTGGCATTATCTGTGTTTACCGGTTGTTCCGAGGAATTTTTAGAACGGCCACCACAAGATGCGCTGGTTGATGCTAATTTTTATAAATCGAATGAACAGGTATTGGCCGGTACTGCTCCCTTGTATAGCGTGGTATGGAAAGATTACGCAGATAAAGCCAGTTTTACTTTAGGAGATATGCGGGGTGGTACTTTATTCCGGGCCTGGGGCGATAGAGACCATACCTTATTTAATACCACTTCGGTATCAGCCGATAATGGTGCGGCTTATCGGGCTTTTTATGTAACGGTTGGTCAAGCCAACATGGCCATTACCAATATAAATACCTATGCCGGCGAAGGGGTAACCGCGGAAATTAAAAACCATGCTATAGCCGAAGCAAGATTCATGCGGGCTACTGCTTACATGTTTTTAGTCTCTAATTACGGTGCCGTACCCATCATTGAGGATAATGTGGCCATCTTGGATAATGCCACATTAAAACGTAATACCGTTGAAAGTGTTTGGGAATTTATTACCCGGGATTTTGAGTTTGCCGCGGAAAATTTACTTGCATCGGCTATTGAGCCAGGGCGGTTAACCAAATGGTCGGCAGAAGGTATGTTGGCCCGAACCTATTTAACCCGGGCCGGGGTAGAATCAACTGGTGGCGCTAGAAAACAGGAATTTTTGGATAAAGCCAAAGATTACGCTGATCGGGTTATTACCATGAGTGGTAAATCCTTGTTGCCTAATTATGCTGATTTATTCACCTGGCCTTATGATAACAACAATGAATCGTTGTTTGAACTGCAATGGGTATATACAACCGACTATGCTGCTGCTAACACCACAATTTCCCAAATAACCTACAGCAACGATATTGCTAATGGAGATGGCTGGGGTGGTGATATTAGCGCCTCCTGGTGGATGCTAAGCCTTTATGATGGTTTAATCCAAGAAGAAGGTGTTAAGCCTGGTTTTACGGTGGATCAACGGTTAAAAGCTACTTTTATGTTGCCAGGCTTTGTTTATCCTGAAATTACCCAAACCGTGCGTAATGCAGCCGGTGTGGAATCAGAACAGGATTTAGTTTTCCCAGACCCGGGTGCTTCCGCCGCTTCGAGCTATGCTAGCATCAGAAAATACGTAATGGGAAAAGCCAAAGATGTTGACGGACAGTCATCATCACAGCGTTATCCTAATAATACCTATATGTTGCGGTTAGCGGAGATGTACCTGATTTATGCGGAAGCAACTCTGGGTAATAGTGCCTCTACAACTGATGCCAAAGCGCTGGAATATTTCAATAAAGTTCACATGCGGGCCGGATTGCCAACCTTTGAAGATGCACTCACTTGGGACGATATTTTTAAGGAGCGTACAAAAGAATTTGCTATGGAAAGTATGGCTTGGTATGATTTAGTTCGGTTACATTATTATAATCCACAAAAAGCTTATGATATTGTAAATAGCCAGGACCGAGGCCTTTTTGTTATTCATCCGAACCGGATGCCAAATCCTACTGGATGGACCTTTGCAAAAACATCTTGGTTTACAGAAAGAATGGCGGTAGCCA
>Ga0210040_10006688_pt1 | contig 14254 bp, 5 predicted proteins | sample CryGeyCG12114_NA_FD_185462 | JGI IMG/M metagenome (GOLD analysis project Ga0210040, IMG submission 185462) | Groundwater microbial communities from aquifer - Crystal Geyser CG19_WC_8/21/14_NA (SPAdes) (version 2) | ecosystem: Environmental > Aquatic > Deep subsurface > Groundwater | place: USA... | reverse complement strand
GCCATTATTGGCTTCGATGATATTGAAGCTTTTGAAGTTTTTAGTCCTACCATTACCGGGGTGGCGCAGCCGATTGAAGAGATGGCGCAACACTTATTTGATATTCTTTTTGATAAAATGAACGGTAAAAATTTAGGTCAGTCAGCCCGGAAAATCATATTGCCGGGGAAATTAAATCCCAGGGATTCTACTGCTACAAAGTTGGAAAGAATAAGTTTGCTCAATAAAAAACAGAATTGATAAGGCTTTTTATTGGGTCCAAAAGTTTAGAAAACTAGGTTTGGGTTAATTCGAATTTTAAGCCAGAGGAAAGAAGTACCACAGAAAGGTTTAGCGAAAATTAAAGAAAGCTATTCAAACTGATTCATTTCAAAATTGCCTTAAGCGTATGGTTTGTTTACTTGCTGATCAGAAGCAACAGGTTGCTTCTGATCATGAAAGCAAGGCCATCTAATCCTATGCTAGCGCTATTTGTTAACCAATATTAACAATGCGAATCAAGATTAAAAAGGAAAAACGTAGGAGCTGAAGTAGTTGGGTTTTAGGCATCAAATTAAAACTTATACAACTATATAACTAGAGTCTGCCAGCTTTATAATACACAACTACAAATACAACACTGTAGTGCTAATTTCTCTATTGGCCAAATCAGCGATCAAGAACTGCTCATCATCTATTTGTTTTCTGTAGCTACTAAGAGAAATACCAAGTTAAGAGTATGCTCCGATAAAAATTATAAAAATTTTTTTAATATCTGATTAAAATAAATTAATTAAAATAGTTTAATTGTAAATATATTATAACTAATATATGGATATATTGCAAATTGCTAAAATTGGTATTTTGTACAAAAAGTTTCTGCTAAACCGGTTAAGTTTTTTAGTATATTTGAAAAAGTTTAATAATTAACAACTAGAGTAAAGCATCTTTGAGAAAAATCAAATAAATCTATCTACCTGGTTTTGGAATTATCTTCCTTTTAAAAATTATTAAGTTTTAAAGATATTCCGGCTTTACCAGGAAAATGATAGCTGGTAATTTTGCTTTCCATACTAATTAATATTTTGGTTAGTCTGTTTTTTTTGCGTCAGCTTGCTCTTTAAATCTCAGGTAGTATTGTTTAATAATACCAATACATTAATAAATAATATTAGACCCTAAAGGAATTAGAAGGATTGTTAACCTTATAATTAAAAATCTTAAAACTGTGTTGAGGTAAGTTAAAAGCATATAAGGCTAATTAAATCAGCATCGGTTATTAGAAAATAAAATAAAAATAAAGGGTGTTCTTGATAGTCATTCAGAAAAACTATTCAAAGACTTCAAATCCAATACTTCCCAATCAGGTTTAATCCATAAATCCTTAGGTCGTTTTAATAATATTTGATTTTCAAGTTCAGCTAGGGTTTTAATAGAGTTTTATTACTATTTAGTCAAGAGGACGGATATGCTTATCTAAGTTGGAATAAATCTAATTGTAAACTATTTAACCCGGTTTATGGCTACTCAATATTTATAAATTAGGTTCATTTTAAAGAATCAAACTACAATGGGAATTAATTAAAAATTAAATTATTAATTAAATGAAAAAATATTACTTTAAAAAGGTATTTGCTGGGTTTTTCGCACTTTTTCTATTTGTTAATTTTAACTTATTAGCCCAACGCAGGCCTACAAATACCAATGTAGTAGTTGCAGCAACTGATTCATTAAGAGGAATTGTTCGCGATAATAATGGAAAGCCTCTCGCAGGTGTTGCGGTAACTACAGAAAACAGTGCAACCCATTTTATTACTGATGCAAATGGGTTGTTTAGGTTGGCAGGAAATAGCGCTCAAGCATTAATTTTTTCCCATCCGGATTATTATACCAAAGAAGTCTCCACTCAAGAAAAATATTTAGAGATACAGCTCGTAAATCGGTATTTATCTGGTTTACCCGTTTCGGGAGCTGAAGATACAACTAGAAGATATTTGGATGTGCTTCACGGTAAACAAGGGACTACAACAACCATCCAATCAGTTGGTGCCGTTTATAATAATCAATTAACCACAACGCCATCTGCCCAGTTTTTGCAGGCATTGCCTGGTAGAATTCCAGGGTTAAATATTGGCTTTACCAACGGTTCACCAGGCCTGGATGGGAATGGAATCTCTTATAATATTAGAGGAAGAGGAAATCAAATAATTCTGATTGATGGAGTACAAAGAGGGTTCCTTTCGTTAGATCCTGAGCAAATAGAGTCGGTATCGGTATTAAGAGATGCCTTATCAACTGTAATGTATGGTCAAAGATCTTCCAATGGCATTATTTCCATCATTACTAAAAAAGGGGATAGGGGCACCCCTCGCATTTCATTTACCGCGCAATCCGGAATTCAAACGCCTACTGCTCTGCCTAAACCTTTAGAGGCCTGGCAGTACGCAGAACTTTACAACGAAGCACAAAGAAACGATGCCGGTACTACCGCCATTACCCCGCGGTATTCGCAGGCCGATATTGAAGCTTATAAAAATGGTACAGATCCTTATCGGCTACCAAATGTAAATTGGTATGAAACAATTTTAAAAGACCAAACAAGCTTAAACCGCTATAATTTTAATGTACAGGGAAGTGGCACCGGCTTTAGGTATTTTGTGGATTTAGACTACATGAAAGAAGGCGGGTTATTTAACACCATCGATTCTAATGTTTACAATACGAATGCACAGCTCGACCGCTATTTGGTACGCACTAACTTAGGAGTAGATATTACAAAGACTACCAACATGCAGCTAAACCTGTTTGGTAGAATCCAAAAAAATAATCAACCTGGTGGAGGAACAGCAGGCATATTAAGTTCTTTGGTGACGACTCCACAAAATGCTTATCCGGTCTTTAATCCGAATGGTTCTTTAGCAGGCACCAGTGTATATGGTCAAAATGTGAATATTTACGGGCAAACTGTATATAGAGGATACCAGTTCCAGGATGCCCGGGATATGGCAGTTGATTTGCAGCTTACCCAAAAATTAGATTTTGTCACGCCGGGCCTTTATTTGCGGGGCCAGGGTTCTTATAATAACTCCACCACTTATACCACTAACCGGACCAAAAATTTTGCTGTTTTTCAATTAAATGCGAATGATACGTACGCTCAATACGGTACCACAACCGAGCAGACCACCGCAGGTACGGCGAATGACCGGGTACGGGTAACTTATTTAGAAGCAGCTTTAGGCTATGATAAAAGTTTTGGAGAACATACTATTAATACGGTTGTACTGGCAAACCAACAAAGTACGTTGCCTTTTCAGTCCGGGAATTTGCCGGAAAATTACACCGATTACGCAGCTCGTGTAACTTATAACTGGCGAGAAAAATACCTGGCCGAAGCAGCTGCCAGTTATGCCGGCTTTAATTACTTTGCCCCGGAAAAACAGTGGGCTTTATTTTGGGCCGGGGGAGTAGGCTGGAATGTACATAATGAAAACTTTATCAAAAACAATCTTGATTTTATAAGTAATCTAAAGCTAAGGGCGACATATGGTCTTACCGGCCAGGCAAATACCAGTTATTTTACCTACATACAAACTTATTGGACACCATCAACTAATATTAATAATAATGATGGTTATTACTTTGGCAATGGTGGCGGCCTGGTAAGAAGTACCGGCCAAAATGCGCTGACAAATCCGCAATTAGAACCTGAAAAAGCTAACAAACTCAATTTAGGCGTGGATTTAGGCTTAGCTAAAAATAAGCTATTCTTTACGGCAGAATACTTTCAAAATAAGTATTTTGACTTAGTAGGCACACCCGGCAGCCAAACAGCTATTCTGGGAACTAGTTTCCCTGCCAAAAACCTGCAGAAATTTGATTATTGGGGGCAGGAGTTCTCCCTTACCTGGCAGGATAGGGTTAAAAATTTTAATTATTTCCTAACAGCTAATCTTTCGCAGGTACAATCTAAGGTAGTTTTTAATGATGAAGTACCTAGAGAATTTGATTACCAGCGAGGTACCGGTAAACAAGTAGGTTTACAATATGGCTATATAGCCACTGGGTTATTCCAGAGCTACGATGAGATAAATGATCCTAATACGGCGGTATTTGCCTCAACTCCCAGAACTTCTTTGCGCCCAGGTGATATCAGGTATTTAGATAGGAACAATGATGGCGTAATTGATAACAGTGATGTTGGGACGATTGGTAGTGGCAAGCCGGTTATTTATTATGGTGCTACGTTAGGCTTCAGTTTTAAAGGATTTGATTTTAGTGCTTTACTCCAGGGAACCAAAAACAAAGTATCTAATATAAATAATGACTTTTTCTACGGTTTTGGTAATGGCGGTAATAATAATGCTTATGAATATAATCTAGGCCGTTGGACACCGGAAACTGCCGCCACCGCCACCCAGCCCCGGGTATGGTTAGGCAGTAACGTTAATAACCAGCAAGTGTCAACTTTCTGGATAAAAGATACAGATTTTATCAGGTTAAAGAATGCTGAGTTAGGGTATACCTTGCCCGCCAGTATAACGCGTAAAATTGGGGTCCCTTCTTTAAGAGTATTTGCTAACGGCCTTAATTTAATTACCTGGTCAGAACTTTATGATTTACGGCAAGATGTAGATCCGGAAGCTATGGGAAGCGCCTATCCAATAATGCGAGTAATGAATTTTGGGGTTAATGTAAAATTTTAATAGTTAATATATATTATGAATAAAATAACATATTACGGGATATTACTGCTTTATTTATTTGCTGGTGTATCCTGTGAAAAAGCTTTAGAAGATCGCCCGTTAACTTTTGTTTCAGAAGATTATATTTGGGATGACACCGATGCTACTGGTAACTATGCCCAGAACTTTGTGCATAAAATATATTCTCAGTTGCCCACCGGTTATGTGCGTTTGAATGGCGTGCCGTTGGAAGCCGCCTCGGATGATGCTGTGCCCAGTGATAGAAATAATGCGACCTGGAATGTTATAAACGGAGGATATAACCCCTTGGTTCCTTTCGATAACAACTGGGGTAATTCTTATTCTGCCATTCGGAAAGCAAATATGTTCCTCGCTAATTATCAGAAGGTGCCCTGGGTTGATCCTAATATTCCTAAGTGGCTCGCAGCTGAGGTCCGTAGTTTAAGAGCCTTCTTTTATTATGAACTGATTAAAAGGTACGGAGGCGTGCCCTTAGTAGGAGATAAAGTATTTGATTCCAATGACTCGGAATTATTTCAGATACAGCGTAATAGCTTCGAGGAATGTGTACAATACATATTATCTGAATTAGATGCGGTACAAGATGATTTACGCCCTGAAGAAACTTTAGCTAGCCGGGGCAGTGGAAATGGAACCACGGAAGGAACAGATGCTGATGCGGGGAGAATAAGGAAAAGTATTGTATTGGCTATAAAAGCAAAAGTATTATTATTAGCTGCAAGCCCTTTGTTTAATGCATCTGCCACACCTGAAAGAAGTTATACGGGTTATGCCGCGTATGATAAAGAAAGATGGAAAGCAGCTGCAAATGCCGCCAAAGTAGTGATGGATCTAAATATTTTTGCCTTAGAGTCCAACAGGTATATTTTGAATACCACAAGAGTAAATAAAGAATTCATATTTGTCCGTTACGGAGCAAGCTATCAAAATACTTATGGTTATAGAATGTCGCCGGTGGGTTACCGGCCCGGTAATACTGCCAGCCAGGGCTTAGTGAGTCCTACCCAGGAATTGGTAGATGCTTTCCCCATGAGAAATGGCAAATCCATAAAAGATCCTACCTCGGGCTACAATCCGGCCACTCCGTATGCCAACCGCGATTCCCGATTAGACCAGACGGTTTTTTATAATGGCATGACTTGGTTAAGACGCCCGGTGGAAACATTTGAAAACGGCTTAGATAAGCCTAATAATGGCAACGTAAACAGTGGGGTACAAACCCAAACCGGGTATTATGCCAAGAAGTTTTTAGCTAATGATGCTAATAACACGGCTTATTCCAGTGTTATGTATCATCAGTCCGTAACGCCAACCTTTTGTCTTATCCGCTATGCCGATATATTATTAAGTTACGCGGAGGCCCAAAATGAATATTCGGGACCAGATGCTTCCGTGTACAGCGCAGTAGAAGCAATTCGGCAACGGGCAGGATTAACCCCTTATCAGCTGCCCTCCGGACTTTCTCAGGCTCAAATGAGAGATATCATTCGCAATGAAAGACGAATAGAATTAGCATTTGAAGAACAACGTTTTTATGACATTAGACGGTGGAAAATAGCAAAAGAAACATATGGCACTACCCTGCATGGGGTAAGGATTGTTAAAAACGCAAACAATACTTTCACTTATACCCCTATTGATGTAGCAACACCCTATTTCAATGAAGCTAATATGTACCTCTTACCCATTGCCAACAATGAAACGCTGGTAAATCCCAATATAGAGCAGAATCCAAATTATTAATTCATTTGAAATAAACAGTTATGAAATTGATGAAGATAACTTTACTCTTTGCCTTTTTGTTAATATCCTGCAATTTATACTCACAAGAACTAAGGACCATTAATGGGCAGGTATTTGATGAAAAGAAGACGGCTTTACCTGGTGTTACCGTAACAGAAGTGGGCAATGTTACAAACGGTACAACTACCGATGAAAATGGGAAGTTTAGAATCACGGTAGCCAGTAATGCTGCTGTGCTTAATCTGAGTTTTATTGGATTTTTAAATCAAACCGTTTCAACCAGGGATAAAACCAATATTACAGTAACCTTACTTCCTGATGCCAAAGGACTCGAAGAAGTAGTGGTAGTAGGGTATAGCACCCAAAAACGAATTACAGCTACCGGATCGGTGAGCTCGATTAAAGCTGAGGAAATTAAAAATGTTCCTACGGCTAGTGTCCAAAATGCCTTGGTGGGCCGGCTTCCGGGGTTTTTCTCCCAGCAACGTAGTGGGCAGCCTGGTTCCGACGCCGCTGATTTTTTTATCAGAGGAGTAAATTCTATTAATGGTGATAACCGGCCGTTAATTATTGTGGATGACATAGAATATACCTACGAGCAGGTTTCTCAGATGAATGTGAATGAAATAGAATCTATTTCTATTTTGAAAGATGCCGCGACTACGGCTATTTACGGGGTAAAAGGGGCCAATGGAGTATTGGTAATCACCACAAACAGGGGAAAAGTTGGTAAGCCTCGTATCAATTTTACGGCTGAAACAGGCATTAACCAGGTAATCCGGTTTCCTACGTACCTGGACGCTTATTCCACCGCCTTATTAATGAATGAGGCAACTGTAAACGACAGCTATGGGCTTTCATCTCCAATCACCCTTCCCTGGACTGCGCAGGACTTGGAAATGTTTAAGAATGGTACTGACCCTTATGGCCATCCGAATGTTAACTGGACGGAGGAACTGCTGAAAAAGACATCTTCTCAAAGCCGTTATAACTTTGATGTAAACGGTGGAAACAATATTGTAAAGTATTTTACCTCCGTAGGATATTACAGCCAGAATGGTATATTAAAAGAATTTTCCCCTCAAAATTCTGAGGACGCTGTAAACAGCAACTATTTTTATCGACGGTTTAATTTCCGTTCCAACTTAGATATCACCCCGACCAAAACCTTAAAATTCAGATTTGATGTAAACGGACGGTTCGAAACTGTAAATAATCCGGGTGGTGTATTGGATGCCAATGGTTTATTTAAGGAACTTCAGGCCTTTCGGGCAACTGCTCCATTTGTAATGCCGCTTACTAATCCGGATGGCACCTATGGTTATGCAAATCAAAGTTGGGGGAATGGTTATGCTAATCCTATAACCCGTATTGCTAATGGCGGATATAGACGAACATTCAGAAACAATTTTAATATTATTGTTGGAGCCGATCAGAAACTGGATTTTGTTACACAAGGGCTTTCAGCAAAAGTTAATGTTTCCTATGCCAGCAACATTAATGAACGTCGTTGGATTTTCCGGGACGTAAATTTATTACCTGTGTTTTTTTATAATTCTTTTAATGATACCTATTCTATCAAAAATGCCGGTAATTATAAAATGCCTAATTTCATTCAGGATTCCCGGAATGAAGCTTTTAACAATACAACCACTATTCAGGCTTCCCTTAATTATGCCCGGGATTTCGGCAACCACCATGTATATGCCTTAGGTTTATTAAACCAAAGAAGTTACACCAATGGAGGTGCCGTTCCGGTTAATTTCCGGGGAATTACCACCAGAGTTGGGTATGATTTTAAACAAAAATATTTATTTGAATTTAACCTGGGCAGAAATGGCAATGACTTATTTATTCAGAAATACGGAACTTTCCCGGCTGTTTCTTTAGGCTGGAATGTGGCAGAAGAAGGCTTCTTTAAGGAACGTTTTCCTGTTTTTGACCTACTTAAACTGCGCGGTTCTTATGGCTTAGTAGGAAGTGACAACAACACCCCCAGTACCATTCTCTCGGAAGTACAATATAATTTAGGAGGGGGGATACCTTTTGGCTCCGGGGCAAACGAAGGAGCCTTAGTAAATCCTTTTATTACCTGGGAAAAGGAAAAGAAAACCAATATTGCTTTGGATGTAAATATGTTCCAGGGCAAATTTAGCCTTACTGCTGAATACTTTTATAATTACCGCTATGATCAGCTATGGGGACAAGGAGATGTTCCGTTATTAATAGGCCAGGACTTACCGGTAAGTAACAGTGGTATTTCAGAGAATAAAGGTTTTGATGGCATTATTACTTACCGGAACAATATCAGGGATTTTAATTATTCGATAAGTGCCAATGCGTCTTACGCTGTTAATAATGTTATTTACTTAAGTGAAGCTCCAGATTATCCTTATCAGGCTCAGACAGGAAGACCGCTTGGATTAACCTTAGGCTACAAAAATATAGGCTTCTATCAATTAGAAGATTTTGGGGAAAATGGTTCTGTTTTGCCCGGGGTACCAACACCTTTGTGGAGCACTATTCAACCGGGTGATTTAAAATATGCGGATATGAATGGCGATGGTTTGATCACAACTGCCGATCAAACTTACCTTTCCAAGCCTAATTTACCTACTACCACGTATGGTGTAAACCTTGGTTTAAGTTACAAAGGCATTTCTTTAAGTGCTCTGGTTCAGGGGGCAACTGGCTATGCCGTACAGATAAATGCCGAAGGTAGTGATGCTTTTAATAGTAATTTACGGCCTTGGCACCTGGAAAGATGGACTCCTGCTACCGCGGCTACTGCTACCTACCCCCGAATTGGATTCAATACCAATATCAATAATATTTCCTGGCAAACTGTATCTGATTTCTGGTTTATTAATGCAAGTTATACTCGTTTAAAATCCTTGGAATTGGGCTACACTATTCCCGAGCAGTGGCTTGGAAAAGTTGGTTTTATAAATTCCGCCAGAATATATGGTGCCGGATATAATTTATTAACAATTAGAAATGTCGGTAAATTCCAACAAGTAGATCCTGAAATAGCATCAGGGCAAGGGCAAGCTTATCCAAACATGGCCAACTTCAATTTTGGGGTTCAATTAAGCTTTTAAGATTAAAAAAAGAGAGTATGAAATCATATATTAAAACCTTTGCATTGCTTAAAGGCAAACAGCCAATGCAAACGTATAAAATAGTTTTATTTGCCATTAGCTTATTTACACTTCCCGTTTCGTGCACAAAAGATTTCCTTGACCAAAAAACCCTATCGGTTTTAAACGAGGACGCTATTTTTTCGGATAGTACGTATGCGCAGCAATTTGTTAATAGCAGGTACGCAAACATTACTTACTCCTGGGAACCCAATCGTTTTGGCACGGGCGGATTAGAGTCAGCCATTGACGAAGCCGAATCAGCTATTAGCCCTACTCAGCAACACACTTTAATTTTCAGTGGGGCCTTAAACCCGAGTAATGCAGATAAAAATATCTGGATTACAACCTACCGGCAAGTGCGGGCAGTTAATATTTTTTTGAAAAATAAGGACACGTTACCGGTGCAGCCGGCAACCAAAGCCCGCTGGGAAGGAGAGGTCCGCTTTCTAAGAGCCTGGTATTATGCCACCATGCTGAAGCATTACGGAGGAATCCCAATTGTGGAAAATAAAATTTTTGCCCAAGATGAGGAAATAGATTTGCCAAGAAGCACTTACGAAGAAAGCGTAGATTATATTATACAAGAATGTGATGCAGCGGCAGCATTATTGCCCATGAGCTATGTTTCTACCTCCTCAGATTACGGGAGGGCAACCAAAGGCGCGGCCTTGGCATTAAAGGCCAGGGTGTTATTATATGCTGCCAGCCCTTTAACAAACAGTTCAAGGGCGGATGATCCTAACCGTCTTGTTTCGTATGGCTCAGAGGATGCTACGCGTTGGAAGAAAGCAGCTGATGCGGCGCAGGCGGTAATAAATTTAAACCAATACAGCTTATATAGGGCAAGTACACCTGCGTTTTATCAAAATTTCTTGGTTTGGGTAAATCCGGAACAAATTTTTGCTTTTATGCCCCCTACTACTACTCCAAATAATATGTACCGGGAAACCATTGCCAATCCACCCAGCAGGGGCACCCGGTATACCGGTACAGTTTCTAATTTTCCTCTTCAGGAGTTAGTGGATGCTTTTGGAATGAAAAACGGGCTGCCCATTACGGATCCAGCCTCCGGATACGCCGGCATAGGCGATAATATGTACAAGGACCGGGATCCCCGCTTCTATTATACGGTTTCATTTAATGGTGCATTACGAGCAATGAATGGGTATTCGGGTGACCAGCCGGTAAGAACATATACCGGAGTAATACCAGTGGGGAATTCTAGTGAAAGCAGTGCCAACTTAGATGGTATTTATAAAAATAATGCTACCAGAACAGGATATTATGCTTATAAAATGCTCGGTAATACTGTTGGTATTACCTCTGAACTCAATCGGCCTCGTTTACTCATTAGATATGCTGAAATCCTTTTAATTGCTGCCGAAGCAGTTAATGAATTCCAAGGACCCAATGAGCAGGTATATTCCTGGTTAAAAGATATCAGGAGTAGAGCCGGAATTGAGCCGGGTATAAATAATTTGTACGGGGTGAAAGCCAATATGACCAAAGATGAAATGCGGGCCTTTATCCAGAATGAACGACGGGTAGAATTAGCCTTTGAAGAACATCGTTTTTGGGATGTACGGCGCTGGAAAATAGCCCCTCAAACCGAAGATAAAGACATGCACGGAATGGAAATTACGCGTGCCCAGGATGGTACTTTCTCTTACCGGACTATTGTGGTAAGAAAGCATGTATTTAGAGATAATATGTACTTTTTCCCGATACCCCAAAGTGAATTAACTAAGTCACCGGCATTACAACAAAACCCGGGTTACTAGATAAAAATTGTAATAGTGATTAAACTATATAATTTATCCTCACTATCTATTTTATTATTTATATCATGAAAAAAAATTATTTAGCAATAATGCTTATTTGTGCATTTGTCTTTAACAGCTGTACAGAAGGCGGTGAACTGGAGACATTAACTGCTGATGCTTATACGGTATCTGGCGCAGCAGATAGTAAGCAGCTGGTGCCGACGGCAAACGGCAATGGTTCAGCATCTCTTTCGGGATGGTACGATGAGGCTGGTAATTCCCTAACTTTAAATTTATCATGGTCTGACCTTTGGCTTGCAACTGAAAGCGATATGATAACTGGATTAAAGTTTTACGGACCGGCTGCCCCCGGTGCCAATGGCCCGCTTACACATACCATTAATTTTACCAATGCAAATGCAAGTGGGTCTGTAAGCTTAAGCCTGGCCGGACATAACGGATTAGTAAGTGCTGAAAGAGAAGACTTGTTATCAGGTAAGTGGTATTATATTATAACTAGTGAAAAGAACCCGGAAGGCCTTGTAAGAGGGGCGCTTAATGCCGTAAAACGGGATCCTACAGCGAAGCCGGTTAATTTGGTAAAGAATATAGTGTGGGATGCCGCAAACAAAACCATCTTAAAAATAGGGGATAAGAGTACTCTTAATTACCGGATTGAACCTGTTTTTGCTACCAACCGTGAAGTAACCTGGCAAAGTAGTGATCCTGCGATTGCCTCAGTAGATCAAGAAGGAATTGTTACAGCTAATGCGCAAGGATTTGCAACCATTACGGCCACCGCGGCGGATGGAAGTAGCGCAACAACTTCAACCTTAATTGCTGTTAATTATATTCTGCAAGAAACTGAACTTGACCGCAAGGGCTGGACGGTGACCGCTTCAAGTGAAAAGGTAAGTGATGGAGGTGGGGTAGTTGCTACTTTAGATGGAAACTTTTCTACCTACTGGCATAGTATGTGGGGGCCAAATGAGCCTCTTCCGCATTGGATTTTAGTGGATATGAAACAAACTTATGACGTTTCAAAAGTGATTGTGCGGAGGAGGACTGGTAATACCGATACTAAAACGGTTGTGGTAGAAACCAGCCTGGATAATGTTACTTTTAATAATGCAGGTACTATTTCTGCTACAGCTGATATGAATCCGCTTGCATTTAATGTTGTAAAGGCCCGTTACATAAAATTTACAGTAACCGAAAGTAACAGAGTACCAAATGCCAGTATATCGGAGCTCTATGTTTCCGAAACAAAATGGATTCCTAGCCCTTAAATTGTAGCAATTGTGAATCAAAAGGTATTGGACTATTCATAAGCCAGTTCCCTGCAAGCTTAAAATATTATGCAATAATGTTCAAATCAATTTTTCAGAACTTGGAAAGGAGTAATTCGAAAATCAGAGATGTCTATAAATTCATGGCAGATAATCAAAGGAAAGATTTTAAGTTTTGGAAGAACAACGGTAGTTAGAAATTACATGAGCTATTAACGGATTTTTCAGCAAATGACTTCAAACAACTTACTTATATTTTCCTAAAGGTTTTTTTAGCTTATCTAGTGAGATTATTCAACATTACGACACAGCGTAACATTTTAAATTGTTTTATAATGACTAATTATCAATTAAACTAGTTACAACTTATTAAAATCTCCAGCTATGTCAATGGCATTTTATATATTAATCTTTATTATCTTGGTGATTGGTGCGGCTATTCTGGTTCGGAAAAATCGCATTCTTATGTTTTGTATTCTCGCATTTGGAATTATCGTCGTTGCGTTGTGGTATCTCCTTATCCTTAATATCGCGGCTTCTATGCGATAAGCCTGGTGCGGGCTATAATAGTTTTTCACTCTAATCCGTGGCTAGAAATCAGTTCAATTAGAAATATAAAAAACGCATTAAAGAAAGCCAGCAGGTAACATTATGTAAACGCCATCCTCAGCCGTCGATTACACGAGGGCGATAAACAATTATTTATCTGGATTATAAATTTCTTATTATTTTAGACGGAACCGTTTCAACTGGCATTATGCTAGAGATTGGACAACTAAGATAGTTAACCTAATTTTCAATAAATTAATAACAAATCATTAAAGATAGTTTAGGTATGGAAACTATTAAAAAGATCTTTCTGGTATTTTTTTTATTGTGCTTGTGCCAATTGGTCCGTGCCCAGCAACTCATAACTTATCCGGCCCCCGTGGATATGCCACCCGGAGCTATGAATGATGATTTTACCGTAAAAGTACGCAAGCCAGGCGGCCAATGGCAGGACCTGGCAATTTACGCTGTCCAGGTCGATATGCATAAGCCCGTAAATTCTTCTGTGGCCTATTTCGATTTTTCCGGGCAGGTTGAGGTCGCTATTACCGCAAATAAAACCAATATAAAATCAGCGCGTATCCGGCCAATTTCCTATAGCCTTACGCCAGAAGTAACGGGTAATTCGCTAAAATTTTCTTTGTCTGAACCCCGAAACCTCTCCGTAGAGATTAATGATGATATATTCCATAACCTTCAACTCTTTGCCGGGCCTGTAGAACAGAAGAAGCCTAAGCCTAAAGGTAAAAATGTAATATATTTCGGACCGGGTTTTCATTCACCTGGCCCGGAAGTAAGAGTACCTTCCGGTACAACGGTATATTTGGCTGGTGGTGCGGTGGTAAAAACGAAACTGGTTTGCGATAAGGTAGAAAATGTCCGGATTACGGGAAGGGGCATGTTATACCAGGCTGAGCGCGGTATTGAGGTAACTCACTCCAAGCATGTAGAAATTGATGGTATTATTGTGGCAAACCCCAAACACTATACTGTTTATGGCGGCCAATCGCAATTCCTGACTATTCGCAACCTAAAGGCTTTCAGTAGCAAGGGCTGGAGCG
>Ga0210040_10006687_pt1 | contig 14256 bp, 5 predicted proteins | sample CryGeyCG12114_NA_FD_185462 | JGI IMG/M metagenome (GOLD analysis project Ga0210040, IMG submission 185462) | Groundwater microbial communities from aquifer - Crystal Geyser CG19_WC_8/21/14_NA (SPAdes) (version 2) | ecosystem: Environmental > Aquatic > Deep subsurface > Groundwater | place: USA... | reverse complement strand
ATTTATTATTCGTGCATTTCAGTTCAATTAGACATATGATCAAACTTGGCTGTCCAAACAATAGATGTATACGACACTACTTTTTCTGTAACCAATTGCATTATTCATTTATGAACTGATTGTAGTGTCATGCTTTTGTGAATGAGCTTGTCACTAAAACACTAACACTAACAATCTAAATGTGTACACCATACCTAATTTCTTCATTTGAATAAATGTAAGAACACACTTCATACTTACAGTGTCACATTATAAACTGTGTCATGTGACTAATCATGTACACACGTATTTGTAGTCACATTAAATGTACTCGGGCTCACTATCTATTGTTAACTTTGGACAATTTCATTCAGAAGTGGAAAATTATGCCCTTGGCAGTTAAAAAATATAGTACTGATAATTTAAATTGATGGTTGAATACATTTTATAGCTCACCCAGTTGATTATTTCAAAAGTTTAGTCTATTATAATTTAAATCAGAGCTAAACCATGTCTTATAGTAAAAAGCACAGTCGCAGCACACTTCTCTCTAATCAGTGTCAAGTCAAAAGCAGCTAAAACTACAAAAAATATGTGACAGCAAAGTTCATTTACTTGTGCATTTATCTAGATTTATACTACTCTCTTCCGCTAACTTGATCCTTTTAAGTAGAATAGAAACCTGACCTTTACGGGTGTATAATCGACCTAACCAACACAGTTGAGTGACCCAATACACTGAACACATGCAAAAAAAATAATGTCCGGCTTTGTTTTTTTTCCACAATAATATTTTTTTAACGGATTTACCCCAATTTGACACATTCTTGCTCCATTCATCCATTGGAGCAGCGTGCGGTGACAAGGATCCTATTTCACACATCACTCTTTCACCATATTATCATCTTTAGCTACACAGATGTACAGGTGATTGTGTACACAAGCTCAAAAATTATTATTGCTACTGCCAGCTAACTAACTAACTAACCAACTTCCTAATACTAATACTTGTTTAGGCATTCATTTTATAATCCAGATTAACATCAAGTATAGCACCCCTGCAAGTAATGCTTGTTTTCCGTCTATGTAGCAAGCACGTTCCGTCATATGTGTAATATGTTTTTCTTGTGTGTCCATTAATCATCATTATGTCCACCATGTCTGTTTGTTCAAACAATGGATGGACACAATATTTCACGCACATCTCTTGCCAGTTTCTTGTACATGTCACCTTTCTATAGTCATAATAGGATGGTACGACGAATGTATCACGCATTCGCTATCCCTTCGTCCACGTTCCTTTTGTATAATATTTTTTGGCTCACTTTACAAAGACAAAGATTCATTTCGGTGTAGCACATACTAACTATACCAACTACAATATCTGTGATATCTGTGATGCCATATGTGTCATTCATAATAATGAACCGAAACAGGTCGTGTGTCCAAACACGAATCAAATGGATAGGCCCTTAGGAATTCCTTTCCTTCAAAAGCCCCTTGAAATTCATTGTGAAAATAAAACGTTGTACCACACTGCATAATAAATGTAGTGTATACGCTGTAATTATCTACTTAAACACACAAAAAAAGGGAATCCATGCACTCTCAACCAAAAAAAATAGATAAACTTAACTTTTAATTTTATAAACAACGTACGATCATACTGTATTCTCCAATTCCATCATTCATTAGGGTAGGCACCCATATAAAATAATAGTAATGTTTTCCACATTTTCAAGTGACGTTCGAATGACCTTTGCATTTCTAATGAGGTCACATTACAAAGCCACCGCGCCAATAAACATTAACATTAAGATCATGTAATGGCACATTTGTCTGCATACAAGTGTAATAGTAATCATCCCTCTCGTGTAAACTGTTAGTTATACAACCACTCACTCACTCAAATAAATCATCAAGTCCTCCCCATTCAATGCAACCATCCTTATAGTTTCTTACGTATGTGGTTGGGTTTCATCTTTCTCAAAAAACCTGTGGTCTCTAACTAACTAACTAACTAACGAACTTGGTTGCGTGTCAATCGCCCATGTACTTACTTAAATATAACAATCTCGAAAAGCAGTTGTGTGGTACACAGCAATTGGTATAATGGAGCGTCAAAATAGCGTAATAAGCACTCTTCCCTAACTCAATAAGGGAGACAACAAAGATTTCTTTGATGTGTGTGACTATATACAGTAGTAATTGATTGAGTAAGGGAGCGCAAGAGGCAATTATTGTCCATAAGAATGGATTCTATCCCACATTTTTAATTCTGATTACAAGAATGGTCTTTATAGGGTTGTGGAGCTTAGTTAGTCAGTTAGCTGCACACAGTGGCTTCATGCTATTCATGACGATGCTGATTGACTTGAGCAAAAAGAAAGAAAGAAAGAGCGAAATGATGATGGAACAAAACGAATGCAAGAGTCCATAGGGATTATCTTTTCCTGCCATGCATGGATCGCCTTGAGTGAGTGAGTGAAAGAGTGCTTTGGCAGATCTTATTCATTCTAATAGGAAATAGAGTATGATAGCGAGCATTTTCCAGCAGCACCAGTTCTACTCATCATTTTCCTATGCAATCATAATGCTGTTGTATGCAAGCGGAACTTACATCTTTCATATATGGGGGGTTCAGACAGTGGCTCATTCATCCAGAAAATGGTTGGAATAGGGAGACTCTTTTATAATTCATTGGGCCGATGACGGTTTCCATTAAAAACTCAATTTGTGTCCATCTCATGTGACCTCTTCAAAGTAATACCAATGAGTCTGTATGAGTGCAACGCTTTTTATTTCATTAATAACTGATTGAATAGAATGTATAGATATTACTTTCTATCTAACTAAAGAAGCTGCCTGTGTTTTAATGCCATTTATCAATTTTTACTGTCCTCACCTCAACCAAATGGTGGCTTGCATTAACATATGAAATTGTGAGCCTTTAATGCTGCATTAAATTTTTACATTAAAATAGTGCATTATACAATAATATTTACTAACTAACCAAACAAACTGAAAAAATTCCACGACTACAACCCTCTAACGCATACTTTGCTCTAAAAAATAATAACCATCTTTTAGTTAGCTAGCTTTCTCACATATGCGTGTAACAAGGAACTCTATTCATCTCTTCATGTATACTATTATAGCTTTCCTTATTTATTGTTATTGTGGTCATTTTCCACCCAAAAGTGGTCGTCACTAAATGTAAGTACACGTAAAGTACCTGACTTTCATCCATGCATGCATGATGCATGCCCACTACTGCTAACTAACTAATACAAATAGATACGCGGACTGAGTGACTGACTGGCTACATCATCTACATGTCATACATCTAACTAAACTCACTACTCACTTCACTACTGCTACTACTAACAGGCTTAAAACTTTTCATATTCATTTCGTGCTGGTCTGTCTTTGGAACTACTACTACTTACTACTACTGCACAACATTTAGCTTTCAAAACTCTAGTTATAGTCAGTTAGTGATCTAGCTAGTTAGTTGGCCTACCTGATTGCACAGGTGTGTTTTACTGCCATGCCATACTCCATATCCACCACATAAGCAGTAGGTTGCTACAGTACAAAAGTTTCACCAGCATACATTTCTCCACTGAAGTCAGTGAGTTTAGTTCGTCCTCAGTTCTTTCTCATCCATCAAAAGTTGTACACGGTCAAAAAACATCATCCCCATAATTTCTTTGCTCTTCAGTTTTCAGTGACAAAGAACACACACAACTATAAACGCCGAGCGACCAAAGTGTTTCACACGATCGAGTTAGTTTTTGTATCGCATTACCCATAAACCGGCTTCAGGGATAATTAGTGACAAATAGAATCTAATCCAATGCGTTCTTTGTGATGAACTATTGAAAGGGTGGCAAAATCTTGACAACAATCTGTGCTGTTGTTTTTTCAGTTCCGAACGTACTTACTTAGTTCTTCTTTTTGTGGGGGATCATTGACTCCCAAATAGACGACACGGTGGATTTCTCACGTTCATTCCCGTCCTCTCATTCCCACTTCCTTCCTCCCTCATTCCCGAGTCCACCACCGTCACGTGGCTCTTCGTCCAGTGGGAACACTCCAGTCCCAGCATTGTCCGCTATGGCCTACCTTAAATCCTCATATCCCAATATGAATGGCCTAGGATTTGGAATGTCATTGCCACCTTCATCTATGGACGGTTCTGGTTATCCTGGTGAGCCATTATTTTAGATTTTTGATATTTTGAGTTTAGAATTTTTGGGAGATTTTGCAGTGTGGGATTGTAGAGATTGGCAACATTTACTATGAGCAGTAGTTATGTAGTTAATAGGGGATGTTGATTATTTCGCAGTACCTAACTCGAGGAAACAGAGGAGAGAACGGACTACCTTTTCTAGAGCTCAATTGGATGTTTTGGAATCTCTGTTTGGGAAGACTAGATATCCTGGTAGGTTTTTAGTATTGCATTTTTTAGTGTCATTTTGTTACTCGTGGTATCGCAAAACCATCCGGCTCGGAAGTATTTGTTTTTTGTAGTTTTTAAAAATATACCTTTGGGTTTGTTTCAGATATATTCATGAGAGAGGAAGTGGCTTTGAAAATAAACCTACCCGAGTCTCGTGTCCAGGTAATTTGATACTTTTGTGATTTTTACTTAGTTAGTGTAGCTAGTTCACATTGGGTATTCATGTACTTATTTTAAGTCATTGCACGCATATTCGAGTTTCAATTTAGTTAAAAAGTTTACACACATTAGAAATTCCATTTTTCGGAAGTTAGAGATAGGAAGGAAGTTTTAGTGTTCTGTAATTAATCCAAAATCGTAGGCAAATGGGAAGTTTCCCGCACATTCATCACGCGTACATAAATTGATTGTGTGTATGACTGCATCGGTGATTTCTGAGATTACTATAAATTATGGAGAGGAAATGATTTACTAGCTTACAGTGAGAGAAGTGATTAGATTTCATGGTAATATGAGTCAATTGATTTCCCTCCCTGCATCAAATATATTCCCAACAATTGCATAAAAACGTGTGCACACAGACACACATTCTATCATCACTATGCATATTTCTATCATGTTAGTACAGTCTTCATGAATAGAATTCATTTCTAGGAAGTTTTTAAATTCCACTGGTTTTCGTATCGCACTGCAGAAGAATTTCTATCTGTCTGAAAAATCGATAGGACGAAGGGAAACGGAGGAGAAAGTTTGCCACTCATAATATACAGCTCCTCCATTTCCTCTTTACCAGAGGATTTAATCCTTTTGGATGAAAGCTCATGGAAACGCACTCGCATACTTTGTGTGAAACATATAAAAGCCTTGCACAGTGCCAAAAGAGATGATGAAAATGGAAACAGATTGGAGCTAGAACATATACACGCAGTCCCTTCTCGTTTTGTTTTGTAGAACTAACTAACTAACCAACCAACTTAGAGAAGAAATATTTATCACATGTATGGAAAGTTAGCCATGAAGTTTATTATCGTCATTATTACTGACTAACTAACTAACTAACTATAGCTTATAACTGTTATTAGTAAGAAGAAGTAGCCTAGAAATTTGTGAAGTGGGATTATTTTGGAAAGTGCTTTGAAAGGTGAACGCAGATTTTCATGTTTTTCCTAGCAACTTCTATGTTAGCTCACTCACTCACTACTATCACTAATTGAATTGCAAAAGTTAATTCAGTTGATGTGATTTAGCTAAAGGGCATATAAGGGTGATATGCGATCCTTGTGGCTTTTATGTACAGAGAGTGTCTGCCAGTTAGTTAGTTAACTATCTGGAAATGTGTTTTTTCAAATGGATGAGTTGAGGACAAAAGTTCATGTCGCTATGGGGTAACGACACACACTGAATTCATGTTGCGGATTAGGAATTATTATTATTATATCACTCAGCCAGACATGACTCTGTTGTTAGCTTAGTTCAGACTATATTTGACTCAGGGAATGACTGCTAGGACTGTCTGTGCATACAATAGTATCATCGCAGCACGAAAACGACTATGTACACATTAGGTGTTTTTTATTATGCACGTTAGGGAGAGAGGAAAACGAATAGTAGTCAGTCAGTATATGAGTATAGTACTTTTCCAAGAACCGAAGTTGCGCAACCACTCTTTCTGGTAAATGATAGCGAATAGTTGCATTTGGTTTTAGTTAGTTTGTTGAAGGGTTCGTGAATTATAGCTGAAGCGTAATGCTGAATGATTTTGAATTATATGAATCATTGCTGAAACATTCAGTATTACGCTTTCCTTATTCATTCGGCTTGGTTTATGCATGACGCTCCAGATCCCTCAAAGTTGTTTGGTAACAGCAGAAAAGCTGATAAAGCATTTGCATAAGTAATAATCATTTTATGACATGACAATGACACACTGTTCAGATAATAATAAAAACTATTGTTGGTATAGCATGTTAACTAGGATTTCTTATCATTAACTAATCACACAAATATCTAATTTAAGAAAGCTTTCATTACTTGATAACAAATAGCGATAATGAAGGGGACGCAATGAATTCTAACCAAGATGCATCTATTTCTCAGGTCTGGTTCAAAAACCGAAGAGCCAAATGCCGCATGCAGCAACAGCAACAAAATCAAAACAGTCATACCGGGCCCACTGGTAAACGAGGGCGAGCATCCAAAGCTCTCAAGCAACAACAGTCAGACCAACAACAATTGCACTCTTCGGCCAATTCACCTCCACCCCCTGTTGTGACCAATATTGCTACGCCCAATGGCCAACAGCAGCCACCTACACCCCACTCTCAGCAAAATCAATTGCAGCAGCAACAATCAGACTCTGACGAGATGGGCAAAGGTTCCTATATTCGCACTACCTCATCCCCCCTATTGTATCCGAAAATGTACAGTATGAAACATGAGTCCATGTCACCAAATAGTAGTAGTCCTCCGGGGTCGTCTCAAAACTCCTCTTCAGTCGGAGAAGTGTCCCCGTCTTCTCATGGGTATGGCAACATGGTGACGGGAGTGCCAACGGATGGGAACGGCGGAAGTTCCAGTCCTACAAGCGCAGCATCTGCAGCAGCAGCTGCGGCCGCAGCCGCCGCAGCCTCTGGCCCAACTGGCGGAGCCCTTATGGACGCTCATAACTATGGCTCCTTCCCATGGCATGCTCCTCTGGCTGATTTCCATAATGGTTGTGTTCAACGGAGTTCCCCTATGGGGTACTCGTCCTATAAGAACAGCTATCCCACTCAGAGCTATGCGGCTGCTGCTGCTGCAGCAGCCAGTCCTTACTATGGGAATATGAGCGACTATTTTAGCCCAAGTCATCACCCACATCATGCTCATCACCAGTTCACACATCATACTCAAATGGGGAGTCCATATCACCAAAATTTTGCAAATGCCCGAGCAGCTGCAGAATGTATGGAGTCATATGGAGTGTCCGAGAAATATCAAGTTTTGTAATAATCGTAATTACATTATATTATGAGGGGTAAAGTGAGACATTTTCTTTTTTCTGTTTGTTGTGAGTTTAAAGCGTTGGGTTTGTTGGTTGTAAGATACTGGTAGGTATGTAATTAGTGAAAGAGAAGAAGTGGGAGGTTTTTTCAGTTTTGAATTGTATTGGACAAATCAGTAGTGTCCTGTGGAGATACATGGATGCATACAGGATTACAGGAAACCAGAGTCGATAGTTGTTATTGGTTAGTTTTAGATTCCAAAGGGCCATATTTGTTGTGTGCGTAGCTGGTTGCGACGACTCCGAGTTTCATTGAAATGTGCAATTAAAAATTATCCAAGCGCGCGAAATGATGGGTTTACTTATTGTGTGGTTATTATTAGTGGAGAATATTGGCAAATGTTTTAACTACGATAACATATAGTAGTTTGTCTCTTGTTTCTCATATAAAATATGTGAATGTTATATTTATAAAGTAGTTTGTATTTAAAGCGTAGTGCATTGATCTATAGTTTCGGTGATCATACATATTATTTATCATTTGGTTGGATATGTAAGACTCACTTCATATCGCAATCTGAGTGTTTACTTATTGTATAGAATTGAGAAGATTAATAATAAACCTGGAGATATTATATTACTGCTCGCAAAATCTATGTGTTGCATTCCATGTTCTTCAAAATTCATTCATTTGGAATCAAGTGGAGTTTGATGGACTTGTTTTATTACTTTGGTCATATGCGTGAAATTGAATGGTACATTTCTTGTATGCCCACTCTAAATGGTAAACATTGTAAAATTGCGTTTAAAATGCAAAGTCAAAAGTGGAACGTTTGAGACTCAGACTCACAAAAATTCATCATCAACAGTATAAATTGCAATTCAAATCTCACCCCATGTAGAAAACAATGGGAAACTCTAATATCATGTGGTGGTGGGAGAATACTCTCTCTGTGTACAGCACTCATAAACTATTTTGTTTGCACACTTGTGCTGTACTACAAACGACGGAAAAACTTTTCCCCACAATGTTTTCCACATTTTTCAAGTCGTTGTGCAAACACGAGAAAACTTCACATTCTAATATTATTTCATTCTCAAATCCATACATACTACATTTTCGTGAAAAAAAATTCTGACTCTGAAAGGAATTTTATCCCTATCCAATTTTTTATTTCATTTCGTTTGGTGCATGAAATCTGGTCCAAAATGAACCCCTTTTTCTTCAATGTCCCATTCTAATATACCTCATTCAACCTCCCAATGAACAATACACGGATTATACAGTGTTGCAATGCTTCTCCTCTCACACACATTTACTATATAGCCAGCAGTCAGTCTCCTGACAATTCTGATTCTATTTTTCTCCTATGCATTACACCACTCTTCATCATACCATTATTCCTAGTTCTTTATTCCATTTGGATCTAACTATGTAGATAGTTACTATATCACCCCCGTTATTAACTTACTTACTTGCACCTAAACACATATAGGAATAATATACCTTATATTCTTTCAATTTGTGCATTCACTGAACCATGCATACCCAATTACTTAGTTGCCTTATACTACACTACACATATGAACTAACAATATTCCTGTGAATGAGACACAAATCCAGTGTAAATGTCAAGGCATCAGAGCGGTCTAACTAACTGACTGACTGAGTAGGTAAGTAAGTTACAATAAGTTTGCTACTACCGTCTGTTCTTATTTAAAACGCCCTACACTCATAGTGAGCTTGCTATTTTGGTCAGGATGCAAAAATTCCACAAACAGAATCCTTATGACCGTATGATAACCACCAAAAATTTCCCTCCAGTTTAAATCTAAGCATGTATTTTGTTCCAATTCTTTATTGAATTTAATATACAAACTTTTTCTCGCAATCGTTCCCCAAAATCACGGTGTTTTAAATAAAAACAGATAGTAACTACTGACTGACAAGAGAATTGTTTGCGTGGGCCGAAGACACCTACATTGGTATATATAAAGTAGGGAAAAGAAGCTCTTCAAGAAAACTTGGCATGCATTCTTTGTAACTAACAAGCTATAATACATATGAAGACCGACAAATGAGAAGAACACGCTATGCTACTTTGAAGACATGGATGTTAATACTACGTGTGCAAAATCATGGAAAGCCAGAAAGGAAGACAATAATAATTCACGAATGGCTCATTTAGCATCACAAATATGAAAACTCATGGTTGAACAACTCAGAGACACTGTGGGGAGGAATAAAATATTAACACATGTGACACAACAATGATACACTATTGTTGATAAATTGGTGACAAGTGTGTAAATTCCCATGCGACTTTAAAGGGAGGCAAAAATGTGATTTCACCCTCTGAAATCTGAGTGTGTGATTTTAGGAGTACAAACGTTAGTTAGTTACAATTTGTCACTCACATTCCATTCTGAAATGAAATGTGATGCAGAGTTAGTTAGTTAGCTGTTGTTGTTAGAAGAGGGGGAAGTTTTAAAAACTTCGGGACTCCCTTGCTTCCAGATATTTGCACAGAGTGACTGGAAACTCACTAGCTGGAATAAAGTAAACAAGGGAACCGCAGGAGTGAAAACTCACATTAAAAATCATTTACTTGGTATACATGTTACGTTCCCACTGTGTGCGGAGAGAAGGCATGTGTGTGAACACTTATTTGTACTGGTTCATTTCACACTCACTCACTACGATGTTTTATTCTAGGCTCACTCCCTTTTTATTAGCATCGGGTGTTGATAACATTGGATAGTTAGTATTTACCCAATGATTGCCGTTTAATTTTCATTGCGATGGAATTGGGGTGCATTGAAACTAACTAACTAAGGAATTGTGATAATTCATAATAATAATAAACTAAGTTACCTAACTAACAGACATAAACTTGCATTGATTTTTTCTCTTTACACAAAGCCTTACAAAAAGCGTTGACACAATGCGTTATAAGCACAAAAACAATTTTTTCTCTCCTTAAAATCACTAAATATCCAGATTAAGATACGCTTATGCATTGTATACCGCTCAAAAACTCGGCATTTTATAAAAATCCGCAAATGTATGAAAAGAAATGTCAGCCCTGATATCCTCATTATCACACTGGTAACAAAACTGCCAATCAGTCAGTCAAACAAATATTGCCATTACAATGCATTCGAAACAATTTGCTCCCGAGAGCAAACCATTCCACATTTTTTCTAACTTGTTTGCTAAACATTGTTCTATTGACATATGCAGCCAAGAGCGATATGTGACAAGAAATTTAGCTCCTGTATTTCTATGAGTGAACATGTCAATAACTACGAGCTACACTATACCATTATTTTTGTGACCACCTATAGTGCATAGTTTGTAGCTAACTAACAAATACACACAACAGGCATACTAACTTACTTTGGTACCCTTAATCCCTGAATGTCAATCATCACTCTAGTATTCATGTTTGGGTGAAAACTTCCGACAATTTGCCATTATCACATGCTGTGTGCCCCCCGTTTTATAATGTACGCTTTGTGCGTGACTTCCAACAGTGGCAAATAGCGGTCCGGGTCCACACATTTTTGGGGTGTATGTATGATATCTGTTGTTCCCATGTAGTTTGTCAGTAAAAGCATTGCATTTACTTTATAGCTAGTTAGAAATCACAATGAATTGAACTGAATGCCCTTCCTTCCTTTGAGCCACAAAAAGACCACAGAATGAATTGGTTCGTTTTTGCTGTCACCAACCTTACGCTACACAATGAACTCATGATGAACACATAGAGCGTATGTGCAAGTGAAACTCATCTGATGATGGGATTCATTGTCGGCAATGTTTTCAAAATAAAATGTCACATTGTGGTCAACATCATACAGGACAAGTTAGTATTCTTGGGAACTATTCAAGTGTATGTGTGCAATGTATAAACATATTGCCCAAAATTTATTAGTTTACTTAGATGAGCATTTGTTCACACGGTCTCCAACTTCCGTTCAAAGATTGTCAGTTATAGTTTGTTAGTAAGTGATAAGGTTGTATTATTACACCACAGGTAAAGCGGATGGGATGATCGTTAGTTAGTTATAGTATTTTAATACAGGAACATGTTATATTTATTTAGTCATTACTAATATGATGTTCGCTTTTGGGTTAGTTGAATCCGTATGAAAAGATTTCCTGCTACAATAAGCAGACAAATTGTGACCACGTCCAAGAGCCTAGGATAATAAAAGGGAGTAAGAGTTATAAATGTTTTTGATTCCAAAAGGATAAATAATAATAAAAATGGTAAGGATTTATATAAAAAACGTTTGGTCACCTGTATACTTCTAATGCTTCCTTTACATGCTTTTGTTGTCTCCAAAAAGCTCCGTGGGATAAGAAAAAAATGAGTCGTCGAGAAAACTTTTGCTTTATGTTTAAAAAGAGGAAAATCTTGGAGGCTATATGTACCTTACTAACTCCTACGGGATTTTTTATCCCTTTACATTTTATTCGGGAGGAAAAATTAGTTCTGCAATGATAACGATGATGCATAACATACAACATACAGGTGATTACATTTTTGGTCCTTGAATGTGTGCGTAGCTAACTTCCCACATATATTATGAGAAATGTTTCAGTTTGTGTAGTAGGTACTTTTAGTTAGAGCACACATGGCAAGTCTCCCACGTAGACCAAAATATTGAATAGGTCACAAAGATTCTCTATTGAGGAGAAGACGCCTTTTATGAATTTTATGAGAAAATTGTCGGACAAAGGAACTTTTCTTATGCACTCCCTCCTACATAAGAAAAGGAAGGTAGAAATCTCCAACTCCTGATTTCAACTTGCTTCATGTATACATCTTTTGTACCAATTTATTATCATTATTGTTTATTCTTATGCCTTTTTTTACTTCATCCCTTCTACACCATCTTTTTTATCCTACAAATAAATAGTGCATATTATGTGTATCCAAAACGGGCTACTGTTCACTTACAAAAACTCTTTGCCATTCATACAATTTGTTAGTTTCCGGATGAGTATCATTTATTCTGTAAGCTATGTAACTAACTATTACAATTCATATGAAAACAAACATCGTTGATGTAGTATACATTTGTAGTTCTCCTTTTTACCCCATTTGATCCGTACTGACAACTGACAGTAGACTTGAGCTGAACACAAATTAATCAACTGAAAAAGAATACCTCCTGCCTGTACTGGGATGTGCCTACAGATTACTGTTGGTTCACAACTTTTAGTAATCAACCAGCCAACTAAATATGAATACAAAATTCATTACCCACAACTCGGGCGCATGCAAGCAACGAGTATCAAATTGCGGTCACCCATTCCATTTTAATGATCGGGATGTGAATTGGATGCCACGCGGCGGGACACGTGACCTCTTGAAAATTAGCTCCGTTCCACTCGCATTGTCCTGAACGGGAGCGCAGTTGGTATTAAATGCTCTTGAGCATACTGCTTTGTGAGCTTAAATCAACAAATCCTTTTGTTTCCTGTCTACTTGTGTACAAGTCAGCCAATGAGCAGCCATGTGAAAGTTTGCTCATTTCAGTAATTTAGTCAAGTTGTGTATGTCTGTGTGCTCATCACAAAACTAAATCCACAGTTACAAAAAAACCGAAACCCTGAAAAACATCATTTCATACATTCTGCCTAACTATTAACTAAAAACATAATCACATTTTAGACATTTAGCTTCCTACCGTAGCCAATAAACCTCAAGCCAATCAGCTAATGCATAATTTACTAAATAACTAACTAACTAACTAGTTCGCTTAAAGAGCTATATTTGCTTTACAGCACAAAGCGACTAAAAAGTATTCAAAATGAATCAATCATCAATCTTTGACGTACAAAGTGAATCATCAAAGAACCAAAAACTTTGATCAACTTAACTTATGGCAATGATTTACAGTATTACAGGAGATTAAATTTGTTTACTACTCCTGTACACAAGGAAACAAATAGAGCCTTTAGTTTAGAGATCACAAAAATGTGTATGCACATCTGTACAGGTGGACGGCACAGATGTCATTCAACAGTAATGCATTGATGGCTTAATTAGTACGCTCACCTGTGACCCTTTAGGCTCCAGCCCTGATTATTAAATATTTCTTCTGCATGATGTAATACTAACTATATGAGTACCTAGTATTATGCAACTGGAAACATTTGTTGCACCAGATAAACCAAATGTGCTGAATTAAAAGTTAGCTATAATTACTTATGGCTATCTACTAAAGTGTCCAATTTGTTCCATGCACATGTGAAATATTGGGGGAATAGGGAAAAACAAGTTTATGCCATTTGTTGCACAGTGCTTATAACATACATATACATACACATTATTTGGTTACGTAGTTAGTTAGTTAGTTAGTATCATGAACAGAAATAAGTTGCCAACCTTTTGTCACGGAGGATCATTTAATGTACACAAACAGATCAAAGGATCCTTTTAGATTTGTTATCCTCAAAAAGATCTGTGCCCATCATAAGAATCAGGCTGGACAGATTTATTGATAACTGCGTACATATGTTTCTACATGCAGTGAAAAGGATTCTGTAGATGATAAGTCTGTATTTGTGTTCTAACTAACCTAATGAGAATAATCTGTCAAAGCAAGTTTATATTATCGTATATACATTGATGGTGATGTCATTTATTTTGTTGTGGTTGAAGAAGAAATACAGATTTTAGATGCAACGCAGAATTAAATAGCCCATTATATGTGGATAGTGCATAGAATATTGTACATGACTGTTCAATAGGGAACAAGACTTTCCACTTCTGGTATTTTTTTCTTCTTTTTCTATAGGTTGACGCACTGA
>Ga0210040_10006685_pt1 | contig 14256 bp, 22 predicted proteins | sample CryGeyCG12114_NA_FD_185462 | JGI IMG/M metagenome (GOLD analysis project Ga0210040, IMG submission 185462) | Groundwater microbial communities from aquifer - Crystal Geyser CG19_WC_8/21/14_NA (SPAdes) (version 2) | ecosystem: Environmental > Aquatic > Deep subsurface > Groundwater | place: USA... | reverse complement strand
CCCGCACGCCCCGCTGCCCGCCTCCAACGGCATCGGCGTCTACCACACCTTCAAGATGAGCGACCGCATCCGCTGGGTGATGACGGACTGCCGCACCTACAAGTCGGCGCAGTCCGCCACCGACAACAGCAGCAAGACGATGCTCGGCGTCGAGCAGAAGCAGTGGCTCAAGGACACTGTCATGGCCGCGCCGGCCGGCAGCACCGTCGTGGTCGCCTTCGACGTCGCCGGCTGGGTCGGCGGGCAGACCGCCGGCGACGACGACTGGAACGGCTACTACACCGAGCGGACCGAGCTCGCGACGTTCTTCAAGAACTCCGGCCGGAAGGTCTACGTGCTGGTCGGGGACACGCATTCGACCGCCTACGACGACGGCAGCCACAGCGCCCACGACGGGCCGGTGGCGATGTGCTCGCCGTTCCGGGTGACCAACTCGACCGGCGGCGGGTCCGGTCCGTGGACCGTCGGGCCGGTCCCGCCGCCCGGGTCGTACGGCACCACCCGCTTCATGCAGTACGGCTACCTCGAGATCACCGACACCGGCAGCGGGCCCGTCACCGTGAAGTTCACCGGCTACAACGACACCGGGGTCATTATCTCGACGCGAACGGCGCTGCTCTGATGGCCGCCGACGTCGTCGGGCTCGTCGGCTACAGCCTCGGCGGGACGAACAACACCGACCCAAAGGCGACCACCCTCCCCGCCGACCTGGCCGACGGGGACGTGCTGGACCTGCAGGTCACCCTCGGCTCGGGCACCGCCGACCGGCTCAGCAGCGTCCTGACGATCGACGGAGTCACCGTCGAGCTGGCACGCAGGTCCGCAGCGCAGTACAGCGGCTACACCTCGCTGCACTACAGCGTCCCGCTGACCGCAGAGATGAGCGGCGCGGCGCTGGCGTTCACCACCGGCGGCGTCGCGACCCGCCCACCGACGATGTCCGGTGTCGTGCTTCGCGGCGTCACCGGGATGCCGGTGGTGCCGCCCTCCCACGTGGCGGTGACCCCGGTCAGCTCGACGACGATCACGACCCCTCGGCAGAACGCCGGACAGACCTCCGTGGTCGAGGTGTCGCACGTGCAGGACGTGGAGAACGGCGCCATGCCCGCCACCACGCTGTGGACGCCACCGGCCGGCGTGACGCTGGTGCAGGCCAGCTACTCGCAGTCCCCGACCGTCCCGGTGATGAGCTCGGCGGTCGGCGTCAACCTGACGCTGAAGGCCCAGGGAGCGGCGCTCGGCGGACGCGCGTGGACCAAGGACAACGGCACGTACGGCGGCGGCTGGACCGTGCAGTACGGCGCCCTCGACACCACCCCAGTCGCTGCCCCGCCTGCGTCCGGCACCTCCTACGCGTCGAACGACGCCGGTGCCCGCATCCCCCACACCGCACCGGTCCCGGCGTCCGCCACCGCCGACCGGCGGGTACTCGCCTCGTTCACGATCGCCTCGGGCAGCCGCCTGCTCACCGCCACGCTGCAGCACGCTGACGGGACGACCCGGGAGCTGCCGGAGCTCGCGCCGAAGGCGGCGCTTACGAACGGCGGTCACGCGCACCACGTCCTCGTCTTCGCCTGCGACGAGAAGACCGCCGGCGCGACGCTGCGGCTGTACCAGCAGTTCGCGGACGGCACGACGCCGGACACGCAGATCAAGGCCAGCATCCTGCTGACGGTGCTCGAGGGCGTCGGCCAGCCGGTCGGCGTGACAACCCCGGCGAACTCGTCGACGGCGACGAAGACCTCACCGACGCTGGTTCCGCCCGGCCCGGACTACGTCGAGGTCACGCTGGTGTCGGACAGCGCCAGCGGCGTCGCCCCGGTCATCAGCACGACCTTGTGGACCCCACCGGACGGCTTCGAGCTGCTGGTCGCGGACTACCAGGCCGGTGCGACGACGAACCCGGTCAGCACCAGCGCCGTCGCCGCCCGGCTCGGCACCCGACTGCCGAAGGACACGCCTGCCGGAGGCCGAGTGTGGACGAGCGACCAGCCGGCTCGTGGCGCCGCCTGGACGGTCCTGTTCCCGGTGCTGTCCGCTGCGGGGCGGAACGGCGGGGGGATCTTTGCGATCACCGCCGATGGCTACATCCCGCTCACGGTGCGGCTCGCGTGAGCGGCCACATGGTGCGGGAGGCGTCCCGTCATGCCTGAGTCCCTCGACGCCGTGCAGGTCGCCGCAGCGTTCCTGCTCGGCTTGCTGTGCATCGCCCTGGCCGTCGTGCTGCTGCGCCCGGTGTGGTTGCCGATCTGGCGCCTGTTTCAGGGGACGCAGCAGTTCCTCGAGGACTGGTTCGGAGAACCGGCTCGTCCCGGCCAAACGGCACGCCCAGGAGCGATGGAGCGGCTGGCGCAGGTGGAGGCGGGCGTCGCCGACGTGAAGGTCGTCGCGCTGCGGTCGGAGAAGGAACTGCACCCCAACGGCGGCGGCAGCCTGCGCGACGACGTGCGGACGGTCAGCGCCCAAGTCGCGCAGGTGCAGGAGGCGGCGCAGCAAGCCACCACCGCCGCTGGTCTGGCAGTCAACGAGGCGAAGGTCGCCGCCAACGTCGCGCAGGAGACAGCGACCGAGCGTCGCGCGGACGCCCGCAACATGCGCGCCTCGATGGAGAAGATGCGCGGCGACATCGCGCAGGACGCCGCCGACCGGACGGCTGACGCCTTCGAACTGCTCGAGGCGCGGACCCGGCACCGCACCGACGGCCCGATCGACCTGCGCGGCGAGGTGCTGCCGCACGCGCACGAGCTACCCGCACGGGCGAGGCCGGACATGACCGGTGGTCCCGTCGACCCCGCGCAACGCCACAGCGATGAGGAGTGAGTCCGTGAGCCACCCCGACGAACCGGTCGGCGACCTCGAGCACGAGGACCACGAGCCTGACCACGACCCGCAGCCGCTGACCGACGAAGAGATGGCCGATGGCTGACGTCGTCGTCCAGTCCGGTCACTGCTTCCGCCGGACCGGCGCCACCGGCACGCACCGCGAGCAGGAGTTCACCGCCGCCCTCGGCCGCCGCCTCGGCACGCTGCTCGCCGAGCACGGTCACGTCGCGACGGTCATCGGCGCCGACGACCGCGTCCCGTTGTCCGACGTCTTCGTGGCGCTGCACACCGACGGCAGCAGCAACCGTGCCCGTCGCGGTGCGTCTGTCGGCTACCCGGACGCGGCCGGCGCTCGTCTGGCTGCCGCCTGGAAGCGGGCGCACCAGCGCCATGGCTACCCCGGCGGCTTCCTGCAGGACAACTACACCGCCGCGCTGCGCGGCTACTACGGCTTCCGCAAGAGCACCGCGCCGGTGCGCTTCCTTGCCGAGCACGGCACCACCACCAACCGCGACGACGAGGTGTGGCTGTTCGAGCACCTCGAGCAGTGCGCGCTCGCGCACGTCGAGGCGATCAACAGCCTGTTCCCGCCACCGATCGACCAGGAGGACGACGACATGAAGCTCACCGAAGAGGACGTCGAGCGCATCGCCCAGCGCACCCGCCAGGTCGTCGCGGACGGCCAGCAGCGCTACGGCCTGGACAACCTGTTCCTGCTGCTGACCCGGCTGCTCGCCGCCGTCGAGCAGGTGCCGGCGAAGGTCGCCGCGGCGGTCAGAGCGCAGCCGTGACCACCGTCCTGCACCGCCAGCCGGTCAACCTGCACACCCACGGCGAGCCTGGCCCGCTCGAGGCGAAGGTCGCCGTCCCCGCCGTGGCGAGCTCGGGGCTGCTGCTGCTCGTAGGCGCCGTCCTCACGCTGCTGCAGGCCTTCGGCGTCGACCTCACCGACGAGCAGGTCGGTGCGGTGATCGGTGTGACGGCCGCGCTGCTGCCGGTCGTGCAGTTCGTCGTCGGCTACTTCACCCGGCACACCGCCCGCCCGGACGTCCCCCACCCGTCGCCGGCCACCGCGGCCGACACCCCCGAGCTCTAGAGGAGCCCCGCATGGCCGCGTTCGTCTTCAACATCGCCAAGGGTCGGGCTGCGCACTACGCGTCTCTGCCCGCTGCTTCCGACGGTCTCGTGGCCGTCCTGCTCTCGACCGCGCAGGCCGACGCGACGCTGCGCGACCACGACACACTTGCCGCGGTGCTCGCGGCGGCGAACACCGAGGCGACTTTCGCGGGCTACAGCCGCAAGGCGCTGACCGGCGTCACGGTCACCGTCGACGACACCGGCGAGTCCGTGTCGGTCGACTGCGACGACCCGTCCTGGTCGCCGACGGCCGCGCAGGCGCTCGTGCGCATCCTGTTCTGCTACGACCCGGCGACGGGCTCCGGCACCGACGCGGAAATCGTGCCGCTGGTCGCCGACGACTTCGCGCTCACCACCCCGACCTCCGGCACGGTTACCTACACCGTCAACGCGGCGGGCTTCTACGGGGCCACCTGATGGCCGAGCTGCGCCGCCGGGCGTTCCTGGCACTGGCGCTCGTGCCGGTCCTGGGCGGGACGGCGCACGCGCATCACCGGCCGGGCCACAAGCCGCCGCGGGTCGTCGTCGTCCCACCCGTCCTAACCCTGACATTCCGGGAGGTGTGAGGTGCAGCAGCTGGTGCTGACGTGGCAGCCCGCGTCCAGGACGGTCGACGGCGCTCCGGTGGCCGTCACCGCCTACCGGCCGCGTGAGGCCGGTGTCGTGCTGGCGACCCTCGGGCCCGGCGCGCGCGAGTACGTCGACAACACGGTCACCCCCGGCGCGGCCTACGACGTCGTCGCCGACTTCGCGGACGGCACGTCGGTGGCGAGCGCCGCGAAGGTGCACGCCGCTTCCACGGCCCAGGTCACGCTGTCCTGGGCGAGCCTGGGGTTGCCGGCCGCCGTCTCCAGTGGCAGCGGCAGCGCCAGCGGTGAGGCGATGCCGACCGGGAGCCTGCCCGCCGACGCGCAGGCCCCCTCCGGCTGGACGCAGGTCTACGCCGAGGACTTCCTGACTCCGGTCGGGGAGACGGCTTTCACCGACACGGCTTTCACCGACCAGCAGTCAAGGTTCAAGACCGCCTACCCGGGCACGGGTGCCTACCGGGCGTCGTGGACCAACAGTGTCCAGACCTCCTGGTACAGCGCCGGGAAGACGTGCTCCGTCGAGGCCGGCTCGAGCGTCCTGCGCCAGCGGCTGCACACCGACTCGACCGGCAAGCACCGGACCGAGAACCTCACCCCGCAAGGCGCTGCGGCGTCGCAGCTCTACGGCCGGTACAAGATCCGCTGGCGGGTGCCTCAGCCCCTGCCCGGCTACAAAGTCGCCTGGCTGCTGTGGCCGACCACGGAGGTGTGGCCGCGCGACGGTGAGATCGACTTCCCTGAGGGGTCGATGAACGCCGGGGCCGACATCGAGGGCTACATGCACCGGCAGGACGCGACCGCCGGCCCCGACCAGGACTACCGCGACAGCAACGTCGACGTGGTCGAGTCCGGCTGGCACACCTCCGAGATCATCTGGGCCGCGGGCTACTGCGCCTTCCTGCTCGACGGGGTGATGCTCGGCTCCCCGATGACCTCCCGTGTGCCGAACACGCCGATGGGCTGGCGCATCCAGACCGAGGGCAACTTGTCCGGTTCCGCCTCCAACACCGGCATCAGCCCGGCGACCGAAGGCGTCGTGGAGATCGACTGGATCGTGGCGTACAGCCGTGCCTGACAACCGAGGAGCCTGACATGGCCGACCCCACGACCATCCCCGACCTGGGCCTGTACCTGCACGGAACGTCACTCGACAGCACCGCCGACGGCACTGGCGTCGCGGCATGGGCGGACCTGTCCACCAACGCCGCGACCGTCACGCAGGCCACCCCTGCCAACCAGCCGACGTGGGACGCCAACGCCGTGGCCGCCGGCAAGGGTGCCGTCCGGTTCTCCGGCTCCGCGCAGTGGCTGAACCTGCTCGGCACCGGACTGAACTTGGCCAACGGCGTGTCCGGCATGACGATCATCGCGGTGTGCAAGGACGCGGCGTCCGCGACCAGCGCGATCCGCAACCTGCTCAACCTGAGCCGAGGCGGAACCCCACCGGACGCCCTCGCCCGCGTTACGACAGGGGTCAACGTCGGTGGCTACCGCATCGGTGGGCGTCGGCAGGACCCCGACGGCCTCTACAACGCGCCCGCCGCAGGCACCCTCACCGGGGAGTGGGTGATCCTGCGGTACGTCCTCGACTTCGCCAACCGCAACGTGGCGGTGTGGGCCAACGGGGTCCAGGTGCTCACCGTCACTGGCACGGCCTTCGCGACAGGCGGCCCGACGACGGCGAACGACAGCGCCAACGGCGTCATCGGCGCCAACCCGGCCGCCACCGCCGAGTTCTGGAACGGCTGGGTCCGCTCGCTCGCCACCTACAAGCGCGTCCTCACCGACACCGAAGCCGCCAGCGTCGAGGACCACTTCGCCGCCGACCTAGCCGGTGCGACAGCCCCGGCCGGGCAGACGCTCGCCCCCACCTCCGACATCACCACGGCTGGGTGGACGACGACCGGCGCCGCCAGTCCCTTCGCCGCGCTGGACGAGACGACCGCTTCCGACGCTGACTACGTCAGCGCCAGCACTCCGAACGGCAGCGTGCTTGAGGTCCGCTTCGCCGCAGCGACCGACCCGGCGTCGAGCTCGGGGCATCAGGTCCGCTACCGGCTGCGCGCCACCGGCAGCCACTCCGTGCGGGTGTCGCTCATGCAGGGTGCGACCGAGCGGGCGTTCTGGACGCACACCAACCTGACCGCCGACTTCCAGACGATCACGCAGACGCTCACCACCGCGCAGGCCGACTCGCTCACGGACTACAGCGACCTGCGGCTGCGAGTGACCGCCACGGCGAGCTAGTGGCCGTCGAGACCGTCTACGCGAGCAGCCACCTCGCGGGGACGTTCACCAACCCGGCCAACGCGGTCGGGAACACCCCGACGACGTGGGCCGGGCAGCTCAACGTCAACACCAACGAGACGAGCCGCTGGGCGATCGGCAACCCGGCCAACCCGCTCACCGCCGGGGCGACGCACACCGTCAGTGTCCTGGCGCGCAAGGGCAGCAACAGCGGCACTCCCACCATCACGATCAACGTGTGGGACAACGGCGTCCTCGTGTCGTCCGGCACGGCGCAGTCCGTCACCTCCACGACTGGGCAGACACTCACCCGCACCTTCACCACCGCACAGGTCAGCAGCGGCACGAACGTTGAGATCGAGATCGTCGCTGTCTCGGTCGGCGGGTCCGGCTCGGCTCGCAACTCGGCGCAGATCGCGACTATCGCGGTCGCCGCGAACACCACTGCCATCGTCCCGACGGTCGCCCTGTCCTGGGCGAGCCTCACCCTCCCCGAACCGCCCGCCGTCACCGCGTCGGTCGCGCTGTCCTGGGCGTCACTGGAGCTGCCGCCGGCCGCTGCAGATGTGGTCACGGTCGCCGGGGTCCAGGCGTTCGAGCTCGACGTGGCCCGCGCCGGCCAGTCCGTCATCGTCGTGCCACCTGCCCTTGAGCTCGCTGTCGTCGAAGGCGTCGCGGGCGGCCGGGCCACGGAGCTCGACGTGGCACGTGCTGGCGGCGCCGCGCTGGCGCGGACAGGCGGCCGCGCTGCTGAGGTCAGCACGGCACGCGCAGGCGCCACGTCGCTCGCCGTCACGGGCACACGTACACCGGAGGCGGACACCGCCCGTGCCGGCGCTGCGGCCGTCGCCGCCGTCGTGCCGGGTGCGCGGGCGCTGGAGGGCGACGTCGCACGCCCCGGTGCAGGCGCCGCGGCTGGCGCCGGTGGCCGCGCGACCGAGGCCGACCTCCCGCGGCCCGGCAGTCCGGCCGCCGTGGTGCTCGGCGCCAGGGCCACCGAGACGGACGCCGCCCGCTCGGGTGTCGCCACAGGCGCAACCGTTGTCGTCGGTAGCCGAGCCGGTGAGCTCGACGCGGCCCGTGTCGGCCAGTCCGTCGTGGTGCTGCCGCCCTCGCTCGAACTCACCGTGGTCGAGAGCGCTGGCGGCGGCAAGGTCACGGAGACCGACACCGCACGGGCAGGCGCGGTCCGGATCATCGTCACCGGCGCGCGCGCCACCGAGACCGGCACCGCCCGAGCCGGCACCGCAACAGCAACAGCGGCCGTGACGGTCGCCGGCGGCCGAGTCGTCGAGACGAGCACTCCCCGCGCCGGGGCGCCGGCCGTCCGCCTGACGGGCGTGCGGGCGGTCGAGCTCAACACCGCGGCGATCGGCGCCGCGCGCGTCCAGCTGCTCGGCGGCCGGGCGATCGAGGTCGACGTCGCGCGTAGCGGTGCCGGTGTCCTGTCGGGCATCTTCGAGCCGTGGATGCGCCGCGCCGGTGGCCTCCTGCTCGTCCCCGCCCCGTCGTCCGGCCTGGCCGCTATCACCCCGCGCGCAACCGGGCTCGAGGTCCTCGAGCTCGCCGGTACCGGCCTCGCTGCCGTCGCACGCCAGACCGCCGAGCTCGTCGTCGTCCCCCACGTCGCCGCCGGCCTCACGACCACTGAGCTGGCCTCCACCGGCCTCGACGTCCTGGCGCTCGCCACCACCGCCCTGCAGATCGCACCCGAGGAGCAGACATGACCGAGGTCGTCCACACCCAGTTCGACGAGCTGCCCTACCGGCGGTTCACCCTCCCCTGGTACGACGCGTCCGGGCAGCTGATGACGCCGGCGAGCGAGGGCTGGGTGGCGCTCAACGAGACCGACAAGGTCTCGATGGTGCTCCGGCAGGGCGAGCAGGACCGGGCGGTGAAGCTGCACATCACCGACGCAGCGAAGCGCGAGGTCGAGTGGCGGCCGGACGCGACGAAGGAAGCCGCAGTCGCCTCGCCCGACGGGGGCTTCGACTTCCGGGTCCGCGTGACCGTCGGCACCGGCCCCGGGGCGCAGTCCTACTCGTGCCCGCGGCCGACGGACTCGCCGTGGAAGCTCGTCATCAAGAAGTCGACCGCCGACACCGACGTCGCGGACCCGGCGTGAGCATCGACATGGGCGGCGCCGCGTGGCCCCGTACGCCCGGCACTGGCCTGACGGGCCTTGCCGCCTCGGCCGCGCGGACCATCGCCCTCGGCGACCAGCTGCACAGCGCCAGCATCCCCGGCGAGCCGGTGAAGATCCACCGGGACAGCGTCCAGCGGCTGCTCCTCAACCCGCGCTCCGCCGACGGCCGGCTGCTCGTCGACCGGATCCGCGTCGCCGCCCGCATCGGCAGCATCCCGCCGCGCTATGAGCCGGCTGACTTGGTCGACGGGCAGCCGTGCTTGACCACCGGTCGGCTACCCGCCGGCCGCTACGTGCTCGAGGTCGAACGGGACGGCGTCGTCGTCCGCGCCGGGTCGCTGCACCTGCGCTGACCCGGCGCGCGTCCGTGTCACCATGCGTCGCATGCCCGTCACGGTCGTCGTCTTCGACAGCCTCGGCCACCAAGCCGAACTCCGCGGTCGCCTGCGCTGCTCCTGGCGGTGCGACTGCCGGATCAGCGCCACTCGGCTCGGACGTGGACGGGCCGTGCGGGCGCTGCAGCGGCACCTGCAGGTGGCGCACCAGGTGTAGGGCGACTCGGGCATGCTGCGGGGCATGAACACCCACGCCGAACGCTTGCCCGAGTGGTGGAACAGCCTGAGCGACGAAAAGAAGCAGGAGGTCCGGGCGCTCGGCACCGCCACGATGCCACCGTGGCTGTACACGTCGCTGTCCCGGCACCGTCTCGCTCCGCCCAAGACGTACGTCGTGGGGGGCGGCGAGGAGCCGCCCATGCCGCTGCCGTCCGAGGTGCAGCAGTTCGTCACCGACCAGGCCGACTAGAGCCGCTCGACGTCCGCCGCCGGCACCCACCCGAGATGCCTGCCCAGGTCGCTGCGCCACGTCAGGTACACCCGGTCCCCGCGCCAGCCGAGCACCTCGGCGTCGACCTGGAAGCCCCGGACCCACGCCCGGACCCGGATGTGCTCCTTCGCCTCGACGTAGGGCGGGAGGTCGTCGGGCACGGCGGCCAGCGTAGGAGCCTGTGGACAACGCGGCCCGGCGCTGGTCGAGGATGGGACGCTGCTGCTCCCCCGGCCGGAGGTGCTCACCCTCGACTGGCCCAGGCGCCTGGTGCGCTCCGGCCGGCCGTCGGAAGGGCGCCGGCCGGGGGCTACGACTCACGTGTGACTCACGGCCACCTGCCGCCAACCCGACAAGGCGAAGGGCCGCCGACCCGTTCTCGCAGGTCAGCGGCCCTTCGCACGGGTGGAGCTGAGGGGACTCGAACCCCTGACCCCCACACTGCCAGAGCGGCAAGGGCACCCCACCCCACCTGCAGCAACGCGCTGATCTGCACAACGACCCGGTCGCGACGGTCCATCCGGTCGGTGTGAGTCACACCTGTGACTCACGTGCTGACTCACGCCGCGACGCCGTCCGACCCGTCAACGACGCCAGCAACGTCGGGTCGTCCAACGTCGTCGGCGCCAGGTGCGAGTACCGCTCTGTCGTCCGGATCGACGCATGCCCGAGCAGCTCCTGCACCACCCGCAGCGGCACCCCGTCGATCACGAGCTGCGAGGCGTACGTGTGCCGCAGGTCGTGCACCGTCCCCCGCCGCACCCCGGCCGCCGCGACCGCGTCGGCGAGCACCGTCCGCGGCCAGCTGTGCCGCGACATCGGCCGGCCCCGCTCATGGAAGACCAACCCGGGGCAGGGACGTGCGCGGCCGCGGCCGTCCCGGTGCAGCCCGCAGTCGACCGGCCCGGCAGCTGCCAGGTGCGCGGCCATCGCCTCGAGCAGGCCCGGGGCGACCGCCGGCAGGTCCCGGCGCTTGCGGCCCTTCGGGTAGTCCTTCACCGCCAGCCCGTCGGTGTCGTCCTCAGTGAGGACCTCGACGACGGCCAGGCGCCGGCGCAGCGGCGTCCACCGCGGCAGGTGCAGACCGGCCGCCTCACCCCAGCGCACGCCGGTGCCGGCGAGCAGCTCGAACAGCGCCCGGTCCCGCCGTCCGGTCAGCTGATGGCGGATCGCGTCGAGCTCGTCCCGCTCCCAGTAGAAGTCCGACGACGGCGGGATCGTCGGCAGCACGACGTCGACGGTCGGGTCGCGCTGCAGCCGGCGGGCCCGGACGGCGGCGCGCAGCACCGACGCGAGGCTGGTGAAGATCCCGTCGATGGTGCTCGGCGCCAACCCGGCGGCCTGCAGCCGCTTCACCCAGGCCTGCAGCGCCATCTCGTCGATCTGCTCGAGGCGCATGTCCCCCAGCGCCGGCCCGATCCCGACGGGGCGCAGCACGTGCTTGCTGAGGTGCCCGCGGATCTTCGACAGGGTCCTGGGCTCCGCGACGCGGTTCTCCAGCCACTGCCCGATCCAGTCGCGGAGCAGCTCCCGGCCGGCGTTCGGGTCGAAGTCCTCGCCGCGCCGGACCTCGGCCTCCCGGTCCAGCCCGTACGTGCGGGCGATCGCGCCGGTCCGGAACGTCTGCGGTGGCTGCGGCCCGACGCGCCGACCCGTCCGGTCCCGCCACTGCACGCGGTACCGGCCGGACGGCAGCTGCGACACCCAGGGCACAGCTCAGCCGATCGGCAGACGACGCGCCGTGCGGGCGTGCAGCCGCGTCTCCCGCAGCCGGCGCAGACGCAGGACCAGCGGCGCGTCGTAGGCGAGGGCCTCGGGCCGCTCGAGCAGGCCGTGCACGAGCTGGTAGTAGCGCGTCGGGGTGATCCCGAACAGGTCGCGGATCGCCGCCTCCTTCGCGCCGACGTGCTTCCACCACTGCCGCTCGAAGCTCAGGATGTCCCGGTCGCGGTCGGTCAGCTCGCCCATGGCCGCCGACCGTAGGGGTGAGGTCTGACAGGCGGCGGTCATCGCCGGCGCCGGCTGCGGCGCATCGCGGCGACGAACACCTCGTCGAAGGCCGGCGCCGCCGGATGGGCGATGGCCTGCTCGAGCTGCCCGTCCCACAGCTCGGCGGCCAGCGCCCCGCTGCTCGAGTCCGAGGCGACCGACGGCCGGCCCTCGTTGCCGGCCCGCCAGTGCCGACGCGCGGCCATCAGCACAGCGACCAGGTCCGCCGGCATGCCGGCCCGCAACGCCCGGACCATGCTCCCGTCACCCTCGTCGGTCACCGGCGCTTCGCCTCCAGCAGGGCGTCGACCATCCCCAGGACCAGCTCACGCTCCTTGCGGGACAGGCGGCTCGCCCGGCGGGGCAGCACGAACGGCTCAGCGGTGTCCGGGCGGCGGACACCAGCAGCGCGGCGGACCTTGTCGACGGGGACGTCGAGGGCCTTCGCGAGCCCGTCGATCGCCTTGTCCTCCACCGTCGGCCGGCCCCGTTCGATGGCGTGGACGGTCGTGTGGGACAGCAACCCACCGGAGCGTACGGCGACGTCCCGCAGCGACAGGTGCTGCCGGCTCCGCTCCGCCGCCACGAGCTCGGCCAAGGTCGTCATTGGCACCGCCGCAGAAGGTCCTTCGTCGACTCGTCCAACATCGACTCCGGGATCCCGTCGTAGCTCTCGTTCAACTCCGCGCACGCCACGTCGAGCTCGTCGCTCGACTGGCCACGCTGCAGGCCGAGGACCACCACGACGGCGATCGCCAGCGCCACCGCCAGGAAGACGCCCAAGATGGTCCCCTGCCGCCTTCGATGAGCCGCCGACGTAGGCGTTCGTGCACCGCAGGAAGGGCACGCGGGAGCGTCTGTCGACACCGGCTCCGCGCACTCCCGGCAGGTCAACAGCGCCATCAGGCTGCCTCCTCACGCGCCCACAGGCGCCCGTCGATGTCGGCCTTCTCCGCGTCGCTCAAGTCCGCCAGCCGCGTCCGCACCGTCGCGACGTCCACCCACAGCTCCTCAGAGAGCTCCTGCTCGTCCCGCGACCACAGCAACGCCTCGACGAGCTCCTCATCACCGATCAGCCGGCGAGCCGCCTCCGCGCTGACCCGCCGCTCGACGGAGCCGGTGCACGGCCCGCGGTGCCCGAGCTCGGCGTGCACCAGCTCGTGCGTCAGGGTGCACCGCCGCTCAGCCTGGCCCTGGCCCGGGTGCAGGGTCAGCGTCCGCGTCCGTTCACACCAGGACCCGAGCCGCCCCGGGGTCGCGTACCAGCGGACGGTGATGTCGGTGCGGTGGGCCAGCGCCCGCCACGGGTGCCACATCGGCTGCACCCTGCACGCCACCACTGACAAGCCGGTCACGGCTCCTCCGGACTCGGCACGTCGACGCCCTCGTCAGGCGCCCGCGCGTCGATCTGCGCCTGACGCGGCGTGCCGACTCGAGCGGCCACCCCAAGCTCGCCATAACCGGCCGCGGCCAAGGCACGCTCGACGACCAAGTGCTCAGGCACCCCCAAGCCGAGAGCCAGAGCCGCGAGCGTGGCCGGCGCCGGCATGTTCCTGATCGGGTCCTTGGCCAGCTGCTGCACGCGGCCACGGCCGATGACGTTGCCGCCGCGGCGAGCGATGTCCCCGTAGGTCAGTTCCACGCCGTGCGTGTCGGCGAAGCGACGCTGCGCCTCGTCGATCAACTCGCCGAGTGGGGTCATGGCCAAGACGGTGCAACCTCCAGGTGCGCGCCGTCTACTCCGCTGGTCACAACCGACACGCCGGACGACACGGACGCTGGTCACCACTACTAGCGGTAGTTGTACCGCCCCTGACCTGCGACCTCGGAAACAACACCGGTGTAGTTCCTTGCCACCGGTCACCGGTGACCTCCATAGTGACCAGCCGCGCTGGACACTACGACCAGCAACGCGTATGGTCCCGACTACCGAAAGACACCCCCATGCACCCCAGCTTCGAGGTCTACATGCTGCTCAAGGACCGCAAGCGCCTCGCTCGCCTGATCGAGATCCAGGAGGTCAGCAAGCGCAGCGTCGCCGCCGCCGCCGGGTGGAAGTCGCACACCTACCTGCTCCGGCTGCTGTCCGGCCAGGCCCGCACCGTCGAGCCCGCCAAGGCAGTGCTCATCGCCACCTACCTCGGTGTCGACGTGCAGGACCTGTTCACGCCCAAGGTGTCCAGCGGCGCTGGCCAGATCGCCAAGCAGCAGCAGCGGTTGAAGGTGCCGGCGTGACCGCCCCTCGCCTGACCCTGCGGATGCGGGAGGTCGCCGAGCAGACCGGTGCGTCGCTGACCACCGTCAAGGGCTGGGTGTCCTCCGGCCGGCTGCTGCACCACCGCGTCGGTGGCGTCGTCCTCATCCGCCCCGAGCACCTCGAGCGGTTCCTCGACAGCCACCTCGAGGGCGTCGACGCCGCTCCGCTGCGCGCCGTCCCGGCCCGCCGCAGCAGCTCCGCCCCGGCAGGTGCCGCCCGCCCTGCCGGGGCGCGACCCACCC
>Ga0210040_10006684_pt1 | contig 14257 bp, 9 predicted proteins | sample CryGeyCG12114_NA_FD_185462 | JGI IMG/M metagenome (GOLD analysis project Ga0210040, IMG submission 185462) | Groundwater microbial communities from aquifer - Crystal Geyser CG19_WC_8/21/14_NA (SPAdes) (version 2) | ecosystem: Environmental > Aquatic > Deep subsurface > Groundwater | place: USA... | reverse complement strand
CTGCCCGTGGCGAACCCCTCGGCGCGGTGGCCGCGGGCCGTCAACTTCTGGCTCAGCAGCGGGACGCCGGTGGCGCCGAAGCCGGTGACCAGGGTGGAGCCGGACGGCAGCGGGAGCAGGTCGGCGTCGTCGGTGACCAGCGTCGGGGTGGCGTCGGTGATCTGCTGCGCCCGGGCCAGGTGGGCCGGGATGCCGACCGTCCGGGCCACCCGCTTGACCTTCACCATCGGGTCGTCGACCACGCCGCGCTCCTGCTTCATGGTCAGGATGCGGCGCACGCTCGCGTCGATCCGCCGCTCGCTCAGCCGGCCGTCCTGCACCGCGTCGAGCACGGCCTGGTACTGCACGACCGGCTGCTGCGGGTCCAGCAGCACGTCGGCTCCGGCCTCCACCGCCCGGATGGCGATCTCGGCGTCGCTGTACTTCTTCCGCACCCCCTCCATCCGCAGCGAGTCGGTGGCGATGACGCCCCGGAAGCCCAGCTCCTCGCGGAGCAGGCCGGTCAGCACCTTCTTGCTCAGGGTGGACGGGTCGCCGTTCGGCTCGAACTCGGGGAAGGAGATGTGCGCGGTCATGATCGAGTCGACGCCGGCGGCGATGGCCGCTTTGAACGGCGGGGCGTCGATCCGCTCCCACTCGGCGCGGTCGTGGGTGATCACCGGCAGGTCGCTGTGCGAGTCGGTCCCGGTGTCCCCGTGACCGGGGAAGTGCTTGGCCACCGCGGAGACCGAGCCGTCGCTCTGCAGACCGCGGACGGCGGCGGCGACGTGCTCGGCCACCAGCTCGGGGCGGGAGGAGAACGAGCGGACGCCGATGACCGGGTTGGCCGGGTTGACGTTCACGTCGGCGTCGGGGGCGTAGTCGGTGTTGATGCCGATGGCCCGCAGCTCGGTCCCGGTGATCGCGTAGGTGTCCCGGGTCGCGCGCCGGTCCCGCCCGGCCCCCAGCGCCATCGCCCCGGGGAACTGAGTGGCGGGCGGTCCCACCCGGGCGACGATGCCGGTCTCCTGGTCGGTGGCGATGGTGAGCGGGATGGCGGGGGTCCGGTGCCGGCCGCGGCCCGTGGGCGTCAGGGCCGCCTGCTGCAGGCCGTTGCTGAGCCGGGCGATCTGCTCGGGGTTCTGCGTGTTGTCGGACCAGGCGAAGTAGATGACGCCGCCGAGGTGCAGCTTCTGCACCGCCTCGGCGGGTGTGGCGACGCCGAAGCGCTCCAGGTTGACCGACGAGGCCGTGTCGGCCGTCGCGCCGGTGACGTAGGGCACGAAGAGCTGCCCCACCTTCTGCTCCAGGGTCATCTGCTGCAGCGTCTTCTGCACCCACCGGGACGGTCGGTCGTGCCCGCCCCGGCCGGCTTCGGCGGGGGCAGCGGTGAGGGCGGTCAGGCCCAGGACGAGGGCCGCGCCGGCGGCGACGGCAGGGACGAGGCGGGGGCGGGCCATGGGGGTCTCCGGGCTTCGGTCGGGGGAAACGAACACCTGTTCTGCCGACCGTACTCAGGGGGATCTGAGCCGTCAACGGTTGACTTTGCAACTGAAGTGCTGGTCAATAATTGACGCGAAGTGCGGCTCCGGTGTGCCCCCGTCCCGACGTCCTGCAGCGGTGCGCTCAGAGCGGCTCGCTGGTCCGGTCCTCCGGCACCGCCACACCCTCGTGGCTCAGGTGGGAGATGTGCGCGGGGACGACCACCTCGACCGCGTTGCGCTGCACCCGGAACTCGACCGGGCTCGCGGCGGCGATCTCCCCGTCGAGGTTGACCGGGAGCGGCCGGTCACTGGTGAGCACCAGCGCCGGGGTGACGACGTGCTGCACGTGGTCGTGGTGGACCAGCGTGCCGTTGCGCAGCAGCCGGGCGAGGCTGAGGTGCTCCCGCAGCCGACCCGCCCGGACGGCGTACACGTCCAGGTTCGCGTCGTCGATGCCGGCGTCGGGGGCGACGGTGTTGCCGCCGCCGTAGTGCCGGCCGTTGCCGACCGCGACCTGCAGCAGATCGGACAGCTCCAGCGGCTCGCGGTCGCCGTCGGGGAACTCCAGCCGGACGTCGAAGGCGACGTGGCGCCGGTAGGCCTGCAGCGCGGCGATCGGGTAGGCCAGCGGGCCGAGCCGGCGTTTGAGGCCGGGGTGCAGGGCGGCGGTGGCGCCGACGGAGAGGCCCAGCGAGGCGACGTTGAGGAAGGGCGCGCCGTTGGCCCGACCCAGGTCGACGTCGACCACCTTGCCGGTGGCCAGCGCGGCGATCGCCGGGACCACTCCGGGCTGCAGGTCCAGCGTGCGGGCGAAGTCGTTCGCCGTGCCGAGCGGGAGGACGCCGAGCACCGGGCGGGTCTCGGCCGGCAGGTCCGCCAGCAGGCCGGCGACCGCGCCCACGGTCCCGTCACCGCCGCCCACCACGAGCAGCCGGCAGCCGAGCCCGACCGCCGTCGCGACCTCGGCGGGCAGCTCGGCCGGGTCGCGGAGCAGGACGGCCCGGACGACGACCAGCCCGGCCGCGCGCAGACCGCGGACGGCGCGCCCGTACCCGTCGGCGCCGCGCCGCGACCGGCCGTTGACCAGGAGGGCGACGCGGTCGGTGGGCACAGGTCCGGTCATGGTCCGAGGGTAGGAGGCCCACCCGTGCGCAGGCTGTGGACGCGCGGCCGGGTCGGTGTGGATCCGGAGGAGCGCGCTCTCCTGGTGCCGGGGTGAGCGATGGTGCAGACTGGGCACTGCTTCACCACGTGTGCGACCGGCTCTGAGGATGTCGGGGAAGGCAGCCCTCCGGCTGTCGGTCGATGCACGAGGAGGAACAGATGAGCACGACCCGTGGAGTCCTGTACATCCACTCCGCGCCGTCAGCCTTGTGCCCGCACATCGAGTGGGCGGTCGGCGGCGTCTTCGGCATGCCCGTCCCCGTGACGTGGACCGCCCAACCGATCGAGCGGGCGGCGTACCGCTGCGAGTACCCCTGGTCGGGTCCGGTCGGCACCGCGGCGCGGCTGGCCAGTGCGCTCAAGGGCTGGCAGAAGGTCCGCTTCGAGGTGACCGAGGAGGCCACCTCGACGTCGGAGGGCGAGCGCTACTCCTACACCCCGGGCCTCGGCGTCTTCCACGCCGTCACCGGGCTGCACGGCGACATCCTGGTGCCCGAGGACCGGATCAAGCACGCGCTCGCCGCGGCCGCCGTCGGTGGTCCCGACCTGGCCACCGCGCTCGGTCAGCTGCTCGGCCAGCCCTGGGACGACGAGCTCGAGCCGTTCCGGCACGCCGGTGACGGCACCGCCGTGCGCTGGCTGCACGAGGTCGTCTGACCGCTGCTGCACCCTGGGATCGCTCCTGCACCCTGGCGTCGGGGTGCAGGAGCGCGTCGGGGTGCATCACCAGCGGCGCCGCCGGAACGCCCGGTGCAGCCGCTGCCCGACGAGCGAAGGCTGCCGCAGGTCGGTCCAAGAGAGCGCACCCCCTGCCAGCCCTCGTCCCGCAGCAGGTCCTCGCGCCGCTTCTCGGCCCGGACGACGTCCTCAGGCGTCTGCCCGGGCCGCAGCTGGCGGCCGTACTTCGTGCGGCCGTCGAACTCGCCGAGGGTCCGGTGCTCCTCCCGACCGAAGTCGCAGCGACCGAGCAGCTGGCCCTCGCGGTCGCGGACCTCGAGCTGGAGCTTCGGACGCGGCAGCCCGAGCCGGTGCAGGACGACCCGGCTGTGCGACTCGCCCGCGCTCTCGCTGCGTCCGTCGGCGAAGGCGGCCACCCGGCGGGCGTCCGCGATCCCGGGACGTCCCGCGCCCGCTCGACCGCGGCGGCGAGCGCGGCCGGATCCAGTCCCCGGTGCAGGACCCCGTCGGCCACGGCGACCGCGTCCGGGAACGCCAGCGTCCGGCCCAGATCCACGACGGTGCGCGCCAGGTCGGTGACCAGCAGCCCGTCCGTGGCCACGATCTCATCCGCCAGCGGCGGGGCGGCCCAGCGGTGGACGTGCCCGCGTCGGCGGCCGGAGGGGGCGGGCGTAGGCGCCTCGGCGCAGGTGCTCGAGCTCGCCGCGTCGGACGAGGCGGCCCAGTTCGCCGTAGGCGTGGCCGTCGGCGACGAGGTCGCGCGCCAGCCGCACGTCGGGGCGGGGATCGGTGTCCACGGCACCAGCGCACCAGAGCGCGCACTCTCCGGCACCGGTCCCGGGTGGATCTGTGGACCGCGTTCCTTCCTGCACCCCGAGATCGCTGCTGCACCCCGACGCCGGGGTGCGGGACGACGACCGGGGTGCAGCAGGCCCGACGCGGACCGGCGTTACCGGAGCGCAACTCCGACCCGGCACACTGTCCCCGTGACGTCGGACCTCCCCCCGCGCCCGCGTCCGGAGACGGCGGAGCACCGGCGCCTGGCCGAGTCGGCCGACGCATCCAGCCCCTGGCGGCGGTGGGGCCCCTACGTCGCCGGCCGGCAGTGGGGCACCGTCCGCGAGGACTACTCCGCCGACGGCAGCGCCTGGGACTCCTTCCCGTTCGACCACGCCTACGCCCGGGCGTACCGCTGGGGCGAGGACGGGCTGGGGGCGGTCTGCGACCGCTTCGGCTTCGTCAACCTCGGGCTGGCGCTGTGGAACACCCGCGACCCGATCCTCAAGGAACGGCTCTTCGGGCTGACCAACGGCGAGGGCAACCACGGCGAGGACGTCAAGGAGCACTTCTGGGCCCTGGACTGCACGCCGACCCACAGCTGGATGCAGTGGCTCTACCGCTACCCGCAGGCCGAGTACCCCTACGAGGAGCTGCGGGCGGAGAACGCCGCCCGGGGCCGGGACGAGCGCGAGTTCGAGCTGGCCGACACCGGGGTGCTGGACGAGAACCGCTTCTTCGACGTCCTGGTCGGCTACGCCAAGGCCGGCCCGGACGACCTGCTGATGACGGTCTCGGCCACCAACCACGGCCCGGACCCGGCCCCGCTGGAGCTCATCCCGCAGCTGTGGTTGCGCAACACCTGGAGCTGGGGCCGCGACGAGCGCCGCACCACCATCTCGCCCGTGCCCGTCGACGACGCGCTGGGCTTCGCCGCCGTCCGGCTGCCGCACGAGCACCTCGGGGAGATCCACCTGGCCGCCGAGGGCGCCCCCGAGGTGGTGTTCTGCGAGAACGAGACCAACCGGCTCAAGCTGTTCGGCACCGGTATGAACGCGGCCCGCTACACCAAGGACGGCATCAACGACCACGTGGTGCACGGCGCCCGCGACGTGGTCAGCCGCCGCGGCGGCACCAAGGTCGGGTTCCGCTACACCTTCGCCGAGGTCGCTCCCGGAGCCACCGTCACCGTCCGGCTGCGCATGCAGCCGACCCCGCCCGGCCCGGACACGTTCGGCCCCGGCTACGACGCCGTCCTGGCCGAGCGACGGGCCGAGGCCGACGAGTTCTACGCCACCGTCATCCACCCCGGGCTGGACGGCGAGGACACCCACGTCGCCCGGCGGGCCTACGCCGGCCTGCTGTGGGGCAAGCAGCTCTACCGCTACGACGTCGAGCAGTGGCTGGAGGGCGACCCGGCCGAACCCGCCGTACCAGCGAGCCGGCGGCACCCCGGCGGCCGCAACCTGCACTGGTCTCACCTGTCGCTGGCCGACGTCATCTCGATGCCCGACGAGTGGGAGTACCCCTGGTTCGCGGCCTGGGACACGGCGTTCCACACCATCCCGCTGGCCCACGTCGACCCGGCTTTCGCCAAGGAGCAGCTGGTGCTGATGTGCCGGGAGTGGGCGATGCACCCCAACGGCCAGCTGCCGGCCTACGAGTGGGACTTCGGCGACGTCAACCCGCCGGTGCACGCCTGGGCGGCCTGGCACGTCTACCGGATCGACGGCTACCGCGACCGCGAGTTCCTCATCCGGATCTTCACCAAGCTGCTGCTGAACTTCTCCTGGTGGGTCAACCGGCAGGACGCCGAGGGCTCGAACCTGTTCGAGGGCGGCTTCCTCGGGATGGACAACATCGCCCTGTTCAACCGCTCGGCGCCGCTGCCGCCCGGGTTCCGGCTGGAGCAGTCCGACGCGACCAGCTGGATGGCCTTCTACGCCCAGCAGATGTTCAAGATCGCCCTGGAGCTCTCCCGCTTCGACTCCGCCTGGGACGACACGGCGACCAAGTTCCTCGAGCACTTCCTGGCCATCGCCCGGGCGATGAGCTCGTTCGGTAGCCGGAGCGTCTCGCTGTGGCACGAGCAGGACGGCTTCTACTACGACGTCCTCGTCGAGCCCGACGGTCGCGCGCACCCGCTGCGGGTCCGCTCGATGGTCGGACTGCTGCCGCTGCTGGCCGCCACCGAGGTGCCGGCGTGGATGGAGGAGGAGTGCCCCGGCGTCGGCGAGCGGCTGCGCTGGCTGCAGAAGCGTCGCCCGGGCCTGGTCGGTCCGCTGCTGGGCGAGTCCGAGGGCGACGGCCGACGGCTGCTGTCGATGGTCGACCCGGAGCGGCTGCGCCGGATCCTGGAGCGGATGTTCGACCCCGCGGAGTTCCTGTCCCCCTACGGCATCCGCTCGCTGTCCAAGGCCTACACCGAACCGGTCAGCTTCGAGTTCCACGGCCGGAAGACCTCCATCGAGTACGAGCCGGGGGAGAGCCGGACCGGGATGTTCGGCGGCAACTCGAACTGGCGCGGGCCCGTCTGGTTCCCGGTCAACGTGCTGCTGGCGGACAAGCTGCGGACCTACGGCCGGCACTTCGGGAACTCGTTCCTGATCGAGATCCCCACCGGCTCCGGGAACCAGAAGACCCTGACCGAGGCCGCCGACGTCGTCGACGGCGGCCTGACCGCCCTGTTCCGCCCGGTCGAGGGCCGGCGGCCCAGCGACGGGGACCGGATCGAGGCCAGCGACGACCCGCTGTGGTCGGCACACCCCACGTTCTGCGAGTTCTTCGACGGCGACACCGGCGAGGGGCTCGGCGCCACCCACCAGACCGGCTGGACGGCCCTGGTCGCGCACCTGCTCAACCCGCGGCTGCCGCCCGACCCACGTCGGCAGGGCTGGGGCTGATCCGGTGCCGAGTGGTCAGACGTGGCGGGGGTCAGGGCACCGGCTGCTGCTGACAGGTCTGCTCCTGCTGACCGCCCGCAGCTCCTCCGGTGCGTCCGGTCCGTTGCCCGTGCCCCAGCCCAGCTCGCCGTCCGCGGCTCCGAGCGGGTTGCCTGAGCCCGTCAGCTGTCTTGCCCCCACGGTGACCGTGAGCACGGCGGAGCAGCTGCACGCCGCCCTGGCCGCGGCCGTACCGGGGGACGTCATCGCGGTGGCGGACGGCACCTACCGCGGCAACTTCGTCGGCACGGCCCGGGGGAGCGCCGAGGCCCCGATCTTCCTCTGCGGCGGGTCCGGGGCGGCGCTCGATGCGGGCGGGATCAAGGAGGGCTACGTCCTGCACCTGGACGGGGCGGCGTGGTGGCGGGTGGTCGGGCTGACCGTCCGGAACGGCCAGAAGGGCGTGATGGCCGACGGGGTCCAGCACGTCGTGCTGCAGGGCCTCACCGTCGAGACGACGGGCGACGAGGCGGTGCACCTGCGCGGGGGCAGCTCCGACAACGTGGTGCGGGACTCCACGATCCGTGACACCGGGCACCGGAGGGCGAAGTTCGGCGAGGGCGTCTACGTCGGCAGCGCGTCCAGCAACTGGTGCACCATCTCCGACTGCGAGCCCGACCGCAGCGACCGCAACCTCGTGCTGGGCAACACCATCACCGCGACGACGGCGGAGAGCGTCGACCTCAAGGAGGGCACGAGCGACGGCGTCGTGCACGGCAACCGCTTCGACGGCGACGCCCTCGCCGGCGCCGACTCCTGGCTGGACGCCAAGGGCAACGACTGGCAGGTCACCGGCAACACCGGCGTCCGCTCCCCGGTCGACGGGTTCCAGACCCACCAGGTCGCGCAGGGCTGGGGCCACCGCACCGTGTTCGGCGGCAACACCGGCAGCGAGCTGGCCCGGGAGGACCCCGACGGCGTGCTGATCGGGCTGCACCCCGGCCCCGACGCCGTGGTCGGCTGCGACAACCAGGTCCTGGACGGCAGCGCCCCGGTGACCAGCGGCGACTGCGGCTGAGTTTGCCCGCCGCGGCTACGGTCCTCGCATGAGCCGTCGCCCGCTCCGCCGTCCCCGGCTCCTCGCGCTCACCGGCGCGGTCACGCTGCTGCTCGCCGGCTGCGGCGCCACGTCCTCCGCGCCCCCCGCGCCGACCAGCACCGGCGCCGGCGTCGCCCTGGTGACGTCGTCGCTGCAGGTGCCTGAGAGCCTGGCCGAGGCCCCCTTCGACGACCCGCGTGAGGTCGCCACCCCGGCGGGCTGGACGGTGAGCCTGTGGGCGCGGGTCGACGAGGCCCGGCTGGCCGCCTGGGCCCCGGACGAGCGGCTGCTGGTCTCCCGCCCCGACGAGGGCGACGTCGTGGCGCTGACCCCGGGCACCGGTGAGCCGACCACCACCACCCTGCTCGACGGGCTCAACCAGCCGCACGGGCTCGCCTTCGACGGCTCCACCCTCTACGTCGCGCAGAGCGACCGGGTGGACGCCTACCCCTACGCCGACGGCCGGGTCGGTGAGCCGCAGACGGTGGCCGAAGGCCTGCCCGACGCGAAGAGCGACGACCTCCGCGGCGCCTACGCGCACGCGCTGAAGAGCGTCACCGTCGGCGCGGACGGTGCCGTCTACGTCTCCGTCGGCTCCACCGGGAACGCGTCGGAGGAGGACCGCAGCGCCGACCCCGAGCGCGCCACGGTGCTCCGGGTCCCCCCGGGCGGCGGTGAGCCGGCCGTCTTCGCCCGCGGCGTCCGCAACGGGACCGGCCTGGCGGTCGGCCCGGACGGCGCGGTGTGGTCCGCGGTCAACAACCGGGACAACATCGCCTACCCCTACGACCAGCCCTATGACGGCGACGGCGGGTCGGACCAGGGCGAGGTGCTGGACGCCTACGTCGCGGACCACCCGCTGGAGCCGCTGGCCCGGCTGACCGAGGGCCGCGACCTCGGCTGGCCCTACTGCAACCCGGACCCCGACGCCGAGCCCGGCGTCGCCGGGAGCCCGCTGGTCTACGCCGACCGGCCCTTCGTCCGCGACGTCGAGACCAACGCCGACGGGGCGGAGCTGGACTGCGACGCGCTGGCGCCGGTGGAGCAGGGGATGGGCGCGCACTCCGCGCCGCTCGGGCTGTCCTTCGCCGCCGACCTGCCCGAGCCCCTGGGCGACGGCGCGCTGGTCGGCGTGCACGGCTCGTGGAACCGGCAGCCACCGCGCCCGCCCGAGGTGGCGTTCTTCCCCTGGCGCGACGGCGGGCTCGGCGACCAGCAGACGCTGCTCGGCGGCTTCCAGGACGACGACGGCGACCGCTGGGGCCGTCCGGTGATGGCCGTCCAGGGCCCCGACGACGCCATCTACGTCACCGACGACGACGCCGGCGCGGTCTACAAGATGGTGCCGCCGGCCGGCTGAGCCCGGCTGTCGACCACGGTCGCGCCGCTGAGCACACCCGACAGCCCGCGGTGCCCGCGGGTGGTGAGCACCGACGCGACCGCGACCACGACGACCAGCGTGGCGAGGCCGCCGACGAGGGCCAGCGGCCCCGAGCCCTGGCTGACGTCGCGGGCCGCCGTGGTCAACGTCCAGGCGCCGCCCACCACCGCTGTCCTGAGCAGGCGGCGGCCGGGTCCGACGGGGTGCGGCCACACCGGACGCAGCCAGACCGCCCGCTGGCCCAGCGAGGCCGCGCGGGAGGTGAGCGCCGGGCCGAACGTCACGGCCCCGGCGACGAGGGCGGGGAGGGCCCGGACGACGTCCGCGGTCCCGGCCGGCGGCGTCCAGCCCGTCAGCTCGACGGCGACGGCGCCGAGCAGCCGGAGGGTGGCGGCCACGCCGGTGAAGACGACACCGTCCACGACCATGCCGAGCCAGCGGCGCCGGGCGGTGACGGGACGGGGCCGCAGCCGGTCCCGCTCGAGGTCCTCCGCCGCGGGCAGCCAGGCCAGCACCCGCCGGGCGAGCAGTGCGCCCAGCAGGGCGCCGGTGGTGTTGGCGAGGAGGTCGTCGACGTCGGCCAGCCGGTAGGGGCACGGGTAGAGGCCGAACAGGGCGGTGCCCTGGGTGACCTCGATCAGCAGCGACGCCCCGAGCCCGAGCAGCGTGGTCACCCCGAGCCTGCCGACGGCCCGGCGGACCAGCAGCCCGAAGGGCACGAACAGGACGACGTTGAAGACGACCTGCAGCGTCGCCCGGGAGGACAGCGTGGCCGCCAGGTCGAGCCCGGCCGTCTCGCGGAGGATGTCGCCCACGAAGGCGAAGGGCACCAGCTGCGGCCCGTGGCTGCCTCCGCCGGTGCACACCGTGGCGGGGTCGGGCAGCGGCAGCAGCGTGTAGGCGACCAGGGCGACCGCGTACACGCAGGCCGCGGAGACCACGAGCACCCGTCGGGCGCTCAGCCGTCCGTAGCGCCGCTGCTGCACCACCAGCACCGGCACCAGCAGCACCGCGAACAGCACCAGCCCGACGGCGACCGAGAAGGCGAACTGCCAGCTCCAGCCCCCCATGCCGCCTCCGCTCAGAGCGGGATGTTGGTGTGCTCTCCCCGACGCCCGGAGTCGGCGTCCCGGATGGCCTTGGCCAGCGCGGAGCGGGTGACGTCGGGGGTGACGATCTGGTCGACGACGCCGATCTCCACCGCCTTCTCCACCCCGCCGGCGATCCGCTCGTGCTCGGCGGCCAGCTCGGCCTCGACCTGCGGACGCACGTCCTCGGCCACGGCGGCGAGCTTGCGCCGGTGCAGGATCCGCACCGCGGCGACCGGCCCCATCACCGCGACCTCGGCGCCCGGCCAGGCGAACACCTTGGTGGCGCCCAGGGAGCGGGCGTTCATGGCGATGTAGGCGCCGCCGTAGGCCTTGCGGGTGACCAGGGTGACCCGCGGGACCACGGCCTCGGCGAACGCGTGCAGCAGCTTCGCGCCGCGCCGGACCACGCCGTCCCACTCCTGGCCGACGCCGGGCAGGTAGCCCGGGACGTCCACGAGGACGACGAGCGGGACGCCGAAGGTGTCGCACATCCGGACGAAGCGGGCCGCCTTCTCCGCGCTGAGGGAGTCCAGGCAGCCGCCGAGCCGCAGCGGGTTGTTGGCCACCACGCCGACGGTCCGGCCGCCCAGCCGACCAAGGGCGACGGTGACGTTCGGGGCCCAGCGGGCGTGCAGCTCGACCGTGGAGCCTTCGTCGAGGACGCCGTTGATCAACGGGTGCACGTCGTAGGCGCGGCGCGGGGACTCCGGCAGCAGCGCGGCCAGGTCGGTGTCGACGACCTCGGTCTCGGTGACGCCCTGGCTGGCCAGCAGGGTGGTGATGTTGCGGCCCTGCAGCAGGGCGTCGGCCTCGTCCTCGGCCACCAGGTGGACGACGCCGGAGCGCCGGCCGTGGGTGTCGGGGCCGCCGAGGCGGAGCATGTCGACGTCCTCGCCGGTGACGGAGCGGACCACGTCGGGGCCGGTGACGAAGATCCGGCCCTCGGGGGCCAGGATCACCACGTCGGTCAGCGCCGGCCCGTAGGCGGCGCCGCCGGCGGCGAAGCCCAGCACGATCGAGATCTGCGGGATGTGCCCCGACGCCTGGGTCATCGCGTGGAAGATCCGGCCGACGGCGTGCAGCGACAGGACGCCCTCGGCCAGCCGGGCACCGCCGGAGTGCCAGATGCCGAGCACCGGGACCCGGTCGATCATGGCGCGCTCGTAGGCCTGCACGACGACCTCGCAGCCCTGCACGCCCATGGCGCCGCCCATCACGGTGGCGTCGGAGCAGAAGGCGACCACCCGGCAGCCGTTGACCGTGCCGACGGCGGCCAGCATGCCGGAGTCGTCGTCGGGCGTGATCAGCTCGACCGAGCCCTCGTCCAGCAGCTCGCGCAGCCGGAAGTTCGGGTTGCGCGGGTCCTGGTCACGGGGGAGCTTGACCTTCGCCGGCGCGGGCGCGGGCGTGGGCGTGGGGGCCGGGGTGGCGGGTGCGGGGACGGTCGCGGTCATGGGGTCAGGCTCCTGTGGCGTAGGCGTTGGTGAAGGCGACCGCGACGTTGTGACCACCGAAGCCGAACGAGTTGTTGATCGCGGCCAGGTCGCCGGTAGGCAGGTCGCGGACCTTGGTGGCGATGTCGGCGCCCAGGTCGGCCTCGGGGTTGTCCAGGTTGATCGTCGGCGGGACCTTGCGGTGCCGCAGGGCCAGCAAGGTGGCCATCGACTCCAGTGCGCCGGCGCCGCCGAGCAGGTGGCCCGTCATCGACTTGGTGCCGGTGACGATGGCTTCGGTCCGCTCGCCCAGCGCCTGGCGGATCGAGCTCAGCTCGGTCAGGTCGCCCTGGGGCGTGGAGGTGGCGTGCGCGTTGACGTGCACGATGTCGCCCGGCGCCAAGCCGGCCTCGTGCAGCGCCCGGGTCATCGCCCGGGCCTGGGTCTCCCCGGTCGGGTTCGGCTGCACCATGTCGTGGGCGTCGGCGGTGATGCCGGCCCCGGCCAGCTCGCCGTAGATCGTGGCGCCGCGGGCCTGGGCGTGCTCGAGGGTCTCCAGCACCATCATCACCGCGCCCTCGCCGAGCACGAAGCCGTCGCGGTCGACGTCCCAGGGCCGCGAGGCGCGCTCGGGCTCGTCGTTGCGCCGGCTCATCGCCTGCATGTTGGCGAAGCAGGCGATCGGCATCGGGTGGATCACGCTCTCGGTGCCGCCGGCCACCACCACGTCGGCGCGGCCGAGGCGGATCTGGTCGAGGGCGTGGGCGAGGGACTCGTTGCTGGACGCGCAGGCCGAGACCGGGGTGATGGCGAACGCCTGGGCCCCCAGCCGGAGGCTGACGTTGGCCGAGGACGCGTTGGCCATCAGCATCGGGATGGAGAGCGGGCTGACCCGGCGGGCGCCCTTCTCCTTCTGCACGTCCCACTGGCCGAGCAGGGTGTTGAGCCCGCCGATGCCGGTGGCGATGGCGACGCCCAGCCGGCTGCGGTCGACGGGGTTGTCCTCCTTCAGCCCGTAGCCGGCGTCGGACCAGGCCTCCATCGCCGCGACGACCGCGAGCTGGGCCGAGCGGTCCAGCCGGCGCGCCTCGACGCGGTCCAGGACCTCGCTCGGCTCGACGGCCACCGGGGCGGCGATCTTGACGGGCAGGTCGTCGGCCCAGTCGGCCTCGATGCGGCGGACGCCGGAGCGGCCCGCGAGCAGGGCGTCCCACGTGCTGCGAGCGTCCCCGCCGAGCGGGGTGGTGGCGCCGATTCCGGTGACGACCACGCGGGTCTGGGACATCTCGTTCTCCTGCCAGGCGGTGCGGTTGGTGCTGATGATCAGTGGTGATCCGTGGTGATCATGGTCCGCACGAGCGGCGGACCATGATCACCACCGGCGGTTCAGGAAGCGGCGCGCTCGATGTAGGCCACCGCGTCCCCGACGGTCTTGAGGTTCTTGGCCTCCTCGTCGGGGATGCTCACGCCGAACTTCTCCTCGGCGGCGTAGATGATCTCGACCATCGAGAGCGAGTCCACGTCGAGGTCGTCCGTGAACGACTTGTCGAGCTGGACGTCGTCGGTGGGGACACCGGCGACCTCGTTGACGATCTCGGCGAGGTCGGTGCGGACTTCTTCGGTGGTGGGCATGGGTGCTGTCTCCTTCGTCGTGGTGGTGCTGGTGGGATCGGGGTGGTGCGGTCGTGCGTCGGCCGGGGCCGGCCCGTCAGGGGAGCAGGATGACCTGTCCCGCGTAGACGAGGCCGGCGCCGAAGCCGATGATCAGGGCGGTCTGGCCGCTGTGCGCCTGGCCCGACTCGAGCAGGGTCTCGATGGCCAGCGGGATCGAGGCGGCCGAGGTGTTGCCGTGGTTGATGATGTCGCGGGCGATGACCACGTCCGAGGGCAGCTTGAGCGCCTTGAACATGGCGTCGGTGATCCGGTTGTTGGCCTGGTGCGGCACGAAGACCTCGAGGTCCTCGGGCTTGACCCCGGCGGCGTCCATCGCCTCGGCGGCGGTCTTGGCCATGGTGTACGAGGCCCACTTGAAGACCGGGTTGCCGTTCATCGCCAGCTTCGGCCAGTGCGGGAGGCCGTCCTCGTGCGCGTCCGGGTCCATCGCCGTCGGCCAGGACTCGGTCTGGGCGATGAGGTCGGCCTGGTCGCCGTCGGAGCCCCAGACGACCGGTCCGATGGCGGGGGTGTCGCTCGGTCCCACCACCGCAGCACCGGCGCCGTCGGCGAAGATGAACGCCGTCGAGCGGTCGTGCTTGTCGGTGAGGTCGCTGAGCCGCTCGACGCCCACGA
>Ga0210040_10006683_pt1 | contig 14260 bp, 28 predicted proteins | sample CryGeyCG12114_NA_FD_185462 | JGI IMG/M metagenome (GOLD analysis project Ga0210040, IMG submission 185462) | Groundwater microbial communities from aquifer - Crystal Geyser CG19_WC_8/21/14_NA (SPAdes) (version 2) | ecosystem: Environmental > Aquatic > Deep subsurface > Groundwater | place: USA... | reverse complement strand
GTTCCAGTAAATGTTACTCGAGATCCCAATCCGGTTGCAAAGTCGTGGGCGTGCACAAACGATGGTGATGGGTTTGGCACCAAGTTGCGCATCCACTGCCACATCCACCTTCCGTCTCTAGTGGTGCCTTGCCCCTCCATGACCGAGTCGCCGATTCCAGCGATAACGACTTTAGCGGTGTCACGTCGAGCATACGCAAGACGAAACCTTCGCATTTTACGGTTAGGAATACTATCAAGTAGTGGATACCACTCTGAACCATCCGACACGAATGGAAGAAGTGATGTGTCTGTGTCAATGGTGCCTGCAGTGACAGGCGCACCTAGGGCTGCTGGAGAAGTTACAACGCCATTTGGGAAAATATTGTATGATCTAAGTGCTAAGAGTGCTCCAGCAGTTACAACGTGGGTAACAGACGCAGCGTTAGCATGCGCAGCTGCGGTGGAGCCTTCTTGGCCTCGAGCAACAGTCATTGTTGTAGAAGTTGTCGCCGTGACAATCATGTATTCGTTATCAATCCGAATACGAAACTGATCACCAGCAGCTAGTGCAGGAAATCCGGTTGTTGACGCAACAGGCAGAGTTGTAACCGACGCGTCAATAGCAGCAGACAGAGTAGTCGCAACATCATTTGCAAACTGTTCCGTCATGCTATCTCCTTCTAGACAACAAAAGTCGAGCCAGGCATACGCCTAGCCCGACCTTTGGTGATGTGTTTACTTACGAAAGTGCGGCTGTAAGTGATCCAGCAGCAATTGAGAGTGTATCGCCAGCATTGGTTGTCTTGCTGGCAGTAAGCGCACCGAACCACTTACGAACTGGAGTTCCGGCAGAGTCCCATAGCTCAACTCCTACTACAGTTGCAGCAGGCATGTTGGTTACAGTTACTGCTGAGTTAGATGCAGCCTGTGCTGCAGCAGCAGCTGCAAACGTAACTGTTGGCGCGGCAGCTCCAGCGGCGTAGCCACCAGATGTAGCAAGCTCAGCGCCTGAAGCAGTTGCTGAGCCGTTTGCTGTCATTAGTCGACAACGAATTGGAGCAACTGAAGCAATGAATGCTGCGGTAGCTAGCGAACCATCGATGAGGTTGTTGGCATGTGGTTGATTTAGTGCAGGCATGATCAAGCCTCCTTTGACTGAAGAGTTACAAGGTGCTCAACGAGCTTAGCGCCCTTGAGATTCTCAGCTCCAGCAGTTACTACAGCGCACGATCCATCGGGGCATCCATCAGTGCGGCAGCAGTCAAGGTGCTTCATAACTACTGAAGTATCCATGAGATCTGCGATGACCTGCGGCATCTCGTCGCCGGAAACACCCTTGGTTGCCTTAGCAATAAACTCGGGCGTAGAAACATTTGCGTCGGGCGTGCTTGCCACGACATGACGCGGATGGTCGTCGTACTGTCCGCACGAGTCGCAGAGCCGCTTGAGGCGGTCAGCCATGGGCACCTTCCAAGAGTTGATAAACGTCTAAGAAGAATGTACCACATGCTTTGCTACAAATAGTGTTAAGTCATAGATTAGTAGTCGTCGATCCGACCTTCTTCATTCGGATCTGCGTTAATAGCTGCGCAGATAACTTCCCATACTCGTGCGCCGTGCTCAAGACAGTAAGTGCGCTTGTACTGAGAGTTCACGCACAGGTTTGGATTCTCGTAGACTAAAATCTCAATAGGCTGATCTTCTGGATCTGTGTACAGAAGATCTGGAACTTCCACGCCGGCTCGAATAGCATCATCGCCATCGGTCCACTCAAATGCGCAGTCTGCGTAATCGCACGTGATGATAATCATCTTGAACTCAACGTTTTGCTGAGGTTTTGGACGAACTTCATACGATTCTACTTTAGTTGCCATGTGTTCTTCTCCTAATCCATATCTAGTGCATCGCGCGGAGTAAGACGACGATACTCGTGCGCAAGTACGTCGTCAAGCCACTCCTGAAACCGCACTGTGGCAAACACGGCCCGTACATCGTCATATGTCACGTTAGTTGACTCACGTACCTCAAGTGCGATCTCATCAACGACAGACTGTGCTATTGCTCTGTTCACTTACTTTCTCCTACCAGTAGTACCAGCTCGCGCTACGCGGAGCGTACTTGTCACGCGGATCGACATCGGTGTCGCCGTTCTCGTTGTAGTCACGTCGGGCGTCGTCAGTAGCGGCCTTCACCTTACGTCGGTTGTCTCGCTGCATCTGATTACGGTACTCGCGTGGTGCAGCCTGGTTGTACCAACTCCACCAGAAGTTGTGCTGAAACTCGTACTCGCAGGTGGGGTCCTCCCGCGGAATGTCGCAGAAACTGCATGCGATCTCATCGTGAACGATCGTCGTATAGTGCACCTCCCTGCAGAGGAAGTTCTCCGGCCGCGTGTTACGCGCACGAGCAAGAAGTCGACGGTCATACTCGTGCGCGATGGCGTAAGGAGTATGCAGCTCAATGAGATTAGTGTAAAGACGGCGAGCGTGGTAGCACTCGTAACGTCCCGGGCACACGGTCTCAACACGCTCGCGCTTCTTGCACTTGCGCCAGTGGTTGCGCCCGGTGATGAAGCGACCCTCCTTGAGAGCGTGGTCGCGACTCTCCTCACGGCACTCTCCCGTGAGGTGATTGTGCTTAATCTGGCCGCCTCGGTATCGTTTGATACGGTACGGAACGTCCTTGTCGGTTCGGGACATGGCTGCCTCCTGGCAGCACCTGTGCGCGGCCTTTACCGCGTCTGGGTCAGATGCCTAATACATGTCGCATCTCAATCCTCCTCCACTAGTTGCACGTACTCCCGAAGGAGTGACGTGGCGAGATGCATTCCGGAAACCCGGCCTGCTGTGATACTGCTGAACGAAGAAACCGGGAGTTGCTCGAGCTTAGCGATTTCAGCACGAAGACGCTCAGTGAACTCATCTAAGGCTAGAACGTGCATTAGTATCCCTACTAGCAGAAGCTGCACACGGCCTTTACCGAGTCTGAATTAGATACTTGAGACGGTATCTTCTTCTCCTTCCAATTTCTTTCTCGTCAGATAAGAGTGCATGTAGCTACGCTTACAGTCGGCGTTAAGTTTGTCCCAACGTTCCTTACACGTAGGGCAGTGATCGTACCAGTGACACGTCTTTAGGTGATCGTTGTGCGTATAACCACCACAGCACGAAAATCTATCGTCAGCAGCCATTTAGCGGTACTGCCCTTCGATGACTTTAACTGCGCTAGAGGTAATCTTGTACATTACGGCTGCAGCACCGACAACTACGCCACCGACAGCTACACCAGCAATTACTAGTGGACTCATTCGTACTCCTTATCCCAATCCCGGGCGTACTTCTTACCAGCGTGTCGCTCACAGCGTGCAAGCCACTTGCGGTAACTCTGCTCTGAGCAGAGCTCACAACCGCACTTCATCTCACCCAACCAATAGCGGTCGGGCCAGAACATCGGCTCAGTGGCACGCGGATAGAGGATCTTGTGATCCTCTGCCTTAACCCAGTACGGACGGGTCTTATCGGTTCTTGACATGGCACCTCGATCTTGCCCGCCCTCATCCGCCCTAGTGGCGGCAGAGGGCTAAGGCTGGAGTGTGCTCACTCAATTCCCCTTTGATCAGTTGTGTTCGCGTTGATGTAATTATTATACACCATAGCTGTATATTTGTACAGGATTATCTCAATGATCTTTCGTTCATTGCTGCAAGCATATCCATGTCCATAAGAATGCCGTTCCAGTCGGCGTTTACAGTGATTACGCAGTACCCATACCGTCCAAGTGCGCTGCTCATCGTCATCTGTGCGGGCGGATTAGCAGTGTGCACGTAGATCGTTCCAATGTCGTAGGGGTGACCGTTAAACGATGCTTCCTCGAGCACTGTAATAAGCGGCATAATGTCTGCAAGCGTACCTAGCAGATCGTCCCAACCAAGATCGTGATCAAGCCAAAGTTCGTCAATCCGTCCAGGATCACTCTTCATAAACTCAAGCGCTTCAGATAGGGTTCGTAGAACAATGCATGCACGGCCATCTACGAATGAGCGACGATCGTCAATAAGGACGGTGATCATTAACAGTCTTTTTCTAATCCTACTTGCGCGGAACGAACCCGGTAGCGGCCCATTCGTCGTAGCCCCTCTGAGCCAGTGCGATCTCTCCTCGGCTGAATCCCTTGGTTTCGTCAGTTAGCGGGACTCCACGACGGTCTGAGAGGAGGTCTAGCAGGATATGGATGTTGGTGTGTCCGGTAGGACAGACCTCGACCTTGTTGCTAGCAATGTCTGGTCCGCTCCATGACAGCGGTCGAATGTGATGAATCATTGTGCCATGGACACGTGGCCAGTGCGACCCGTGAACAGTGCAGTTACTGCTCCACCACTTGCCAAGAGGAGTCTTCATTCTTGTTCCTTCTGTCGTCGGGTGCGAACACGCCCAGCAAGTGCAATCATTTCTTCAACTACCTGCGGTGGCTCGCTAAGGATGCGTGCTAGTTCATCGTACTCTGCCGCCGACACAACGATACGTGGTGTATCTTCGTTGTCTGTCATGGACGTGCATCTTTAATGCGTCGGACTAGATCAGGTACTGCATAGATTGCGCGCTTAAATGCCTGGAATTCCACTTCGTTGCATTCTCGAGATCGGCACTCGTGCCAACCATTCTCGTACGTGCCTGGTTGGCACCCACAGTTAATCATGTGCGTTGTCACTAGTACTCCTCTCGGCAACTATTCTTCTGTCTAATGGTGTTATCATACCACAAAATCACCTGCAAGTACAACCTAAGTCATGCGTACCGGCGAATTGAGATATGTCACTCATCATGCCGCGATACTTAAGATCGTCAAAATACTTGCGCAGTACTCTTCTGCATCCGTAGAGCACAACGTCTTCTGGATCTGTGCCAGGTTCTGGCATATGAGAAAACGTAGCAAGCGATTTGCTACCAAAGCGCTTTCGTTTGGCAATTAGTTCAAAGTCAACGATACCTAGCCAATGCGGACGACCTATTCGGTAGCTCCAACCAGGTGGTAGTGCTGGCACACCAATCTCTTCAAGTGTTCTCATCTGTTGAGCTTTGCTTCAATTGCGGCTGCTTCAGCTCGAAGAGTATTTGCCTTTGCGCGAAGCTCGTCGGCTTTCATTTCGGTGGCGATGCGCTCTTCTGCGTAGATACCGATCTCTTCGAGAGTCGATGCCACATCTTTGCGGTGAAATCCACCTCGCATGAAATCATCGCTGTGCACTTCACGGATTTGAAGCAAGGTAGTGATACGTTCATCGATCAAATAATGATCACCAACTTGCTCAAGCTTACCGTCGACGTAGAGCGCACTCCATTCTTCGTCACCGCGATAGACTGTGATCTGATCTGGGTTACAGGTTTTCATGCTGTCAGCAGTTCCCTTCCGTACGTGTACTTGACAACGAGTCGTTCCTGCTTGGCAGGAGGAAGATACTGCAATCGTGCCGGATCTGAGTTGTCATCGATGTCGGCAAGCTTGACAAGGCATGCGCCTGGATGCTCACGAATTTCAGCGTAGTAGACCAAGCAGCCGCTACAGAGAGATCGTGTCATCACGTCGCATGGACCGGTATGCTTGCTACGGGTGAGTAGTTGGATGACCTCAACTGCATCTTCGTGAAAGCCAAGGTCTAGTATCATCTGACCCGTGATGACAGTGTCCTCAATCACGTCGTGGAGCAAGGCAGCAATCTGGAGGTATGGAACTCCACCACGTCGCTTAACCGTCTCCATGACCCGTACAGGATGGGCCAGGTAGTCGAGACCAGCCTTGTCCTCCAGGCCAAAGTACGCGAACTGCGCAAATGCCATCGCGTCTGGCACAGTGTGGTATCGCTTTAGACTACTCATAGCGTCTCAACCCATTCGTCGAAGTCAGCATCGTCGCCACGTCGGCCCTGTTCGATCATAAGCGCGTTAACACGAATACGTTGCGCGATTCCGGTAATGATAAGTGCAACTTCGTCTGGATCAGCAAAGTGTCTAACAAGCATGGCGTTCTGATCTAGAAGATCTGCGCAACGTACAAGATCAATCTTTGGGTCTGGGTTGATAGCCATGATTAGCGCTCCTTTACCTTGTAAATGTACAGAGACCATTCGAGTTCTTCTTGCAGATCGCCTATTCGTTCCTGAATGTCATCAGGTGTATCGCACATCTCGCACGAATACTCTTGTGTAAGTTTGCCTGAAGCTACAACGCAGCTATCTTCGTCGTAATTGCAGCCGTGTTGGTAACAACAGTGGGTCACGTGTGTGCCGTTGAGGTCCACTCCCGCTACGACTCCACCTTCTTTGGACGTTCGATTGTAATTGTCTGCATGAATCCGATTGAGTTTAGTGCTTCACGAAGGGCGTAAACCGTTTCGGCAAGCTCGTACTCGTCTTCTGTTTCCTGCTCAAACCCGACCGTCACCTGCCTGGCGTGGTTAATACTAGTAAGATCGCCTACTTCAGTGATGCGCTCAAAAAACGCAGCGATCATGTCAGGAAGCTCAATACGTGCTCTGTAGCGAATTACGTCTGTCATGTCAATCCATTTCTAGTTCGTAGACGTAAAGGTCCAGTCCGTAGTCAAACGATCCGTGATCGTCCGGGCGACCTAGTGGACGCTCGCTAGTATGAACTGGGTGAACGAAGTGACTATCATCGTTGGGACAAAGCTCGTCAATTGCGTCACTAGGCTCCATGTCGTAGTCCAGCGGCACTAGTTCGTCGCAGTCGTCGCATAAAACATGGTTCGCGAGCAGACGCTTTGTAGGCATTGCGTGGTGCGCTAAGAACTCAGTTGAACGCGAGAATACCTTCTCGCGATCGGGATTGCCGACGATGATTTCAGAGTTGCGCGGCTTCTTGCAGACGTTGGCACGATAGATTGCAGCGCCACCGCACTGCTTAATTCCATCGTCGTCCCACGACTCGTTTGTGATCGTGAGATGACATGCGATTGGTACTTCGCCATGCGCCATCTCGACCCACTCTTGCGAAGTACTGGGACCAAGCCATCCAGGAGCGGATTCACGCCGCCATGGACAATCGTTGCATGGGCGAACTGTGGCTTCGGGAAGAGGCATTAGTCATTCAGCCCTAGCGCACGTAGAGCTGCCTTCTCGAACTCGTTGGTTGCGCGAATGTTAGGAGCATCTTCAAGCGCGTCGTACGCTCTGACTACGTCAGCCAGCACCTTATCGTCGATTGCAACAAATGTAATTCCTCGCTCCATCTCGTACCCGCGAAGACGAGTTGCAGCAGTTGTGTACGCACGGCCATACTCAGATGAATCGCCGTCGCTAGCGTATGCCGCTGCTGCGTACTTGTTGAGTACCACTGCGGGATGTCCGTCAACCCAGTGCTTATCCATTAGTACGATGTCCTCCGTCGTTGTTGGTCCGTCGGAGTCTATCTTACCATATGTGGGATGAGAAGTACAGAGTGCGTAAGTGGGTGCCCCCGGAGAGAATTGAACTCCCGACTTCCTGGTTCGAAGCCAGGCGCTCTGTCCACTGAGCTACGAAGGCATTACTAGAACGTGCGCCCGGCAGGATTCGAACCTGCGACCTCTGGATTCGTAGTCCAGTGCTCTATCCGCTGAGCCACGGGCGCGTCGAGAGACCGGCGAGAATCGAACTCGCGTAAACAGGGTTGCAGCCTGCTGCCTGAGCCACTCAGCCACGATCTCGTTACTTCATGCGTACGCGAGAAGGGAATCGAACCCCCAACCTCAATGAGAACGGTTTTACAGACCGCCGCAGCCCCACCACACCGCTGCCGCTCGCGCATGTCCTGCTCCCCTAGAGGAGCAGGATCTTATTATATCATGTCCCTTTATAGTTGAACACCTGGTGCAGAACGTGCTGAACTTCTACCAGGTCTGACTGATCTGCCATGACCTGATCGATATCCTTGTACGCACCTGGGTGCTCATCGATCAGACTGGACGCACGATCTTCGTTCCAGTTTTTTCCGGCCATAGACTTCTTCAAGGAAGAGGCAGTGAATGTCTCTTTTGCCCTGCCTCGACTCATCTTTCGACCGGCACCGTGCGAGCAACTGTTCCACGACTCGGCTACACCCTTGCCCTTGACGATATACGAACGCGTTCCCATGCTTCCAGGAATGACACCCTCGTCACCGACATCGGCTTTGATAGCACCTTTACGAGTGATCCACAAGTTCTTCCCAGCATGGGTTTCGAGCTGGGTGAAGTTGTGGTGGCAGTTGATGCGCCGTGCTTCGCGTCCGCCCTTCGTGATCTTGAAGAGGGAAGCAAGAGCGCGATTCATCATCTGCACTCGTGAACCGAGAGCGTAGTCCTGTGCCCAGAGCATGTCGGCGATGTACTGCTTGAAACTATCTTCGCCTTCAGTGAGGTAGGCAAGTGCAGGGTCTTCAAGGTGAATCAAACGCTCTTTCATGATTCCGCGTGCTTCAGTCATTGCTCGCTGTGCGAGCTGGTTGCCAATGCCTCGTGAGCCTGAGTGAAGAACAGCCCATACGACATCACGCTCGTCAAGGCAAATCTCCACGAAGTGGTTACCTGACCCGAGTGTGCCAAACTGCGAGATAGCAGTCGACTCCTGCTTACCAGTCAACGTAGTTGCCGGGCGACCGAGATTGCGAAATGCTCCATCAGCAATCGCGTTCTCCCGTCCTTTACCGACTCCTGCGGGTATCGACCTTTCAATGAGTGGCATGAGCTTAGAGAGTGAGTCTCCTAAGTTCTTGCTGGTCAGAGTGGTCTCGGCCGCAATCATTCCGCAGCCAATATCGACGCCAACTGCTGCAGGAATCACAGCACCCGTTGTTGGTATTACCGACCCGACCGTTGATCCAATGCCGATGTGTGCGTCGGGCATAAGAGCAACGTGTCCCTCAACAAAAGGGAGTCGGGCTGCCTTCTCGGCTTGGTCGATTGTGCCGTATTCTACATCAGAGCCCCATGATAGGAGCTTGTCTCGTACCTGTACTCCGGACATTTTACCTTCTCTCATGCACCTTTCGGTGGTGCACTTATCTACGTTGAAGCCCTAGAGTACTTTCAGCTTTTGCTACGGTGTACTCAACCTATCAACGTGTAGGGTGCACGTCAACCGAAGATTCCATGGATCTCGGTACAGTGTCATGCGAGCAGCGGACATCTGGACAACTGGGTGATCGACGGGGCTCGAACCCGCGACAACCGGGATCACAACCCGGTGCTCTACCAACTGAGCTACGACCACCATGCAGGCTCATCCAGCCTGTATGTTCTTACTTCAGTGGGATGAGCGGTCCAACTACCCCGCCCAGCTCGTCTCGCTCTCCGCAGAAAGTCTCAGGTCGTCCCTGCGAATCTGTGAAGATGATCCAAGTTCGAGCCTCGTCTTCGATAACGGCATACGGGCGCTGACCCTGATACTCGTCATTTTCATAGAGACCGAATTCTTCGCGAGCAATTCTGATGTTGGGGATATCCCCAACACTTGCACTAATTGCAGTAGGCATGTAATCACCTCCTATAGTGCCTGTCGACGTAGCTGGATTCGAACCAGCGACCTCATCCATGTCAAGGATGCGCTCTAACCGGGCTGAGCCATACGTCGTTAGTTAGTTACCGTTACTATCGCACTTAATTTGTGGAAGAAGTGAAAGTTGCTCATCTTGGAATTCCACTACATTTTGCACTAGTTCTGGCGACTGCGCCGGCACAAGGGTACGTGCAAGCTTAGCAGTCGCAAGAATTTGCTGCCGAAGACCTTCACGGCTAATTTTTGACTGTTCGCAAAGTTGATTAGTCAAAGCCGCACGCTCAACTTCACGCTGTTGAGTTTGCTCAGCGATAATAGTTGCACGTTCTTTACGCACGGATTCAATTCTCATAAATCCGACGATACCCATGACTACAAGAAGAAGATACGCAGCAACTGCCGCGTACTTGCTAGCGAATCGTTTCATACCTATAAATGTATACCGTTGGTGGCAGTGGCAGGACTCCCAGTCCCTGCAAATCCAAAGGGTTAATAGCCCCCCGGCTCTTTTGGTGATCTACCTGGAATTATTGGCCTACACCGCTTTCAGCGTACTACCTCACGGGATCAGCGTGTGCTCCGGGTGGATCCGCCCATGAGCGCGGTAGAACGTGCGTCGGGGTGACAGGATTTGAACCTGCGGCCCCCGGTCCCCCAGACCGGTGCGCTACCAAACTGCGCCACACCCCGTTACTGAGACGAGTCCCAGTTGCTACCATTGTCGAGACCATCATCGTTCAGATCACCGACATCATCTTGCAGATCGTCAATCTCGTCGTTTTGATGCAGATCGATTAACGTGCTTGCAAGCGATGCAACACTTGATATAAATCCCGACATAAGAACAATGACAGTCAGCATTAAAGTTGTTGATGGAAATACTAGAATTGATGCTGGAATCATAAGCGCGTAGCAGATAACAGCAACTACATAAAAATGTATTGTGTACTTTTCAAGTAGTGCAACTAATTTGCCACGAAATTTCTTTTGACTACGTGTACCTGCTGTCATGGTACTGGTTCTACAGGACAAGTAATAACAGGATATTTCGCAAGTTGTTCTGATTCGTACCTATTGATCTTTTCAATAGCTGCAGTTTTTCGCGAACTATCAGGATTACCTGATATTAGATCAAGTCCAAGCGCTTTTACACCACGAATGGAATCTCGAACGCCATCACGTGTATCTTTACCTTGAATGCAGAGTTCATACGTTTGTCGATCTCGATCATACTTTCGAGCATCCGATTGACGCCCAAGACTAATAAATCCTGCAATCCCGACGATGACAACAAGTAGATACGCACCAAGAGGTGCATAACGGTCAACGAAGGTTCGATTCATAAGTCTATGGTAGACCTTGTTTACGTCGGGGTGACAGGATTTGAACCTGCGATCTCGTCGTCCCGAACGACGCGCCCTACCAAACTGGGCCACACCCCGCGGTGCTGAGTTGGTACGTCGGCTAGCACGTACCCGACCTACTCGTCCGCCATTCCTGAGACGGATACTTTCGTCCTCGTCTGCTCCTCGCGACTACTGACTTATCAGGTCCGTCAACAATCGCAGCCTGGAGCTACTCTCAGCGTGCACCGTGAGGGACTCGAACCCCCGACCACTGCTTTGTAAGAGCAGCGCTCTACCAACTGAGCTAACGGTACTTGCGGTCCGTTTGGGAGGGGTGGACCAGTCCCGCAACGTGGTGCTCTTCGACTACGTCGGTAGAGCGTCCCACACTCGACGCTGGGCCGCTCCTACCGCGTCAGGACGGTAGGGCTGCCACAGCAGCTTGTGACCACATTCAGCTACTGAGTGGCTATCACTAGCAGCACACCACTCTTCAGGGGTACGGTCACCCTTACTGTTGTTGCACTTTGAACATGCCGCAACAAGGTTTTCCCACGTGTCTCGACCCCGACGACTCTTTGGGAGCACGTGATCGACAGTCTCGCCCTTCCCGCCGCAGAACGCACAAGTTCGACGGTCGCGGTCGAGAATGTCCTTCTTGGTGGCGAATGACGAGATGTCACCACCAGCTCGAGACTCGTACGGAACGTAAACGTACCGAGTTAGCGAGATGATGCGAGGCCAGTCCATTTCCATGGAAGGGCTTCGTACCTTACGGTCGGGGTCTGCCTCGAACATGATGGCCTGTGGAAGACCCTTCTTGTCCGTTGATAGTAGAAGCGTAACGGCACGCGGCATATCTACGAAAGATAGGACCGACATATCCGCGTTGAGCACTAGTACTGACTGCATCGATCCCATCTCCTTTCGTCACTTCCGATTGAAGTGAAGCATGTGAATAGCTGCTGTGGCGCTAAACGTTACTGCGGCAACATTCACTGGAAGTCGCCATGTCGGTATGTGTCCGAACCGACCGACCTTAGTGAAGATGCATGAAATGGCATAAGCAAATAACGCGAGGTACACAGCAAATCGTCCTAGTTCATAGGAGACTGAGTTGTAGTCGCTGCCATCGTTGGCGCGATCGCGCCATATGTGGTGGGCAACGCGTGCTAGCAGCATGAGTGAAACAACACCAACTACAATTACATACGCGCGAAATACATCGGCGATAAGGTAATTTGCAAATGGTCGAAACATCTCATATCGAAGCATATTTAGATAGTACTACGGGCCTTGTCGAGGACTTTAAGTACGTCCTTCACGTTACGCGCAATCTTGTCGTTAAAGTGCGGAATTGAATCGCCTTCAAGAACAGCATCGACTGCATCAAAAGCAAGATGGCCGTCATGCTCCATCACGCCTGTTGCGTAAAACCCGCAGGACTCGAGAAGAGCACCACCTAGGCAGTAACTTACATTACCGTCGAGTTCACTTTTAGGCGCACCTCGAAGCCAGCCGCGCTTGATCAGCTTCTCGGCCTTGTTGAGGATCGTCACTGCGTCACTGCGGGACATGTAACTCCTAAATGCTGCGATTGATACGCGCCAGCGACGGGATTCGAACCCGCGATTTCCTCCGTGACAGGGAGGCGAGGACGGCCAACTCCTCTACACCGGCTTGCTAGTACTACGTGGAGTAGCGGGGAGTCGAACCCCGTACCTCTGCCATGCCATAGCAGCGCTCTCCCAGATGAGCTACAACCCCATTAGCCTTCCCAGGTACGCGTCCCTGGCGGCGGCCAACCGAGTCGACTAAGAATCTCGACCAACACTGTGGAGGATACCGGGATCGAACCGGTCACCTTCGGTATGCAAAACCGACGCTCTACCAAGTGAGCTAATCCCCCATCGTTGAGCGCGGCAGAAGTTCGAATCTGCTCACTGTAGTCTGTGCTCACTACGCTCAACTTGCTCCCCTACCTGGTCTCGATCCAGGGACCTTCCGCTTAACAGGCGGACGCTACTGCCAACTGAGCTACAGGGGATTAAAACGGGGTAGCGCACAGTGCCCGTCGTGCGGCGGCCTCTATCTGGTGCCGGCTCGCTGTTATCAAGTAACAGACTTGCGCGTTTACATGTACGAGATCAAGTGAGGTTACGTGCGGCGTACCAAGTGCCGCGGGCGAACTGTGTTACCGGCATCGCCCTGGATTCGAACCAGGAAGTAACGCATCCTCATCGCTTCGTACAACGTAGCGGGGGTAGGATTTGAACCCACGACCTCCGGCTTATGAGGCCGGCGAGCACAACCGAGCTGCTCCACCCCGCTTTGGGTGTACTGCTATTATATCATACGTGGGCAGGGTGGGATTTGAACCCACGTATCGCCGACTTATAAGATCGGTGCTGTCACCAGGCTTAGCTACCTGCCCATTGTACTGCGTCGTGACGGCTGGGTTCGAACCAGCGACCTTCCCGTTATGAGCGGGACACTCTCGCCAACTGAGCTACGCCACGTTTGGTTCGGTGACCGGGATTTCACCGGACTGAGAGGGTATGGGCCCTCCTGTGCGCTATCATTGGCAGCCATCCGAGGAGTCGATCGCCTCCATCAGAGCGTTCCAATCGTCTACACTGTCACCAAGTGCTCCCGCTCGGACTCGAACCGAGGACCCTCCGATTAAGAGTCGGATGCTCTAACCAACTGAGCTACGAAAGCAAGCGGTTCGTATCGTGAACCAGACGACTGCATCACTTAACTGACAGGGTGGATGCAACGGCTAACCCCGTCGTACGTGTCCACAGCGAGATTCGAACTCGCAATCACGACTTTTTGAGAGTCGTCGCTTTACCGTTAGCGCACGCGGACGTAAGAGCGACAGCAGTAGCACACGTTTGATCACCATTCGTCTACGTTCGACCTGACACCGGCTACCTCGTCTATGCTACTTTGGCAAGGAATATGCGTCAGTGCGATCAACTCTTGTAAGTACTGTCACTCGTACGCCCGGGGAGAGTCGAACTCCCACCCCGAAGGACCGGTTCCTAAGACCGGCGCGTCTGCCATTCCGCCACGGGCGCTTACAAGCAGTTTACACGGACTCATGCTTAGGAGGTGGTCGAACCGTAGCTTCTTCTGCCGAAGATCGCCTGTTCCCGTAGGCGCTTTCTGCGTGTCCATGGGGAGAGTCGAACTCCCACGGGATTACTCCCACAGCGACCTCAACGCTGCGCGGCTACCGTTACGCCACACGGACTTGACTTGCTATGGCGCGGAGACAGCAGGATTTGAACCTGCGTGGGTTTTACCCCTCCTCATTAGCAGTGAGGTGCAATGGGCCGGACTATGCGATGTCTCCAGTGTGTGCGTACCCCCGGGGAATTTCGAAATCCCGACCCGCCG
>Ga0210040_10006682_pt1 | contig 14261 bp, 17 predicted proteins | sample CryGeyCG12114_NA_FD_185462 | JGI IMG/M metagenome (GOLD analysis project Ga0210040, IMG submission 185462) | Groundwater microbial communities from aquifer - Crystal Geyser CG19_WC_8/21/14_NA (SPAdes) (version 2) | ecosystem: Environmental > Aquatic > Deep subsurface > Groundwater | place: USA... | reverse complement strand
TCGGGCTCCAAGCGTCCCGGGCTGTGCCCGACGCGTGGGGACGGCGCCACCGATCCCCGCTTGCCCGCCAGCCGCCGGCCGCTAGGCTGGACTCGACTTCGTCACAAGGACCGCCGCCATGCAGCACGTCTACGTCAACCTTCCCGTCACCGATCTGTCCCGCGCCCGCACCTTCTACGCCGCCCTGGGCTTCGCCTTCGACGATCGGTTCTCGGACGACAGCGCCGCCTGCGTCGTCGTCTCCGAAAACATCCACCTGATGATCCTCACGCGCGAGAAGTTCGCGGGCTTCACCCCCCGCCCGGTCGGCGACCCCTCTCGCGACACTTCGGTCCTCGTGTGCCTGTCCCGCGACTCGCGGGAGGCCGTGGACGCCTTCATGGTGGCCGGGCTCGGCGCGGGCGGCCAAGACAACGACAAGGTGCAGGACTTCGGTTTCATGTACGGCCGCTCGATCTCGGACCCTGACGGCAACGTGCTGGAGCCGATGTGGATGGACGTTACCGCCTTCGAGCGGTCGCTGGGCGACGAGATGAACACCGCGGTGGACGCCTGACCATGGCCGCCTGGGTCCTCCTCCTCCGCGGCGTCGGCGGCCGCACGCAGGTCTCCCCCCGGCTCCTCCGCGCTGTCCTGGGCGCCGAGGGGTTCGGCCGCGTCGCGGTCTACGGCCACAGCGGCAACGCCGTGGTCACGAGTCCCCTGTCCCGCAGCGAGGTGTCGGTCATCGCCGCAGAGGCCTGCGCCCGCGAGATGGGCTTCCGCAAGGAGATCCATGTCGTCTCCGGTGCCGACTGGACCCGACTCGTGGCCCGCAATCCGTTCCCGCGCGCGGCCGAGGCTCCGGCGACGCTCCATGTGGCGGTGTTGGGCGACGACCCCGACCCCGCCCGCATCAAAGCCCTGAACGCGCTGAGCGACGGCAGCGATGCCCTCGTGGTTCAGGACCGAGTGGCTTACCTCCACGCCCCCCGGGGCTTCTCGCGCTCCCGCATCGCCACACGCTTCGATCGTGGCATCGGCGTCCCCACAACCGCCCGCAGCTGGACCGCCGTCCAGCGCCTCCTGGCCCTGGTCGAGGTCGCCGACGCGGTGGAGGCCGCCTGATGCCGCAGTTCCAGTCCACCGACGGCGCGAGCCTCCACTACGTCGACGAGGGCCAGGGCCTCCCCGTCCTCGCGCTCGCGGGCCTCACGCGAAACGGCGGCGACTTCGACCATGTGGCGCCGCACCTCGCGGACGTTCGCCTCCTCCGCCTCGACGCGCGCGGGCGGGGACAATCGGCCTTCACCGGCCCCGAGACCTACAACGTCTGGCAGGAGGCCAAGGACGCCACCGCCCTTCTCGACCACCTGGGCCTGCCGCGCGCCGCGATCCTGGGCACCTCGCGCGGCGGCCTCGTCGGCATGGTCCTGGCCGCGACGGCCAAGGACCGTCTCCTGGGCGTGGCCCTCAACGACGTGGGCCCGGTGATCGAGGCCAAGGGCCTTGGCGTCATCGCGGGCTACCTCGGCCGCCGCCCGGTCCAGAAGACCTGGGCCGAGGTGGCGGCCGCCCGCGCCGCCCAGTGGACCGGCTTCCGCGACGTGCCGCCCGACCGCTGGCTCCACGAGGTCCGCAACCACTACGAGGAGACGCCCGAGGGCTTGCAGCTCCGCTACGACCCCCGCCTGCGCGAGGCCTTTCTCCCCCCGGAGGACGGCGAGTTTCCCGCCCTCTGGCCGTTCTTCGACGCGCTCGACGGCCTCCCCGTCGCAGTCATCCGGGGCGAGACCTCGGACATCCTCTCGCGCGCCACGCTGGCCGAAATGGAGCGCCGCCGGCCCGACATGATCGTCGCGAACGTCCCGGGCCGGGGCCACGTCCCCTTCCTTGACGAGCCCGAGTCCTTGGAAGCTCTGCGCGACTGGCTTGCCCTCTGCCGGGGCCAGATGGCGGGCTGACGGGCCGCGCCCCCAGCCCGGCGGCCGTTCGCGGCCCGGGGATGCCGCGCCCAGGCTGGTAGCCCCGCGCGCGCCAGGCTAGGTGCGTCGGATGCGCTCGCCCCTGCCCTTTCTGCTCGCGACCCTGTTTCTCGACGCCGTGGGGATCGGCCTCGTCTATCCGGTCATGCCCGACCTCATCGCGCAGATCGAGGGCGGCACCATCGAGAACGCCGCGCTCTGGGGCGGCGCCCTGTCCGCCATCTATGCGCTGATGCAGTTCCTCTTCGCCCCGGTGATCGGCGCCCTGTCGGACCGCTTCGGCCGCCGCCCGGTGCTCCTCGTCTCCCTCGCCGTGATGGCGCTGGACTACCTGGGCAGCGCGCTGGCCGGGTCCATGACGCTCCTCCTCGGCCTGCGCCTCCTGGCCGGCATCACGGCTGCCACGCACGCCACCTGCAACGCCGCCGCAGCCGACGCGACTCCGCCCGACCGGCGCGCCCAGACCTTCGGCCTTCTCGGCGCGGCCTTCATGGGCGGCTTCATCCTGGGCCCGGTCATCGGCGGCCTCCTGGGCGAGATCGGCCCACGCGCCCCCTTTTGGGCCGCTGCCGCGCTGGCCAGCGCGAACCTCGTCTTCGGCTGGTTCACCCTCCCCGAGACGGTCACGGACGAGACGCGCCGCTCCTTCGATCCCGCCCGCGCCAACCCGCTGGGCGCCCTGCGATCGGTCGGGCGGCTCTCCGGCGTGGCGCCGCTCCTCGCGATCATCTTCCTGACGGAGCTCGCCTTCATCTCCTACGTCGCGGTCTGGGCCTTCTGGGGCAAGGCCGCCTTTGGCTGGTCCACCACGGAGACGGGCCTGTCGCTGGCCGCCTTCGGCCTGGGCGCGATCTTCGTCCAGGCCTGGGGCGTGCGCTTCTACCTCAAGGTCCTGGGCGAGCGGGGCACCATCCTCTTCAGCTTCGCCTACAGCCTCGTCTGGTTCGTGCTCTTCGCCGTCCTTCCGCCCACGGAGTTCGGGGGCTGGCTCGCGATCCTCTTCTGTCCCCTCTCGGCGCTGGGCGAGGTGATGTGGCCCGTCCTCCAGGGCCGCGTCTCGCGCCTCTCGCCCGCCGACACGCAGGGCGAGGCCCTGGGCGTCGTGGCCTCCATGCGCTCCGCCGCGCAGGTCGTGGGGCCGCTGGTGATGACCGCCATCTTCGCCTGGGGCGCAGCCTTCCCGACCCCCTTCTACGGCGCCCCCTACCTCCTCGGGGCCGCGCTCATGGCCCTCTGCCTCGTCCTGTTCCGCCGCTCGGCCGAGCCCGAGGCCGCGCCCGCGACGCCCTGACGTCGCATTCCGGCCCGCAACACCGCCCGCGCCGAGGCAGGATGCGCCCATGAAGCTCCGCGACCTCGACGTCATCGTCACCGCACCCCCGGCCCCAGGCTGGGGCGGGCGCTACTGGATCCTGGTCAAGCTCGTCTCCGATACCGGCATCGCCGGCTGGGGCGAGGTCTACGCCGCCGCAGTCGGCCCCGACGCGATGGCCGCCGTGATCCGCGACGTCTTCGCCCGCCACATGGAGGGGGAGAACCCCGAGAACGTCGAGCTGATGTTCCGTCGCGCCTACTCCTCGGGCTTCACCCAGCGCCCTGACCCGACAGTCATGGGCGCCTTCTCGGGCCTGGAGATCGCCTGCTGGGACATGGTCGGCAAGGACCGCGACCGCCCGGTGCATGCCCTGATCGGCGGCCGGGTGAACGACCGGGTCCGCGCCTACACCTACCTTTATCCCACGCGGCCCAGCCACGCTTTGCCCGGCTTCTGGGCCGACCCTGGCCAGGCTGCCGAGGCGGCGGTCGACACCGTCGCGCGCGGCTACACCGCCGTGAAGTTCGATCCCGCCGGGCCCTACACGATCCGCTCGGGCCACATGCCCTCCATGCCCGACATCCAGAAGTCCGTGGCCTTCTGCCGATCCATACGAGAGGCCGTAGGGGATCGCGCCGACCTCCTCTTCGGCACGCACGGCCAGTTCTCCACGGCAGGGGCGCTGCGGATGGGCGCCGCCATCGAACCCTACTCGCCCCTCTGGTACGAGGAGCCCGTCCCGCCCGACGACATGGACTCCCTCGCAAGGGTCGCGGCGGCGCTGACGACGCCCGTCGCCACCGGCGAGCGCCTGACGACCAAGCGCGAGTTCGCCCAGGCGCTCGCCGCCGGCGCCACGATCCTCCAGCCGGCCCTGGGGCGCTCCGGCGGGATCTGGGAGACGCGCAAGATCGCCAGCCTCGCCGAAGCCGTCAACGCCCAGGTGGCGCCGCACCTCTACGCCGGTCCCGTCGAATGGGCCGCCAACCTCCAACTCTGCGCCGCGATCCCCAACTGCCTCATGGCCGAGACTATCGAGACGGAGTTCCACGCCGCCCTCATCAGGGGCGCGATCCAGGTCGAGGAGGGATTCATCCGTCCGCCCGAAGGTCCCGGCCTGGGCATCGAGGTGGACGAGGACCTCGCCCGCGCCCATCCCTTCACCGGCATCGGCCTGCACCTCCAGATGCAGGAGGCCGAGGTGGACTACCGCGGCGAGGCGATCTTCGAAGGTGGCGCTCCGGCGCAGAGGGACGCATGACGGACGACGTGATCGAAGGTCACTGCGATTGCCGCGGGGTCCGCTGGACCTACCAGGGCGACCCCGGCACCCTGACCGCCTGCAACTGCGGCCATTGCCGCCGGATCGGCGCCCTCTGGGCCTACGGCAGCGTCCTCAACATCGCCGTCGAGGGGCGGACCGTGGCCTACCTGCGCGAGGACCGCACACTCGAGTTCCACCATTGCCCAACCTGTGGGACGACCACGCATTGGAATTCGGCCTTGCCCCCCGGCGCGGAGGGCCACGGTCGCCGCGCAGTCAACATGCGCCTCGCCGACCCACGCCTCGTCCTTGGCCGCCCCATCAAGCGGTTCGATGGCGCCGGCACCTGGCGTTCGCTCCAGCCCGGCGAGCAGGCCGAGGTGCCGTTCCTCCCGCTCTGAGACCCCGCTTGCCCAAGCGGGCCGCGCCGCTCCACACTCCGCCCATGCCCGGGAACCCCCTCCGCCGACTCGCCGCCCGAACCGTGGGCCACGGCGTCGTGCTGGCCTGCAAGGCGGTCACGGCGGTGCGCGCCGATTGGCGCGGCATCCCGCCCGAGCCCCGGCAGCGGGTCTACTACGCCAATCACACCTCGAACGCCGACATGCCGATGATCTGGTCGGTCCTCCCGCCCGAGCTGCGCGACCGCACCCGGCCGGTCGCGGCGGCCGACTACTGGCTCCAGACGCCTGCGCGCGCCTTCTTCGGGGCAGAGGTCTTCCGGGGCGTCCTCATCGAGCGGCGCCCCGACGCGCGCACCGACAACCCGATGGAGACCATCCTCCAGGCCCTCGACGAGGGCGCCTCCCTGATCCTCTTCCCGGAGGGCAAGCGAAACATCGGGACCGAGCCGCTCCTCCCGTTCCGCGCGGGCCTCTACAACATCGGGGTGGAGCGTCCCGGGGTGGAGCTCGTCCCCACCTGGATCGCCAACCTCAACGCCATCATGCCCAAGGGCGAGGTCATCCCCCTGCCGCTGATCGCCACCGTGACCTTCGGCGCTCCGGTGCGGGTCGAGCCCGGCGAAGAGAAGGACGCCTTCCTCGCCCGCGCCGCCCAGTCGCTCGCGAACCTGCGGGACCCGACATGACAGCCGACTTCGCCCTCCTGGCCCTGGCCGTCGCGGGCCTGCTCCTGGCCCTGACGCTCACAGCCGAGGCCCTGCGCGCCCGCGTCCCCCCCGGGCGCCGCGTCCCGGGGGTGGAGGCCTTCGCCGTCCGCGTCCGCAACTGGTGGGCGATGGCCATCCTCCTGGCGCTGGCGCTCCTCCTTGGCCGCGCCGGCGTCGTGCTCCTCTTCGCGCTGACTGCCTTCGCCGCCCTGCGCGAGGTCGCGACCTATACCGCCAAGGCGCGCGAGGACCATACCGCGCTGGCGCTCGCCTTCTTCGCGGTCCTCCCCCTCCAGTTCCTCTTCGTCGGGCTGGGCTGGCCGGGGGTCTTCACGATCTTCATCCCGGTCTACGTCTTTCTCGGCCTCTCGGTGCTGAGCGCGCTTCGCGGCAGCCCCGCCCGCTTCCTCGCCCGCGTGGCCGAGACGCAATGGGCGCTGATGATCTGCGTCTACGGCGCGAGCCACATTCCCGCCCTGATGACCCTCGACCTGCCCGGACCGGACGGGGGCACGCTCCTGATCGCCTTCCTGATCCTCGCGGTCCAGGGCGGCGAGGTGGCCGAGGGCATCGTCGGCCGCCGTCATCGCAGCCGCCCCATCGCCCCTGCGCTCTCGCCCCGCAACTGGCACGGCGCGGGCGCCGGGGTCGCCGCCGCCGCCCTGATCGGCGCTCTCCTGTCCTGGCTCACTCCCTTCGGGATCGTCGGCGCCGCGCTCATGGCCGCCGTCGCCTTGGCCGTGGGACTCGCCGGCACGCTGGTCCTCGCCGCCGTCAAGCGCGAGCGGGGGGTGCGGGACTGGAGCCATCTCATCCCCGGCCAGGGCGGCATCCTGGACCAGCTCGGCGGCGTCTTCTTCACCGCGCCGGTCTTCTACCACCTCGCCCATCTCGGCTGGAGCGCCTGAGCACTCTGGCGATCCCACGAGGACTCGAACCCCGAACCTGCTGATTAGAAGTCAGCTGCTCTATCCAGTTGAGCTATGGGACCGCTGATCTCCCTCCTACTCCGGAACGGGGCCGAGGAAAAGCCGGCGGGAACGCGGGGCGCGCCCTGGGGGTTTCGGTCCGGCAATCCCAGGAGGAACCCCCATGACCCGCATCCCGATCCTAGCCCTCGCCCTGTCCGCGCTCGCCCTGCCCGCTTTCGCGCAGGAGAGCGAGCCCGCGCCGGAAGGCCAGCCCGCGACCGAAAGCGAGGAGACCCGTCCCACCAACCAGACCTCCCAGTTCACCACCGAAGGCGCTCAGGAGGAGAACCGCGAGGAGGTCGAGGAGGCCGCCGCCGGGCAGGACCAGCCCGAGAACGCCATGGGCGAAGGTGCGTGGAGCCAGGGCGGCACCGGCGCCCTCGTCTCGGCCGACGGGACCGAGCTCGGCAACGTCTCGGTCGCCGCAACGGCCTCGGGCTACGCGCTCGTCACCGTGAACGGCGAGGGGATCCCCGAGGGCGTCCACGGGATCCACGTCCACATGGTCGGCGACTGCTCCGGCGCGGGCTTTGAGTCCGCGGGCGAGCACGTCTCCTCGGGCGACGAGCACGGCGTGATGACGGACACCGGCCCGCATCCGGGCGACCTCCCGAACCTCATCGTGGGGACGGACGGAGTCGTGGCCATGGACGCCTTCGCCCCGGCCCTCACCATGCAGATGGTCTTCGACGAGGACGGCAGCGCGGTCATCATCCACGCCGACGCCGACGACTACACGACGCAGCCGGGCGGCAACTCGGGCGACCGGATCGCCTGCGCGGTCATCGAGCCCGCGCCGGGCACCATGAACGACGACACGGTGGACAGCGACGAGGCCGCCCCGGCCGAGGGCGAGCCCGCCGCCAACTGACGGCCCGGCGGATGGCGGTGGGCGTTCCGCCGCCGTCCCCTCAGTGCGTCCAGGGCTCCCGGCGAGCGGTCGAGAAGTTCTCGCCGTAGCCGCCCGGACGGATGTTCATCTTCCGCTCATGCGCCGGCTGCACGACGACCTCGATCCCGTGCTTCAGGGCGTAGGCCAGCGCGGCCTCCTTCGACTCGAAGGTGATGCGCACCTGCGTCTGGGTGTCCGAGCTTCCCGTCCAGCCCATCAGCGGGTCGATGTGCCGCTCCGTCGCGGGCTCGAAGTCGAGCATCCAGTCGCTCGTGGTCGCGCTGCCGATCTGGGTGTTGTTCCGGGGCATCTTCGAGATGCGTCCACGCATGGTCATGCCTCCTGATCCGGTCTCCGGCCTTCTGCCGGAAGGGCCTCGCGCGCGCAAGCGCCAGACTTGTTTCGAGAACGAAAAGGGACCAAATAAGAGGGCCTCTCCCATCCCGGACAGCCCCCATGCACAACAACTCGCCCGAGCAGATGCCGGTCCTCTTCGGCCCCCGCAAGCCTCTCGCGGCCGCGCGCGTGAAGCTGGAGGGCGGCAAGCGCTTCATCCTGAAGACCGAGTTCGAGCCCGCCGGCGACCAGCCCACGGCCATCGCGGAGTTGGCCCAGGGGGTCGTCAGCGGGGAGCGGGACCAGGTCCTTTTGGGCGCGACCGGCACGGGCAAGACCTTCACGATGGCCAAGATCATCGAGGAGACGCAGCGTCCCGCGATCATCCTCGCGCCCAACAAGACGCTCGCCGCCCAACTCTACGGGGAGTTCAAGGGCTTCTTCCCCGACAACGCCGTCGAGTACTTCGTGAGCTATTACGACTACTACCAGCCCGAAGCTTACGTCGCGCGGTCGGACACCTACATCGAGAAGGAGTCCCAGATCAACGAGCAGATCGACCGGATGCGCCACTCCGCCACCCGGGCGCTTCTTGAGCGCGACGACGTCATCATCGTGGCCTCGGTCTCCTGCATCTACGGCATCGGCTCGGTGGAGACCTACTCCGCCATGACGCAGGACTTCTTCGTGGGCCAGCCCTACGAGCAGCGGAAGGTCCTCGCCGACCTCATCGCCCAGCAGTACCGCCGCAACGACGCCGCCTTCGCACGGGGCAGCTTCCGCGTGCGTGGCGACTCGCTGGAGATCTGGCCCGCGCACTTGGAGGACCGGGCCTGGCGCCTGTCCTTCTTCGGCGACGACCTGGAATCGATCACCGAGTTCGACCCGTTGACGGGCCACAAGGAGGCGTCCTTCGACCGCATCCGGGTCTACGCGAACAGCCACTACGTGACGCCCCGCCCGACGATGGCCCAGGCCATCAAGGGCATCAAGGAGGAGCTCCGCGTCCGCCTCGCCCAGCTCGTAGCCGAGGGCAAGCTCTTGGAGGCGCAGCGGCTGGAACAGCGCACCCAGTTCGACCTGGAGATGCTGGAGGCTACGGGCGTCTGCAACGGCATCGAGAACTACTCGCGCTACCTCACCGGCCGCCAGCCTGGCGAGCCGCCGCCCACGCTCTTCGAGTTCATCCCCGACAACGCCATCGTCTTCGCGGATGAGAGCCACGTCTCCGTCCCGCAGATCGGCGGCATGTACCGGGGCGACTTCCGGCGCAAGATGACGCTGGCCGAGCACGGCTTTCGCCTGCCCTCCTGCATGGACAACCGCCCTCTCAAGTTCGAGGAATGGGACGCGATGCGGCCCCAGTCCGTCTTCGTCTCCGCCACCCCCGCGGCCTGGGAGCTGGAGCAGGCCGGCGGCGTCTTCACCGAGCAGGTGATCCGCCCCACCGGCCTCGTCGACCCTCAGATCGAGGTGCGCCCGGTCTCCATGCAGGTGGACGACGTCTTGGACGAGATCCGCCGCGTCTCCGCCGCAGGTTACCGCACCCTCGTGACCACCCTCACCAAGCGCATGGCCGAGGACCTGACGGAGTACCTGCACGAGCAGGGCATCAAGGTCCGCTACATGCACTCGGACATCGACACCATCGAGCGGATCGAGATCCTGCGCGACCTCCGCCTCGGCGCCTTCGACGTGCTCGTCGGGATCAACCTCCTGCGCGAGGGCCTCGACATCCCCGAATGCGGCCTCGTGGCGATCCTCGACGCCGACAAGGAGGGCTTCCTGCGCAGCGAGACCTCGCTGATCCAGACGATCGGCCGCGCCGCGCGGAACTCGGAAGGCCGCGTCATCATGTACGCCGACCGCATCACCGGCTCCATGGAGCGCGCCATGCGCGAGACCGAGCGGCGGCGCGAGAAGCAGGTGGCCTACAACCTCGCCCACGGCATCACGCCCACTACGATCCGCAAGAACGTCGAGGACGTGCTGGCCGGCGTCTTCAAGGGCGACACCGACATGTCGCGCGTGACGGCCAAGGTGGACCGCATCACCTCCGGCAGCAATCTCCAGGCCGTGCTGGAGGGCCTCCGCGCCGACATGCGCAAGGCCGCCGAGAACCTGGAGTTCGAGGAGGCCGCGCGCCTGCGCGACGAGGTCAAGCGCCTGGAGACCGTGGACCTCGTCCTCCACGACGACCCCATGGCGCGCCAGCAGGCCGTGGAGAAGGCCGTCGAGGAGGTGGAGAAGTCGAGCGGACGGAGCACCGCCGGACGACCCGGCCAGCGCGGGGGCAACGTGAAGAGGAAGGGGCGGGGGAGGTGAACGCCGAGACATATTTGGATGTTGTGGCCCGACCAAATGTGCTCGAGTTTGTTAATGATCCCGAGAACTTCCGATATGCAGTGAACGCATTTCTTAGCGTTGACGCGCTGCCCGCATATATAGCGTTCGATGAGCGAGGCGGCTTCGCATCCAGTACGCAAGATAAGGATGTTAGAGACGAAATTGCGGCTACGTCGTCAGCATTTAGGATACTACGAGATACTGCGTTCTCCCTAAAGCATGGCTGGCTAGGTAGCAAATCAAGATTAGTCAAAGATGCCCGTTATTTGACCGGAGCACATACGACGATTTCTGATGACACCGTAATACACGACGGCACCATCTTCGGCAGTGACTTTGTAATTATTCAGTCCCCAGAAATTGCTCCGTTAGTTCTCCGCGCTGATCGCGTTGCGGAATATGGCTTACAAGCCTGCGAATATCGCATCAGAGGTATGCCGCTATACTCCAAATCGTTGGAGGAGATAGCCGAGCAGGGTTAGGCGGCGCGTTGCAGCAGATGTGGGGTGCGCTGAAGCGCGCCCCAGGCGACTTCAATACACCCCCTCCACCTCATACATCACCGGCTCGAACCCCCGGCACAGCGCGTTGATCGCGCGGTTCCTCTCCCGCATCTCCGGCGTGCGCAGCATCGCCTGATAGTCCGCGCGGCTCGCCCACTGCGAGTAGTTGCAGACCCGCGTGCGCGCGTCGTTGACGTGGAGCGCCGCGCTCAGGAAGCCCGGCTGCTTCGAGATGCACTCGGCAAAGGCCGCCTGCAATGCCTCGATCAGGTCGAAAGCGGTGGCGGGCGTGGTCTCGAAAGTCGTGATGACGGTCTGTCCGCGGAAGTCCTGATGGATCTCGGGCATGTCTCGCCTCCTCTTGCCGTTGAAGGATGGCACGCGGGGCGCCTGTCAGGAAAGGGCCACGGACCCCTCCTCCGGAACCGCCCGCTGCGCTTCCGGGTTCTCCCTCCGTAACCATCGGGAGAACCCCCTTGTCCACCAGCGACGAAGACCGCACGCGCGGCACGGCCAACAACATCGGCGGCAAGATCAAGGAAGGCCTTGGCAAGCTCACCGGCGACAAGGGCCTGGAGGCCGAGGGGAACCTCGACCAGGCCAAGGGCAAGGGCCAGCAGGCCCTCGGCGACGTCAAGGACGCCTTCAAGAAGTAGCCCCCCATCGGCCCGGCCACTCCAAGGCCGGGCCGGACTTCCCGAGGACCGCGCCGGACTGGCAGGTCCTCCACCGGACCCGGCGCCTTGGCCGGAGGTCCGCTGCGGACCGTATCGGGCCCGCGCCGAACCCCATCAACTCCCGGTGAGTCCCGGACCGGCGTCCGGAACAACCTGACGGCCGGGCACCTTTAACCGGGCCGGGCGCAAGGCCCGAAGCGACCGGCGCCACAGCGTCCGGATCGCAGCCTATAGGAGAAGAACAATGGCCAATTCCAAGAGCATCTCTGCGGCGAACAACAACGGAAACGGAGGAACCACCGGTCTCACGACCCCGACGGACGGCAACGACCGGATCGACGGGACCGATGGCCGGGACAAGATCAACGCCCTGACCGGCGATGACTGGGTGCAGGCCGGTGACGGCAACGACAACGTCAGGGGCGACGCCGGCTTCGACGTGCTCTACGGCGAGGAGGGCAACGACCGGCTCTTCGGCGGCACCGACATCGACTTCGTCTACGGTGGCCGCGACGACGACACCCTGTTCGGCGACAGCGGCTTCGGGACCGCCAAGGGCAGCGACCTAAGCAGCGACGTGCTTCAGGGCGACCAGGGCCGCGACCTGCTCGTGCTGGGCGACGGCAACGACGTGGCGAGCGGCGGCAAGGCGGCCGACACCTTCCACTTCCGCTGGTCCGACCCTTCGGTGGACCTCGCCGCCGGCACCGGCCGCGCCTTCACCAAGATCACGGACTTCGACGCCAAGCGCGACGGCTTCCAGTTCGACGTGTCGGGCGTGGGCCGCGACAGCGCCGGCGCGAACTTCGTCGACGGCGGAGCGGGTGACGGCACCGCCGGCGGCAAGGCCTCGTCCTTCTTCTCGGGCGCGGCGGCGGACGCGAACGGCCAGTCGGTCGTGGTCATCACGGACCAGGAATTCGCGACCGGCCTGGACGCCGTCGCGGCCATCGACGGCGAGGCGGCGGGCGACCTCGTCCTCTACTACAACAGCACCGTGAACACGGCGAGCCTGCTCTACGTGGATGGCGAGGATGCCGCCCACTCGATCGCGCGCCTGACCAACATCGATTCGGTGCAGGATCTCGCGAACGCCGGCTTCGGCGCGAACGACTTCGAGTTCGTCTGATCCCCAAACACCGCGGGGCCCATGGCCCTGCAACGTCTGACGGCCGACCCCGGGGCAACGCTCCGGGGTCTGCTTTTGAGGGCCGCCTGGACTGGCCCGGACCCGGCTAGGCCCTGGCGTTCCGATCTCCTTGGCGACGCCACATCTGCCTGTCTTGCGGCGGCGCCCCCTACCCTCAGCGCGGGTCGGTCTCGCCGCCTCGCCCCCGTCCGGGTGTTGCGTGGCGGGTGTTGCGTGCGAACGGTGGCTTTACCGTTTGTTAACCCCTGTCGGGCAATCTGAATCTCACGCGCGGAGATGAGACCCCCGGGGACCTGGCAAGGCCCGCCCCACCGCTCAGCACCCCCGCCGCACTTGGCTGATCCCCAAGCGCGGGCGGACCAGGAGACAAGGAGGGGGTCCCGCGACGACGAAGTCCTTCCCCCCTGGCCCGGGGGTGCACGCCCCCGCGTGCCCAACGGGAGCCCCCCGGGTGCTCAGCTCTTTACAGGACCGAGGAAGCCGGTCCGACTGGCGCGACAACCGCTCGGGAGGGATGGCACCTGGCCATCCCGGCGGGACAAGCCAGCCGCCGCAGGTCGCGCACCTGCCCGCCTTGCTGATACCCCGGGGCTTGTCTGCGTTCCGAACATGCAGACGCCGGAGACCATCTCGGACGGTCCCCGGCGCAAGGTCGCTTCGCCTTTCAGTCCAGCCGCCCGATGAAGGACGGCCCCGCGCGGCTACTTCTGCCGCTCGTTGTGCGAGTGGTGGCTGTCTTCCTCGCCCCCGCCGCCGGACTGGCCGCTCCGCTGCGGGCGGTTCTCCGGATCGGCCCCGGGCTTGTCCACCCGCAGCGGTGCCTTTGCGTTCTCATGCGAGGCGCCGGGCCCGCCCTGCCGGATGGTGTTCGGGCTCTTGTCGGATGTGGACATGACTACCTATCCTGCTGGAGACCCTGGTTGGTCGTGTTGATCTTGCTGTTGCCGGACTGGCCGATCTTGTCGGGGTTCTGCTTCTGCGGGTTCCCGACCTTCGTGCCGTGGTCCTCGGGATGCGCGGCTGAGACCGGTCCCTTGTCGCTCTGGTTTCCCGCCGGGACGGGGGGCATTTTGCTGCTCATGTCGGCCTCCTCAGGCGTTGTCTTCGATATCCGGGGGACCGTCGGGGAGGTCCTTGTCCTCGACCCGCCGGTTGGCCGCGTGGTCGCGGTACTGCTCGGTCTGGACGGCCTTGCTGTCGAGGCCCCGCACATCCGAGTGCTGGGCCTTGTCGCGGTTGGACAGGACGATGTTGTCCGGGATGGCGGCGGTGTCGGCGGTGGTCATCGCGCCCGTCCCGTCGCCCTTGCCCTGGGATCCCGGACCGAAATGCTTGCGGCTTGCATGTGCCATGCGGCGTCCCTCTGTGTGGCACCGGACCAAAGCCCGGCGGGTGCAAGCTAAACTTCCTGACGGCACCCTCCGTTCCGGATGCCCCGACGTTCCCGGCCCGGACCGTGGCCCGCCTTTCCGACTCCCCCGGCCACGCCGCCGCTGCTAAACGGATACCGGTCCCCGGAGGAGCCTCATGAGCCGCCCCATCGTCCACCACATCCCTGTCTGCCCCTTCTCCCAGCGCCTGGAGATCCTGCTCGCCCTCAAGGACCGGCGCGATGCCGTGGAGTTCAGGGTGGTGGACATCACCAGGCCCCGCGACCCGGACCTCCTCCGCAAGACCCGCGGCACCACGGCCCTGCCGGTGCTCGAGTTTCCCGACGGCCGCATCCTCAAGG
>Ga0210040_10006681_pt1 | contig 14261 bp, 8 predicted proteins | sample CryGeyCG12114_NA_FD_185462 | JGI IMG/M metagenome (GOLD analysis project Ga0210040, IMG submission 185462) | Groundwater microbial communities from aquifer - Crystal Geyser CG19_WC_8/21/14_NA (SPAdes) (version 2) | ecosystem: Environmental > Aquatic > Deep subsurface > Groundwater | place: USA... | reverse complement strand
TTGGGTTCCATTGCCACCATTGCTTCATCAAACTGATGATAATGATAAGGCGCTTAAAAGATCCAGTGAATAGGGACTGAGAAGAAGACTACTAACTAACTAACTAACTACTGCTATAGAACTCGTTGTTGGAAGACATTAGCCAAAAGTTCTGGGGAATCGTCATTTGTAGCAGTGCACACTTGAAATGAAGTGGTAAATGTGAGACTCCACTCATTCAGTTCATTCACTCACTACTACTACTACGATAGTATACTTTTGTAAACTACTGGAACGGGTAATGTGTGCTGACGTGAGCTCTGTGCCATGGTGGCCCTGGCTCTTGATTATGTCCCGAAAACAATAAAATAAGATTGAAGCAGTATTTTGGAACATTAGCCTTAAAGTTTAATAGTACACGTATATATAGGGTATCACAAGTGGCAGTTGCCCAACCAAGCCCCATATTAAAGGGGATAAAGGAAAATTAAAAAGGAGTTCTACTTGTACCGGGGTCTCATAAAAAGGGGGCAGGTGTGCCATTACACCACACATAAACCTATCACTGAGAGCCCGTTTAATGGAGTAATAAAAAGTGGTCTCTGTACGTGTAACATGACGAAATTGTCGACTATTTCCCTCTTTGTATAACAATGCCTTTCAAATGGAGGTTACAGTTGGTAAAGTTTGGAGAACGAATCATGCAATTATTTTTTAATGAGTGTGAATAACAACTGTATTTGTTTGCTAGCCAGACTCTTCAATTTGTGCAGTTTTACAAAATTCAAGGGATTACGATGTAGCTAATATTTATAGGATCGACGTTTGCGCTGACGCGCCAAATTCATATTGCTTATTGAATATGAAGGATAATGTGAGATTGTCTGCATTCAGTTGGTTTACAAACATTTGATTAACGAAGAAGCATCGTCTAACGAAAAGACTGGCAACACATTTTGCTGGTAGCAATCTGTAACATTATTGAAGAAAATAATGACATGTGACGAGACGAGTGTCACCAAGTAAACTGAATTGTTAATAATTAGTTTACTGCCGTACCGTTTTTACCGAAGTTGATTAGATGTGACTTTGAGAATGGAAGGTTAATAATTCAATTCAAAGCTTTAAATTCACCAGAAATCTTCATGTGCCTTTGCTCCAATATTAAATCTGTTGGTTGTACTGTTGTATACATCTCATGTCCAAGTTTAGTCTAACTAACGTTTTGCTTTCCCGTATTGAGATTTAAAAAAACTCGCTCACGGTGTAAATGTTGTGTGGGTTAACCCTGTTACTTTTTTTAATACACTGTTGGTTGGTTGATCTCCTATTACCCAGTATGCCAGTATGACCGAAAAAATTCAATCTAAGTTCTCAACAACAGCCTACAAAGACTGGAATCCACTCTGGAGAAATGTTCAAAAGTCAACACAACAGAAGAAGACTTGTAATTCGAGTGTGCTGCCTATGTGTTGACATTTTCGACACTTGATAAAGTATTCATCTCTTTCTTCCGTTCTGAACAGGATTGGACAAAAGTGCTCATTAAATTCCTATATTACACACAACACACATCACCTCTTCAATATCTTTCTCAAGTGAATAGTGACGTCATGAATTCTTTTTCTCAAAACTACAAACTAAATCACACGATATTTTAAATCGATCTATAAAATTCGGATTTGTGGGATTTGTGAATTATGCAAAGTCGATAATCAATAGATAATAAAATTATCGATTGCTGTTTGGCGAGTGTCTTTTTGACATACTAGTTCGTGCTTAGTGATTAACATTTTAACCAATTAACTAACTGGAGTTGAATACGGCCGGACAAACTGAATAGGTAGATAATTTTTACTCTGCCACACTGAGAGCGAGAGCTTACACTAAAAGTAACTTTGAGCAACGCGCTTTTGCATTATAAACGAAACCGGTAGGGCTGTGCAGCCTGTGACACATTATTCACCCAAAGATTGCATCCCATTTGAATTTTTCATGCCAACACCATTTCTTTCGAGTACCACCCATACTCCCTGAACCAAATGGGTTTTTTATTCTAAATTATCTTCTTTGTATTCTCATCATGGAATCTAAAAGTAGGAGAAATGAAGCATTTGGTCCACTCACTACTCTTTAAAGTGGAAGAACGACGTTCCACGTGCATTGTATAGTCGGCAAGTGATATCTGTAATTTTGAATGCTTAAATGATGACTTCAAGGCTACAATGACAAGAGAATCTACAGACTCATCATGAGTGAGTAAGCGTGAACACCTCATATTTCAAACTTGATCCCGAAACATTCATAACTCATTCTTTCTGGCGTTTTTCTTTACTTCCATTTCACCTTTGAGTTTTTGCATTAGTTAAGTTTTGCATTAGTTAGTTTTAACATTAGTAGAATGTTAATGACCTTTGTGTCGCCAGCTAAAACGGAAAAAAGTTTTCGTCGTGAGCGAAGTTTTATAATTCCTTAATTACTCTCATAATTGGTCATAGCATAGACGATCGTATTATTCTCTATGAAACGGCGTTTGCGTAACATCTACGGATTATGGATTCATACATTTAAAATTAATGGTAAGGTAAGTATTTCTCGATTACAATAAATGTAATTTCAATTCTCTGCCTTTATACGGAATCCAGACAAACAACTTATTCAGTTCCGTTATCCATATACAATAGAATATATGAATATACAATATGAATTTATGTTCAAAGAGATGAACCCTCGAATGACAAAAAATTAAGCAAAGCTAGTTCCGATCATGTGGATTTTCTCCGTTTCACAAAATTAACATAATGTCCTTCCAACTACACGGTAAGTTATATAAGCTCCGTTTCCTTTTCCCATGCAGACTCAACGTGACTTACATACTTGAAATTCACAAACAATGTCTTCTTCTCCAAATCTGATATGAAATGCATATAAAGTTTTTTGTTCTTCACCATTTCGTAATGACAAACTTACTTACTACGCACACACAAAGTCTAACGAACCAATCCGTGTATATACAGCGTAATGATGAAAGTAATCAATGATCAATGGAAAAAAGTAACTTCATTATTCAATTAACTGAAGTTTTCTTAATTTTTTCGTTTTTATTATTATTACATTGCGTTAATAACATCACAAAACGATTACACAGTTTTCTCAACTACATCACATCACAGACAATTTTACGATAACAATTGATACGAAGGAACTTATTACAAGTCCTTGGCCGCCTTCCTAGCAGCGGAAGCCGCCTTTTTTTCAGCTGCAGCTTGCTTTGCAGCCGCCTTTTTTTCAGCTTTAGCTTGCTTAGCAGCCGCTTTATCCGCATCTGCAACGGCTTTGGCTGCAAGTCTTTCTGCTTTCTTTTCAGCTCGTGTTGGTTTACAGCTTCTACAATCCGCACAGCTTTTACAATACTTATTTTTCCAAAAAGCCCGCTTTTCAGCCGACATGGCGCGCCAGCATTTTCCAGCTTCTTTGAAAACTTGTTTCGCCGGTTTTCCTTTCATGCTCTTTTTCTGTGTATCAAAGTAAAATAAAGGCGTTAACATTTTTTTCAGTTCGTTAAGTAGCTATACACATCAATTACAAAATAATATACCTTGAAATAGCATTGCAAATAAAGACAAAACGGTGTAGATGGTTTCTTGCATGAAGCGGCTTTTCCAGCACTATTTTTGTTATTACTTTTGCTTGAGCTCCTAGATTTGGAAACTTTGGGTTTCTTCCCAACAGATGGAGACCGTTTGGAGGAAGCAGCTCGTTTTCTGGCTACTTTCTTGCTAGCAGCTTTTCTCGAACTACTAGATGCAGATCTAGACTTTTTGGACACACTACGTCTGCGTTTCTTTGTAGCTCTTGGTTTGGACGACGCTTTACGTTTTTTCGCAGATTTCGGTCTCCTGCTTTTGATTTTGGAAGATTTCCTTGGTTTCGAGGCTTTACGAGCTTTTGAGGGAGAACATGATTTTGAAGCTTTTCTTGCTTTTGAAGCTTTACGAGCTTTTGAAGCTTTACGAGCTTTTGAGGGAGACCGTGATTTTGAAGCTTTTCTTGCTTTTGAAGGAGACCGCGATTTTGAAGCTTTTTTTGGTTTCTTTGCTTTTGAACGTTTTGGAGCTCTAGATGAGGAACGTGATTTGGAAGCTTTCTTGGATTTAGATTTGGATCCTTTACGACCTCTAGGTACAGATCTTGTTACACGTTTGATGACTTTAGAAGCGATTTTTACTGCCTTGGCTCTACTCCCTGCACGTGATGGTTTGCAATCACTAGATGACTCATCACTTGGACCACAGCAGCCACCGCCATCATCCTCAGAGTCCGCAGGTGTTTCCCCTTTGACAGCCTTTTTAGACTTGGAGGCTCTCTTCTTAGGTTCCTTTTTTGCTCGTTTTGATTTTTTCTCAGAAGTTGCTGAAGCTTCTTCAGATGAACCGCCACAGCAACCAGTTTCTTCTTCCGATCCGGACGTTGATTTTTCGGCTTTTTTGGAAGATTTTCTAGCTTTTTTCGGTGCTTTTTTTTCGGCTGGTTTTGGAGCAGATTTCGTCTCGTTGCAGTCACATTCGTCGTCGTCAGATGGGCCACAGCAGTTCAGTTGTCTAGGGAACGACACAGTATAAATTAGCAAAGCAGTTATGGAAAAAATCTTAAAGAAAGTAGAATTCATGATCAATTTTGTTTTTGCTTACTGCTTGCTCATTGGATCATTGGTACTGCCGGGTAAATTGCTGAAAACCATATTGATGAATTAGTTAATCGAACCATTTAATATTGGCATTTATTTCAAATTATTGCATTCATGACTATTTCATACATTTCTGGGACATGTTCTTCCCTCGATTCATTGGTAGCAGTCTCCGTATTTGCACTGCAAATAGAATGAAAGCATTAAAAAAATTCACAAACTTTATCAGCAACAAAGAATTCATAAGCATAATACTTCACTCACTTGGCATCATCCACTGGAGCAGTGGAATTTTCATTTGCTGCGTAAACAGTGAAAAAAAATTATTAAAACAAATATTGCGTTGGTAAAGCTTACACAATTTTATTTACACAGTCTATTAATGCGTACCCATTTTATCTTCCTGCAGATGGGATCTTATTTTGTGATAATTTGTACTGTGGTTAAAAAAATATTTGCACGCGAGAAAAAATTCTCGGTCCACGAAATTACTTCCGTTGAGTGTGTTATGAAATTTCATTGCTTCCAAAATTGTTGTTGTTACCATACTTGAATAATACTTGGTCACTATGGTGTCAACATGAAGATGGGTGAATTTTCGATTTCGATTCGTGAGAATTCGAAAACTGGAGGAAAATTTTACAATCTCTTCCTATTTTAACCCATTTAACCTAAACTATTATCTAGCTCTATTAAAACTAACTAATCGAGCCATCTATTGGTGAATTATGCTCCTACTACACAATGAGAATGAACACATACAAAACCAAATTAGCGCCAATCTTTTCAAGAAGCCATTACTGGAGTTAGTCCTAATAGGCGGGAATTCCTCCAACAATCCAAAATAAGGTCAATTCAATCTTTATAATAGTTCATTTGATTTAAAAAGCATATTTCCCTCAGTTTAACAGTCAATTAACAAACTTGATTAAACCGCATCCGTTTTCACAAATATAAAACCACAAAAATCTTTCACTTCCAGCTCTCTACTCTACTACTTCCTATAAGTTAAATTTTCTCAAACATCATCTTAATTTCCAAGTGGCTCAGCTGTGCTAACTTATTCCACTTGCCTAAAACGGGTGATAAAAAATCCCCAGTGTATATTATTATTGCTCACTCTCTTTAACTAATTTATGGCCTTCTTCATCTTGCCCTCCTTATTTATAGATCCCGTGTCTAACTAATAATGAAGACATTTAGCGAACACCGCTCAACATGCCCGGAACTTGTGACGGAACCCAGCAAACTCACTCGTATACATATGGAAAATAACGAGCACCCTGGATTTTATTGAAGTCACACTTTTCTTCCCATTTTAAAACGGGCACACAAAAGGTCTTCTTTTATTGCGACGACAAGAGATTTCGTATTCCAACTCTGATTTACGATCCAACATGCGACTATAGGACTCGTCGACAACGATCGCATAAAGCATTAGATCATATATATTCCATCAGCAGCCATATATATATAGGAGTAGTGAAAAGTGTCCACAGCTTTTGCGAGTTGAAAGGCAAAGATTTATTAGTTGCTTTCGCTCCGTACGCATTCTTAAATAAATGGGCTTTTATGAGAGAACGTAAAAAAGTGCAACGACTATATAGCTGGCTCATGATTCTATTCCAAATATACAAGAGGCACAAAATTTTTAAATCTTCACTGTCTTGTCACACCATTATAATACTGTTGACAAAAATTAATTTTCCTTCCTCGGGCTCTTGTCACCCACAATCTAAATCCAAACAATATTGTCCATGTCAGAAACTAAAAAATTACACACACTACTTGAATGAACAAATCACGAGGTTTACTGTCAACATTGTCGGGTAAATAATTTTTATTCACTGAGTTTTAAACCAGTGTACACATTCAAATTGTAAACACAGTACGTATATTTCTATATTGCTATACACAGGAGGGGTGAGTAGTATAGTATAGTGGTGACTTGTCAATTACAGTAAATTACAACAGGTATAAAATGTGATAATGACTCACTAAACTAATGAATAGCAAAAACTGGGCGAATAATATAATGATCATCAGGTATAAGGCACCGGCATAATATAATCTTCAGCAGAGATTTTAAAAGTTATCCTCATCACAACCATAACATTTTCATACATTGAGCTCATCTGAAGTCATTGCAGAAAAATTTCCACTTGTCGGTATATTCATACTGGAGTTGGAAGAATTAAAACTTTTTTTCAACGAAGGCTTTAATGTTTGGGCATTTACATTGGGAACATGGCAAGTTTGGCCCATATTGCCACCTGATCCGGGCGGCATTCCATCTAATGTAGTCTCTGGACCGAATTTCACTGTAGGAGTAGTCCGCTTCGGCGGTCTAGGGACAGTACGAGAACCGCTTTCGTAAAGCCCGTACGAATTCATAGCCTGTTGTTCTCGGCAGGTCAAACTGGATCGTCTTAAACACCCTGATTGAGCAGATTTGATACTTCCACATTCAGGGGAGTCTTCGAATTTCACCATTGAGGCAGTAAGAATGGCATCAGGCATTGGCATTTCGTAACCAAAGTTTCTTTGTTGCTGCTGCATCATTCGCTGTCGATTGCTGTGATCGTCACTGCCGGGCAATTCTCCACAAATATTGGGCATATTGGGATTCCCATGTTGTTGCTGATTTGTAGGTAACATTTGCATCACTTGGCCGTTTTCTTTTTTACACCGATCCGGGTCGGATTTCATATACGGGTGGTTTTGTTGAGGAGTCATTGACATGGGTGTTAGACCTTGAGATGAAGATGGTTCCCGATGTGGCGAATTTTCCATCTCTTCTGCCCGCCTTTTATCCCTTTGGTAGTAGAAAGCGGCGAAAATTAGAATGTTTAGGATCAGGAGGGAACATCCAATAGCAATTGTTACGGACAGCGCTGTAGAGTACATTTGGAAGCCGTCGCTCTCCCCGTTTTCACCTTCTGGGTGGGAAAAAAAGAAAGAGTTATCAAATGGAAATAAATTCTGGAAATATTGCTAGAGAGGAATACCTATAAAAATAAGCAAATCGAACCAAAACTTCAAACTGTGGGGTACACAGAACCAACAAGTAAATTTTTGACAGAAACACAAGTTAGTACACAAATTAACGGAGAAAAAAATCGAACCTCTGAAAAAGCTGCCTTGATTAGAAGGATTATGTTCCCACATGGGAGGCCCCACAAGTTGAATAGTGGGAGGCGGAGGTGTGGACGAGTTTTGGCGACCATTTTTAGGATCTTCCGGTGGCAGAATGACAAGCCCAGAATTGGGATGAGATGTGAGTCCTCCACCCCTCTCGTTAGTTCCTCTAGAAGATGGGAATGGACTTACATTGGTCGAGTGGTGTGCGGACGGAACCCCGTAGCTATTTTTTTGCAAGTCGGGCACCAAGTGCAGCCAAAATGAGAGTTTGTGTACTCTATAATGGTTTCGAACCCGTAGTTTCATATCTGTACAAAAAATATACAAAAAATCACCATTTCATGTCCAGAAAACAAAATCCATAGCTAGCATACTTTGCATCTTTGTCTGTGAAGCCAAGGCTAAATATTTACTCAACCCGAGAGCGTTTATATGTTAATAGAATGTAGAGCTTGTCCCACACTTGAATATTTCTCAGAAACAGCCATTTAAAATGTTTAACAACCATACTACACTATTGACCCAAGCATTTTAATATGTAAATCAGAGCAGAAAACACAATGGCATTACACTGACTGGAGGAGATGCACAAAGTAAACAGAGACTGCATAAGCCCATTTCATCACTCACTCACTACATTATTATTGCAGTATTATTAGTTGGATCCCCTCACTCAAGATTAGTGTGTGGCCCGCAGATTCCATTAAAATCCTCTACACACTAATCTCATGCTCACTCTTCTTCTTCATCATAACTATTCATGACCCGCCCACCCGCCGCAGCTTCAGCTAGACCCAAAGATAATTTTGTAGCCATGATGCACAGATTATCAGCATGCTGAATAATTCAATCCTGATTAGTATATTACAAGCAGATTAGCGTCCACAGGCTGCATACATATGAATAGAAATAATAATTTGCAATACTAACTGTGCCAGGGGGAATTCACAAGTCTGCAGCATCATTAGATCATAATCCACGGGATAAATAATAAACATGGTGCACTGTCACTATGCTACATTTTCATACTAACTAACTAGCTAACTAACTACCCAACTAAAAGGATGAAGCCATATTATCCTGCCTTGGCTGATTATCTACGTATGTAAATTCAATCGGAGATTTTACTCAAGTAAAAGTACTAAACCTTTCATAGGCAGCTTATGAACATAAAATATACGTTAAAGTCACCCAAAGCTACAACAGAATCCAATAAAAATGAGCATAAAATTCCACAGTGCAAAATTTTATTCCTTGCGTTTGAAACATGACACCCGCTTAGCTATGCAAATAATAGTCCTACTGACTAACGTAGGCGGAGATATGTATTGGATTTTGTAGAGAAAAGTTTAATAAAACAAGGAGACATACCAATATTAATATACTTCTTGAAAATGGGGTCATAGGGTGGCCACTCGGGGATTTTTAGGCGACTCTTGTCCTTTACGTATCCCATAGAATGTCCAACTTCTTCTTCATTAGGATCCCTATATATTACAAACAAAGTCACGTCCCAAACCGTTCAAAATGATGATTACACTGATGATGATAATATACTACTACTACAATGGAGCTTGTGAAAAACTATAGCTTGCTTACGCTGCATTTATTCCTGGGAAACTGAACCGGCAGAACCGGGAGGATTTTTTTCCACTACCATAATAATATCATGCATACTTGTTATTATAGGCTTACCCAGTGCGGATGAAATTGGCCCATAATGACATAACTGCTCGTGACAGCTGTACTTCATTGCGAGTAAAGTTTCCACTAAAAAATCCTAATCTGAACGGATTTTTGCTCGTGCTAGACTGTGGATGATCCTTGCCAATGTCATCCTCCAGTAGATCATCATGGAGTATTTCTTCGGAGGAAATCTGCTTCCGTATCTCTTCCATGGGGAGTGCATGGAAGAAGCCATTTTCATAAAAGTAGAGTGGCACCCCAAAAACGTACATCACATCTTCCCCATGAACGCATCCTAGTCGCTGTGTACACAAAACAACGTCATCGTAAATATATCACTTGGGAAGTAAAATATTGGGAAATATATCCTTTAAAAAAATCCATAGGATGCTCCTACACCCGGATTGAAATAAAAAAATGAAAGAAAACAAGCCAATGCATTTATTTCATGGCCAGTTGACTTTGGGTACACAAAAAATTCATCCATTTTTATAATAAAAGTTGTCAATATTTCTTCCACCAATATAACTTACACAAGAGATACATAAAATTCTTAAAAAATAGTGAAAGCACTCGGAGTAATTTCCTTTTGAAAAGAATGTATAGCAAGCAGGGGATTTCTCTCCCACGTTTTTTAAATGATTCAAAGTGAATTGCAAAAGAGATAAGGGATGCTCCTGCAAATTGAAAGAGTGAGCTATGATCAGGTCGTAAACAATTTGGCCATTTATTTGAGCTCAACATTTCCAAAGCTACGCGTACAAGAATCCAAGTCTATTCATCACAAGGGAAAAGCTAGGACGTCAAAACTTTTCTTATCAGCAGCATTGCTCGACAGCTCCTTAAGACTTGGAGCCAAACAGGGGGAAAAGAAAGGGAAAAATTGTGCATACTAGAGCCCTATATCTTCTAACTAACTAACTAACGTAGAGTTCTAGGTGGCACGATCCAGGGAAAGCAAGTAAGTAAGTATAGCGTACCTGTTGGTAATCAGAGTTTTTGGACTGGTACTCGAAAACGTACAAGTATGACTTGGTGTTCGACTGAGCGTGCCATTCTCCCACTTTGACTAATGGAGCCACAACCTGGTGAAGAAAACAGAATGAGTTATGAGGCCACATTTGGATAATATGGGAATCATGTTGAGTTCCATTTTTATACATCCACAATGGCAAATGGAATTGCATGATGCAATCCAAATCCCACTACACAAATAATTCACGGAGCCCATCCCCGTATATGATTTTCTACGTTAATTTCCTTTATGGATACTAATACTCACCATACAGTAATACTATGGGTGCAGAATTGGGAAATGCATTTTCAATTCCCACTTATACGCTTGGCTAGTGGCATCCTATGCTAAATTATTATGCTCCCTATTTTACAATGAAAAATGGATACATGGGCAGATAACCCAGGAACAGTAATTTGGTAGCAATTACTAAATGACAGTCAGTCCGCTATCAACGCAATGTAGTCAGTTAGTTAGTTAGTAATTGCAACCGTATGTACATGTTAGTCGATTCTAGGCTGTGTACCAAGTATAAAAGGGGTGAAAAGAATGTCCCATATTTTTACAGGAATGATTCCTTGGAAGCGTTAACAGAAGATAATGGAAGGTGGCTTTTATACTTTATATAGGAAAGGACAGGGGCATGTGCTTCAAAGCCCGTCGAGGGGAAATAAATGTCACAAACACAAAAGATTTATAGCTACCTGCGGGCTACGACTGCAACTGCCTTTTATATACAGCTATAAGAGTATAGTGTGTGTGGGTCTGAGTATCTTATCTTGAAGAAACCGCAATGGGTGACCAACTCAGTGAAAACATTGTTTTCATACATGAATTGATTCAAAAGTGGCTATGTAGTTGAGATTAATTTAAGTTTAAATTGAGCTATCACTGCGGAAATTCTTGAAGTTTACACTACCCATAACTCACAAACAAATCTACAAAACTTTTGTGCCAGTAGTTCAATTCTTTGTCGTACATACAAATATACAACGTATTTTGAGTTTTTATTTTCAAACATATCATTAAAGGCAGAAAAAATGTCGATATTCATCCAATTATTACAGTGATTCAGTTGATATGTAACATAAGTTAAGAATCTATCAAACCATGTATTATGTAATTGGGAAGAAATGCAAAATAATCTTGTCTATAGTCTATTCAAAGTTATCCAAGGATACAAAAATATTTCTAATAGTAGTTAGTTACGTATTCCTCACATAAAATGTAGACATTTTGGGCCCAAATTAGTAGTAATTACATGATTTTACCTTGTGCAAAAGATAAAGGAAAGTAAATGGGTGACTCCAATAAACCTTTCAGTTCGTGTACACATGTTCTAACTGACTAACTAAACTAACTGACGACTACGAACCGTACGCCTGCAGTGCATACTACATACGTTCTAACTAACTACATACGTAAGATGTATTAGATGGATGGGAAGACTGAGTGAGTAATAGTTTGAGGACATTAATTAGATTAAGAAAGTCGACTTTCACTTCCTTCTAGTCTCGTGTCACTGCTCTTGCTCTCTACAGAGAACATCTATACTGCACGTTACATGCGGTAGAGTTCAGTGAGTGGAGTTTCTTAGTTAGTGAGTTTGAAACTTACTTGAGCATCTGACAAAGCATCTATGGTCTCATCCCGTACACTGATAGGATGCTGTAGTGGTCGTTCCCAATCCGTATACTCATGAACTGCTGCTGCTAAGATCTCATTTCGATGAACACTGCAATGGAAAATGGAATAAGTAATTTCATTAATGAAATCATTAGATTTACATTTCAAAGGCATGAAATTAGGCAAATGGTACAAGGAACGAGAGTCAGCAAGATGATGCGAGAACAAAGTTTCAAAAGTCTTCACAAAGATGGATCATATACTACAATGCCAAACGTTCAACAAAGAAAAGTAGGGAGAAAAGTTTAAGGAATTTACAAACTTGAGTTGTAGCTTCGATGAGGGTTTCGAACAAGGTGTGAGCCAGCTGAATGCTCTGTATTTGACTGCAATTAAAGGAGTTGCGTGCGCTCTACTGAGTAACATACGGGTAAAATAAGAGAACTATAGAGGCTCATTTGGGATAGGGATAATTTTAAAGGTAGTATTAGTATGGTAAGCACATCATTTCTTGAAATGTTGAGTTCATCTTGTATTATAGCGTGCGTATTTATCATAAAATGAAACAAGGGCTATTGAGACATTTGAATATACAACTTGTACTTTTGTTCATGCATAGCTCCCCCAACATATTTATTTGCTATCCATTTGCAATAATAACACTGTTCCCCCCTTATACTTTCTCCCAATTCCAAGGCATAGTCAACTTTGCAATTAAAGACCCCTCAATCAGTTCCCCAAAAGGTAGATATTTCTCAAAACAACACCACTAAAAAACGGCACACTACTTCCCCGAATTCTTTTCATGCAACTTATTATCCCATAGCGAAAGCGGAATCACATCCCTAATGGATCCGGAATGAGCCACTCACCTAAAGTACTGGTCAATGAAGCGCCTAAGAATATCTCTCCTCTTCTCATTCTCTAAACCATAGACAGCATCATGGTCATTCAACTGAGCCAACATTTCCGCTCTCGTCACTCCAAACAACATTGGATAATGGCCCAGTCTGTCTTTGAGAACATTCTCCCGGATCCCTTCTTCTATCACAACACCATCATCACTTGGTCCGAAAAAGCTCCAAAGCTGTACACAAAAAAGACAACATACAGACTCTGCTCAATCCCATTTGCATGACTGGATGAATAAATAACACAGAGGAATTCAAAACACCGTGAGTCCCATTCCCCCTTTGTTTTTAATCATGCATGCATGCATACAAACAGAATATAAGGAAATCCATTCCAGGATTACAGTCAGTCAGTCAGTCAGTAAGTCACCATACGTTGAACAAGACTTGAGTCAGAGGCAACCAAAGTCACACACAAAACCGTGGCTTCGTCTCTCTAGCTATAATTATTTACGGTAAGGTGACAGCAAGAGGCCATTATTTCTTTCACAATTTCACATTCTCGACAATGCGTGAACATTCGTATACATTTAGTTAGTTAGTTAGTTAGTTAGGGATTCTAGCCAGGTCCTGGTGTTCAGACCAAGTGCAGTAGTATAGTAGTGTGCACGGTGTTCTAAAGTTTAGCGATACTATATAGTGGCACAAATAAATGTTCCAGTTAGAATGTGCTTATTGTGAATTTTAGATGAGGATTATTCTATCCGGGCTTTTAAGAATTGCCGGTTAACTGTAAATAAAAAACTAACTGAAGTAACATATAGATGTGATAGATAAATGCCGGTGAATTTACATTCGATTGCAATGACAAAGCGTGTCTCTATTATTGACACATCTTTAAATTTCAATGCATCTCTAGAAATCGTGATTTTAACAGCAAATATGTTTCTAGTTTCTAAAAATCGAACCTAATGCCTAACTCAAAGCCAATAAAAAACCCTTTCTTTCGGCTTTTAAAATACAGACTTTGCGATGCAGCGGGTCGTTAGTCAGTCAGTATATGCTGGACGAGCAATAAAATAATCGTTTATTTTCCATTTCCCATCCATTTGATCGGTTCACAAGAGCTAGGTATGGAACACAGGAGGATGAAACAAAAGCGTGATTAATCACGCTGATTGCCATTTCAAAAGCAAATGCAAGGTAGTAAGTCTAGTACTACTGTTCATTCATTAAGAGGATTTTGTGAGCCCCAGACAGTTGGTGCTTTCTCTAG
>Ga0210040_10006680_pt1 | contig 14262 bp, 8 predicted proteins | sample CryGeyCG12114_NA_FD_185462 | JGI IMG/M metagenome (GOLD analysis project Ga0210040, IMG submission 185462) | Groundwater microbial communities from aquifer - Crystal Geyser CG19_WC_8/21/14_NA (SPAdes) (version 2) | ecosystem: Environmental > Aquatic > Deep subsurface > Groundwater | place: USA... | reverse complement strand
TTTCATAAATTAGAGTTTTAGGATTTTTCATAAAAACTAGCTTTTTCATATTTTGGGTATTTGGGTTAAGACAAGGATAGGGATTACTATAGGACATATAAATCCAACCATTCTAGGAGTTTTAGTTTAGTTTTCAGTTTCTAATTCTAGTTAGGGAATTAGTTATTTTGTTTTGACGGTGCATTGGGAACATCGAGTCATTTATCCCTTTGCTCAATCTACTCCGTACTTAACACGCGATACAGTAAATTTTGACAATAATATGGGAGATCATGTTTTTAAAGAGATTCAGAATGCGCTCTTAGGAAGTTGAGTGTGTTTTGTCCCAAATCGGGAAAATCATAGATTTCCGTGAGTACAAAATGTCAAAAAACCTCATTTTATTGTTTTAAAATGATTATAGCTAATGTTATTGCTATGTTTTTCCTACTATGGGCGCCTACTGGGTTTCGTGCGGTGTGTACGGCCAGTGGGAATCCTCTTAATCCATTCATGCGCGTTATTAATAAGATGACGAGACTATGTGTAGGGCAAACTTGCCGTAGTAAACTAGTGTGTACAATAAGGGTAGTAGTAGTCGTATTTAGACAATTAAATTTTTATTGAACAAAATTCACACACGACTGTATGCTATGAAATCCCAAAATAGCAACGACAAATTCTATGAGCATGAACATGTTTATGAAATTTTGTTTGTTTCTAACTATATACAAATTCATTATAATAATATGCGCCGGCAATACTTCACTACTACTTCTTCATTAATATTATTAATTGTTCAAAACAGCGGGAAATACAGAATACATATTGACACCAAAGCAGCAGATTCTATCTTTTTTAAGATTTTTTGAAAGCGGGTGCCAATATCTTGTGATTGACGGGGTAGAAATTTCTACTGTTTGTCGAATAATTGAGATAGTTGGGGAAGCAATATACAGAAACTTATTTTCAACTATAATAAAATAGCCAGAAGATAGTTACAGCATTCTTCTTAAGTTTATGGACCAAGGAGGGTTTCAAAGTGTTTGTGACTGCAAAGATGGTACATTGATACCAACAAATGCCCTAGTTAAAAACGAAGCTGCGTATTTGGACAGACACGGGAATTATTCAATTAATTCTTTAATGATTTGTTGACCGGATATGAAGTTTTACTACGTTTCAGCAAGCTGCCGTGGAGCTGCTCACGATTTCAGCTTTTATAATGATTACATATTATCGGAGTAACATTTATCAGAGTAACATTCATGTAGTTACATTTAATTGAGTAACAAAAAAAATATCCAATGCTGGTCATTTGAGTAACTATTTATTACTGGACGGTACCGGAGTTAACATTGAAATTGTACTGAACAAGTTTAGAGCGGATTCTTATAGATCTCAACATGGCGAACATTTTGCCGTTTGAATTTTGTCCCTAAAACCAACCGTTGCTTCGTTTAGGCCATTTAAAAAAAAATCTGAAGCATTGTAGAGATAGGGCAATACTTTCAAATCGAAATTTCAAGATGGCCGACTACGAATAAGGCTTTCCTCCATTAATCATTCAAAAAAGGAAGGTTCACTGTTTATTTTCAGCAATTTTTAACTTGAGTAAACCTCAGAATCTGAAGTTACAGAGATTTGAAAATCAGATAAAAAAGCTCTTTTTTTGAGCGTGTGCGCCGAATTTTTTTTAACAATTTGAAAGCAATAGCGCAAGTTTGTTACAAATAGTAGAATCAGATAAAACTAAAACTAAAATCAGTTTGCTTTGAGTCTACTATTTATAACCACCTTGCGCTATTTCTTTTGAATTGTTAAAAAAATTTGGCGCTATGCACACATAGTCATTGTGAGATTCTCGGGCTCTGTCACTGTACTGAATGAGCTAAAGCTAAAAGCTAAAAAGATTTTCATGTCTAAACGTATGCAATAAATTAAAATCATTGTTACTGAAATGATTAGTTACTCATATTTGAATTTTACTCAGATGAATGTTACTACATGAATGTTACTCTGATGAACAGGTACTCCGATAAATGTTACTCCGATAAACTGACACCTTTATAATTAATCGAAAGGTTATATATAGTCCCTTTGCCAATACATACATATGACACTTCAATTGATTGCACAGCAGTCACTTGAAAACCTCTGTTAAATTCATAAGTCATCAACTTTAATTTTGAAGGTTTGTAGAAAATACTAAAAATAGTCTATTTCTGCTTCAAATTAGTTTAAACGCTGACTTTTGTGAACAGCTCTGGGACAACTGCAGTAAACACCACATAAACTAGTTCAAAAATATTATGATCGCATGGATCATAAAATATTAATTTAGCGTAAATGCTGCTAGTGCTATTTCAAGTCTGTCTACTAAACGAAACTGAAAGCCTAAAAATTTGGTCTATGATAATTGGCTTTCAAATAGCTTCATGCTCAAATTTTCAAGAGTTTAGCACAGCAGCCTTTATTCTGGAACATGGACTGGCTAACGCACTAACGACACGGATTAAGTTGCAATGAATAATCTGTGCGAAAACCTATGATGAGTAACAAACATACCAAATTTAAAAGTGTGTTGAAAAAATCTGTCTCGTTAAAAAATCTTTGTTCACAAGCATTTCAATTGCACATGTCTATCAGAGTCAGCAACTCGAAGAAAATTTTAAACATATGTTCAAAAAGATGCGTTTTACTTTGCTCGCCCATGTTTTAAATACCAATATTCCATGTTTAAACTTTGAATCACTTATAGTATACGGCCGTTTATGCACTACATTTGACGATTCTGGATATGTGATTATGATCATTTTTATACTAAAAACCAATCTTTTACGATACATATTGTACATAGTCAAAATTCAACGCCGCTCAGTAGTTGTGTAGATAAGAACTCACTATGGAAGCTCGGCTGCGCTCTGTCATAAAGGATTTCATTGATTTCAGAATGTATTAAAAAAGAGTCTATATTCCATTTCTATCAATAATACTACTAATTAATACCCAAAAAAAAGCAAAGTTATCTAAGGTCTTACAGAGACTTTTGTAGTCATTTTGACGACTTTTACTTTACTAAGTTTTCATAATTTATAGGGTACGGTCAGAGAGCAGTTCCCGAAGCCCACTGATGACTATGGATTCAAAAAAACTCGGATTCACTTACGTTGTAGCCATTTATCCAGGACCAATGATTGATTCATTGATTCAACCAGGGCATCAATCTTCAATGCTGTATTCAAATTCAGCGCAAGTCCCATGGTCAGAAAGGTCGCAAGAAATATAAGCTTGAGCACATATGGTTTTCTTAACGACAATGTATCATCCTGTACCCTGGCAAACTCATTAAGAAGATTATAAAAAACAACAACAAATTTTATTGGTATCAGTCCAAATGCAAACAAGCACCAAATAAGCAGTCTCCATCTTGGGCGAAGGATTCGAACACGCCTGCTATTTACGAATCCTTCGATTGGAAATGCATTCAACCAAGATGCACATTGTAAAGACCGGAACGCAGAGTAGATCATAAACTTGGTAAACATTTTTTTCTCTTAAATTGAAAAACTTACAACCAGTTTATTAAACATTTCCAAAAAAATTGCATACGTGTAAAAAATGTGACTTTGGGACAATGTCTAATTCATGAATGATATATTTTATTCCACTTTGCATCTTTTTTAACCCGCTAGTCACACTGTACATGGGGATCTTGCATAATCTGCTTGTTATGAATTGCACAATTGCACGGGTCATTCAAATATGTTTCGAAGAAGGCGTAAAACTTTCATACTATGTATGCATATTTAATGTTTTATTATTATTCATTATATCGAGTCTGGATTGTTCTTTGCTTCAGCAAACTAGTGATGAAAAGTAAAGTCAACCACCCGTTTCATCCAATCGGAAGGCTAACAAGCACTAAAATAGTCTTTGTTATGGACGGAGGATTTGAATGCGCCTTAATTCAAAATTTCCTTCTATTTGAGTAATACCCACATAAAATTTTGGTAACACTAAAACCTAACTACCAGTTTACTGAAGCTTGGCAGAAAACTGCAACGACGTGTAAAACCGTAACTGTTAGACTTTCATGAATTTAAGAATCATTATATAGTTTATTGATCTATTTTTTAATAAAAACTTGTCAGTATCGAGCCTTTTCATCTTAAGTTCAGTCAATTTATCATTGTTTTTAATATATGTTTGAAACATGGTCAGAATTACACCATGCATGGTCATGGTTGTGGACAGTCAATTTCTCAACCCATTACGAAATCTTCATCTTTTACAAAAAAGCCATATTAATTTGATGTCATTTTGATCTGAACTGTCATATAATTTTCATAATGCAAATATTCCAGGGACATATGAAATCAACAGTGTTTTTATTACAAAAGTGAAAGGGGAAAAGTAAATTGCGCTCATTATTTATTAATCAGTAAAAATGCTTGTTCTACGAACTGTTGTAATCCATACTTACTAAGAAAAGTATTTCGGCATCTTTAGTTATAATCTTTGAGCTGATGAACAGCATTTAAAATTGCAAATCACACGGGAATGATTCGAAACATAATGATGTCTCTTGCTTCACTTCTATGCTTTTTAATTTTTTTCAATGTTGTTAAAATTCATAAGCTCATGTGAAAAAATAAAAGAATACAAAAAAAATCTTCCCATTGGATTAATCCTCACTTGTTTCAGACTTTTCAGTCCGTCCATCAGAATTAATTCCAGATACGGACTTGCTGGTTTTTAATGACCCCGTTTTTATTTCAAGATTTTCTATTCTGAGTTTCAAATTAATGGCAGGTAGAATACAATTTTCAAACTTCAAACACAACAATAATGAGTACAACGATAAAAGTGGCAATAATGTGAGTCAACAATGATAAAAGCGCAACCATATGAGTTCGCAACGAAATGAGTGCCTCGAAATGAGAACAACGGTATGAGCGCAACGATCATTATGTCACCCCAGAGACGTGTGAATCAGTGGAGATAAGATGGTCACAAGAAGTTATATAGAAAAAAAAGAGCAAGTCCCAAATTTAAAAATTAGAAAGTTTTATCTATATAATGCATCTACTTTTTAATCCAATCTAATTACATCCAAACTTGCCTAGATTTAGCTTTTCCGTTGCATATTCAGTGTGATATAATCGCACAGAATTACGTAAGAAATGCAAGTTGTTACGGAATGTTCGATTTCCAGTAAGCTTTCTAAAAGTGACTGCTAGGAAAATGATTTGATTATACTTTAATTTGATTTACATTATTTACTAACCGACATTCTCTGACAAAGCTTCAGGTCCTCCAGGTCGAATTTGTCACTTACATAAAAACTGAGGTCGAAATTATGAATTATTTTAACCTCTGAACATTTGAAGTACTTGAATTGCGTAAAAAATTACTATTGTAGCGAAATGAAATCAATCTAGTTTTCAGTATTACAAATACTATTCCATATACCTTGTATTATTGCAGCAATGGTTGAAATAAAAAAAGAATTCTTAGTATTATTCCGAAACAAAGAAATGATATTCTATGGACAATGGTAATAAAGCATTCTAAAATATGGGTAATTCAAATTATTCTAAAGCTAAGAATTTATAGTGTAAAACCACAATGTAATTTGAACATATATCATGAGAACAAATTTGAATTTTTTTGATCGTGATATGGACATCTATGAAATTTCAATATCATATGTTTGCACAGTACGTTATACGACCAAGTATTCTCTTAAATTGTCTAGGTTGCCTATCTCATCTATGTGATCTTTCGACCACGGATTTCAACATGTCTAGACTAGAAACAGTGCATGTTAGCAAAAAGTTGATTGAACACTTTTCCATATTTTGACTTCACATTGCAAAAAATAATATCTTAAATACTACTTAGGGCTAGCTCCTAACTAACTTACTAAATCCGTTGACATGAGCGTCCAGCGTCCGGGTTGTTGTCTCACATTACATATATTTATACATACACATTCAAATTACAAATAGCAATCCTTGATAGCTAGCTAGAATACAAATATCTGATGTGAAACGATGTATTTTTTATTTTTCTAGTGTCTTCTTATCCAAACCCATCGAGTTAAAAATGGAGCTATTTTGATAATAAACTTACTTATTATATCGCTGTCATGCATATTTATTTCGTCATTTGGTGGAATCGAATTATGTCTTAATTTCCTTATAATGTTATTTATTGAACAGGCAAGTTTCAAGACGAACGTGCAGATTTAAATCGCCAGTAGGTTTGTATTGTCAAACAATATAATCGTGTTCACATTATATGCATACACGCTAATATGTTGCTAAAACAGATTGCTGTTGAAGTGACCCCTGACACCTTAGCTAACAAATCCAGGCAAAAAGACATTTTTATGCTTCGACTCTGTATTTTTCAAATGCAGCATGCTTATTATGCTTAATGGCTTTAGAATTCAAAGAATAAAAATATTTTTAATGCTTCAAAATCCCTAAAGCTCTTTGAAAATTTTTAGCTTTGAAAAACAAAGCTGTTCCTGAAGCTATCTGATTATCCAAAAACGTATAAAAATCGGCTTGACTGACGCTTTAACTAATCATCCAGGATTAATGACTGATTTCAACAAGGTGTCAAACTCTAATATTGTATGCGAATTGAGCGCTAACCCCATGATCGAAAAACTTCCAATATATGTGACGTGAAATACGTAAGCAATCCTAAATCAGTCTGGATCGCAAACCAAACAAAATTTGAAGCAAACTCGTTGCAAAGGTGAAAAAACCAACAACTGCATGCTTGATCGGTACAAATCCGAGGAAAGCACCAAATTAGTAGCCTCTATCTTGGGCGAAAAATTATAACACGCCGCTTCTCGGAACATCCCTCTATCGGAATCATGATGTCAAGAGATCGTATTAAAGCCCCAAAACACATGCCGGACCATTAAATTTGTGAAAATTTTATTTTCGAAAGAAGAAGTTACTATCGATTTGCTGAATCTTTGCAGAAAAAGGCAGAGTATATGAACGTGTGTTAATCAGTGACTGTAGGACGGCCACAGATTTAACAATCATACAGTCTATCTGACTATCTTTTAATTCAAATTTATCATAGTTTAGCTTATTTTTTTGCAGGTTCGTTCAATTATAGTTTTTAAGAAATGTTTAAAGCATGATCAGAATTGCAAAAGACATACGCATTCAAGGAAAAAACTCATTGAGGTGATGTCACTTTGATTTGAGTGTGATGAAATTTCCATATTCAGCTAAAAAATATCCTTCGCATTTGAACATTGTTAAGGAAACTACTTAGCGCTCATCATTCATGAATATACTCATAAATTTAAAAAAATATTTAGCTGCTGTAAAGCTATCACAACTTTTTAGTTTCAATTTAAGTGAAAGCGATTTTTTTTTTACCGACAGATATTCAATGTGTGCAATGTTTCACTAAATAATAAATGCAAATCTTGTTCTGGAGAAAATAACCGGGTTTGGGACTGAGTGTTAGCTGTGCGATCCACGCCAAATTTCACAATGCGCTGCACTGAAGTTATAGTTGTTTGCTGCAGGGACCGTAGAAATGTATTTTAATAAAATATTAGGTTGGGATTTCAGTAAAATGATTGGCTGAAATGAACTTCGTTGACTTATATAAAAACTTTTACTTCACCAATCACAAAACTACTTTGTTTATTATGTGTGAAAAGCAACTGTGTGCTTATGTGTGTCTGTGCAATATTTTAATTTTTTAATACTATACATTATTTTTCATTTTGTCAGGCTATGTGAAATGAAACAACACAATACTTTTCATTCGATTCGTTTTGAGCAGTTTATTTCAACAAACATTTATGCATTCCTGGGTGATATTCGTGTTTAAGCTCTTTAGTTTAAATGATTTCCCAAATTTATATTATGCTTAACTATATTTGTTTATTGAAAACATTCGAGAAAACTGTTTAAATTGTCTATGCCTTTAAAATAACTTTCAAAAATATCCATTCTAACAGATACACTACCGATGCTAGAAAACATCCCATTAAGTAAATGTGAAAAATATACACAAAATTCGTATCCAACCCTGCAGAATCATTTTTGTGTTCTTTTTCAAATTTTAAATTACTGATATGCAACAAACTTAACAAATATTTTAAATATCCATAAATTCCGGATTGTACTAAGCATTTGAAACGTTTTAAAAACAAATCCTCAAACTCTGAAGCCCTAACAATGCTCCAATTTACACTCTCCATATAGTTTTCATCGTGTTGTCCTACTACATATGATTTCCTGTTTTTCCACTTATTTCTTAAAAATCTATTCACATACTCTATTTGACTTGACGAATCGACATACGCCGTGTTGTTACATTCGGATAATTCTTCTAACGCGCTAGAAATATTCATAAATGCGACAGGTTGAAGGCGTTTTAAAATTTCTGCCTTTTTCTCGCAAAACAATTTTAACGGTGGAATTACTTTGTAGTCCCATTTATTGTAAATATAGCGACAACTGATAGCATTTTCTCGAAGAAAAAATCCAAAAGCACTGTGAACCCAAGTCAGAATATTGTCGAATGTTGAATTATAGAGTAAACTGCCCTCCCAGATAGATCCTAAATTTTTTCGTCCTCTAATCAAGTTTCTAATATATTTAACGCTCAAATTCTGATGATATCGAACGGCCTGCCATTGCTGGATGTCAATCAACTTATCGCTATCATATTTCAATAGTGGAGTATGAATTTCTATTTCGATATCCAAGTCATCGATATTGTTCCAAGGCGAAGTTACTTCGACAGGTTGAATGACATCCGATATAACCACAATTTGATACGTTATGTTTACAATGATAGCTAACAGTGCCCATAGGGTGAGTATTCTATTAATTAGTATTGTAAAAAATATTTGTTTTTTGGAAATCCATCGCTTTGTCGACTCACCAGAGCTTGTGTAAAATAAGGGAGCGATGATTGTAAAAAATACTGCCCAAACTTTTGAAAAAAAAGTGGATTTGTCAGAGTGCATAATAATGAATGAAATTAAAGAAAATATGACGCAAATTGCTGCAAAAATTGTTAACCAAAGAGTCCACCTGAATTTTTTTGTGTATGAGTAATAAAAAGGGCGGTAATATGTTTTATGGCATGTGATGAAATTGTAGGATTCCATATCCACCATAACTATTGACCAGTCTCTTTGAATTTTTTGAAGTCTAATGTTATCGTAGAAATATGGTTTCAAAAGTTCTAATGTGTAATCAATCCCAGGCTCACGAGTTTTCCAAAGATGATTCAAAGTTGGCAAATCTTTCCGAAACAGTTCGTAAATAACATTCAAATAAATATTCCAGTCTGTGTGGACTTTCATGGATTTCATTTGGAATCGTCGTAAACATTTTTTCAGATTTCGAGACAGGCCGTTATTAGAGTATTTCATTGAATTGTACAAAACTTTTGTAGAATTTTTTTCAATATAGTACCGGATTTCACTTTTCACTGCTCGTAGACATTTCCATATTGTGTAGTGTTCACACTTTATTTTCCTGCCATGAACATTTCCCGATAACATGTTATCGAACTGGCCATATTGAGGCATCAAATCTGGAGAACCCGTAAAATGAATTCGATAAACACTTAAATGAATGTAAAATGTTCGAAACATCCCGAAGGTGATTTGTTCTTTGATCCATTTCCCGTAAAGCAGCAAAATTATCTCGGTTGAATATGGTGATGCATCCGAAACTGTAATGTAATCGTCGGAGAATTTTGTTTGATTTTCCGAAGGAACTACAATCCACACATATGGAGCTCTACTTTTTCTATGGCCTGCATATAAATTTTTAATTTTATTTTGATGTGTGTATCTAGCTACTGGAGTTTTGAAATTGACGTTGTTTTGGGATAAAATGCTGCTTTTTTCGTGCCAAAAGAAAACTATAAAAGTTGATTTGTAGTTTTCGATAAGCGGGCTCAAATTTGGAAGCTTTGGGTTGGATTCAAGCGATTCCGATATAATTGGACTCCCTAAGACTGAATTTTTTATGAAAATAGAAGTTATTAGCAATACTAACATTTTTGTACATGATGCAACTGTGAGGACAAACATTTAAGCACTGTACAATTACCACATCATCATTATTACAATTTCACAAAAACTTTTTGTCCTCATATCATGTTACACTTGTGGCTTTTCAGTGGGTGGACAACGACAAATAATGATTGATACAGTGACACTTTGAAACCTGATACTTTTATTCAAGTACTTGACTTAAGGTGCTTGTCATTCAATATAAAACTACATTTTTTTCAATTTTTATTCAAAATTTACCTATTAACCGGAAGTGAACGTGCAATTTTTAAGATTTCTCTAATAAAAGGATTGAAAAAACTCGTTTAGCTTTTTGCATCAAAAAATTAAAGATGAATTCGTTATTTATGACAACAAGTTAGTTTATGCTTAACGTTTCCACTTTTCCAGTCCATCGTTTTTTTTTACCTGTAAAGGTTTTAATTATTGACATCAATTTTTGAAAGTAAGAACACAACGTATCCTAAATGTATATATGTGATAAAAAACGATATATTTTATTTCTGTTGTCCTCCAAACTGTCGACGCATCGAATTTAAGAAGGAGTCACTTTGATATGAGACTTATTGTAATGGCTGTCATGTATCTTTATTTTGTCATTTGGTGGAATTGAACTGTCACAATTTCCCAATAATGATATAAGTAAGGATTATACCTAATAAATAATTCACTGAATAGGCAAAGTTTCCAACGTGCAGAAAAAAATCGCCGAAATGTTTTTATGAATACGTTTCATAGTTTCATCTAAACCACAACATTTCGAATAAGTAGCAAGTATGCTTATAAGTGTTTCCACGTCGAATGGCAATGTTCAGCCGCTGCGCAAACAAAAGCGAAAACTGAACACGAATTGTCAAGTGGTTATAACAGATGGCAGTTCGTAATAATTTAGCCAACGAAACGACGATTGAAAAAGTAAATCAATAAAAGATGAACTACAGGAATTTATCTTGCTTTTGCCATCAGAAATAAAGTTGCAATAATTAACCGAAACTGCGCAGATGAAATCGACTCAAAGGAAAGGATGATGGAGATATTTCTTGGCATATAAAATCAAAATTCTTCATACTTGAACGTTCTGAATATTCAAGTTCTTTAAACTCAGTCAGTATGAATTTAATAATTTGCTTAAAGCAGCAATCAGGGGCCTAAGCGTGTTTGCAGATTACACATCTACAATTTCGTCGTCTTTTGGACCCAATGAATCCCGAACAAAGGATTTCGCAGAAGCAAAAAAAGCCGATGAGAAATGTCTGTAAAAAATCTTAAGGTTCAGTAGGCCTTTCATTTTTATGTAATGCATAAAAATAATATTGATAAATACCTCTCACGTTTCATAAAAACTTTCAAGTGCTGAATTTTTCCACGATAATTTGCGTTTATCTGCTAAAAATTGCAATTCAAAATGAAATTCATCTCCAGTCATAATAATTGTCACCTGTCATATAACAAACCAACCGCTTTACAAACCTGCCATTTCTCAGAGACCACAAATATTGCATTCATTTATTCTGTGGATTCAAAGCTGATTTTGAAAAATGGCAAAGAGAGCAATGTTAATTTCTGCACTATTTTACTTTTTCACTAACGTATTTACATTTTCATCAAATTTTTTAGAAAACTTTCCTCATTGTACTCATCGGATAATTGTGCCCGCAGCATTTATTTTTCCTGTTTCCAACCAAATGTTTCACTCTTTCGTTCGAAAATGCCAAATCTTGCAAAGTCCAATTATTGTGGACTCACCGGCAGAACCGTTCCCAATATATTTAGATCAATTATTTACATCAGATATAGATTCTCCTCACATTTTCACTCAACACAGAAGTTTTAAACACTCCTTGTGCACTACCATCATCTACTTTTTAGACGAACTAATCATGCATTTGGATTCTCAAAACAACAAACCGACTTCTATGTTCACCATTGAAAATTATCTACAGACCTCATTGATTTACCCTGCAATCTATGTGCGTAGTGAAAACCCTACAGCAATCATCTATCTAACAAGTTTCACTCTAAATTTCTACACTCTGGTTCAAAAAGCAGATGTCACGTCCACATTTTACGTTGCGAATCCCAATAAAATTAATTCTTTATTCATGATATGCAATCCATGTTGGAAAAATTTCCATCCTTCAAATAGTAACTGGAACTCGATGTATAAGAATTTTGGACGCCGAATTCTAGTACGGAAATACACTTCTAATAGATGGAAACCATATCATAAAATATGTGGGATTTCCTCCCGAACGAAAATTTTAGTCACTGGAATTCTAGACGCACAGGACTGCTTTTTTAACGTATTGAACGAGAAGCTGAATATCACGGATGGGACGGCGTTTAAGTCGGACTCGAACACTGCCACCTATCTGCTCATGTCGTATAGACAAAACTTGGAGACGTTTTTCCAAAGGTTTGATACTCAGAGGTTCGTGGTTCTTCCTTGGGCTCAAGCAGAGGAGCCCTATTCTTTTGGCACATTAGTCAACTACAGGAGGAAGAACGTGGACTCGCTGACAAGGCCGCTAGATGGACCCACTTGGATTCTATTTTGGGCTGTTTTGTTAGCGTTAGGTATTTTGGGCAAGATTGAAAACCCAAAAGGTAAATTGAAGGGGATGAGAGCTATAGAGTGGATTTCCATACTTTTGGAGCAAAGTCAAAGGTGAGTTAAAAATGAGGAAAGGCGCATTGAAATAAGCATGCTTATTGCATTGATTATTTCGTTAGCAGTTCAGATTTCAGGTCTTAGATTTTTTGGCTAATTCAAAATCCAATGAGTGCCACGCGGAAAGTATTATTAAAAATCTCCTGTTTTATTGTTAACAGCTTTATGATACAACGATGGCAAAAGTTTCCAAACCGACTGAAATTTTTGGTCATGATTTGGATTGCTATGGCCGTCTTGTTGAGCAATGATTACAAAGGAGTGTTATTTTCGCAACTGACAACTCCGTCGGATCCTCCGTATCCGAAAAATTTGCAAGAAGCTGTTAATTTTGGACTGCCGATGGTAACTGTATCCGTTGTACGGTCGGGAAATCGAAGTTTGTCTGCGGCCCGACAAAAAATCGATGAAATATTGGCAACTGGAAATGAGAATACAAATTGGTATAGGAAGATGAATTCTACGCTAAGCTTTATAGAAGCGGGAATTCCAAAAATCATCAGCTCGATTGTGGACAAAATTGAAATTTCAAGTAATGGACGGAATTTGACAATTTCGGATGAAACAATATTTTTAGATGCAAAAGAAAATGTTATACTTTTTGCCCAATTGATCCCTATTTTTGACCGGAAGAATAAATTTAAAATAGGATCAGATTTGAATTCCTTTTCCACACGAAGTCAGTGGATGTTGGGACGAAACTATTTTTCTCGACTGGCAGAGCCCTATTTGAGAAGCTTGTGTGAATCAGGAATATATTCCATGTGGAATTTTTATGAACAGCTCATCAGTCGATATTGGAGCATTTCGGACGCTTTTGATTTGATCAATATGGGCAGTAAAATGGAATTTAAAAACCCAGGTAACTTGATCGCCAGGTTGTTAAAGGTCCATCACATTCCGCCCACCTTTAAATCAAAAGCGGTTGATATGGAATATTTTAGTGTGCTCGCTTTTTTATGGATTTACTGTATCACAGTTTCTGCAGTTTTTTTCTTAGCTGAAATTTTACAGTGTAGGCGGAAAGTTAAAAGGTGGATAAATTGACCAATTGATAGAGTAAGCCTATTTTTGCAATAAAAATTTTGAGGCTTTGGAACTGGAAATGTTTTCAATGATCCTTACTTACTTAGCATTAGCATATGACAATCTCTTGACATAATAAAAAGATATTTTTTCACAATTTAACGATCGTAATAGTAGCTAAATTGATTTACCATTTCGAACACCTTGATGTTTAAATGGTCAAAAAAACTCGTGGTTATATTACAATTAAAACAGCTTATTCCTCCACAAGGTTATAGTGAAATAACAAAATATTCGGTTTTATAATTCTATCAGTAAGTGAAAACGTACCAAAATTAAATTGATTGATATATTATAGATTGGTAGTATGTAGTATGACTTTACACAACTTTTCATTGAAATAGTATGGAAAGCAATGTGGATAATGCTAAAGAAATTTCCTGTGTTTTCAATTTTTTGTATTAACTATCATCATTCATCATCATGTAGTTTA
>Ga0210040_10006679_pt1 | contig 14263 bp, 18 predicted proteins | sample CryGeyCG12114_NA_FD_185462 | JGI IMG/M metagenome (GOLD analysis project Ga0210040, IMG submission 185462) | Groundwater microbial communities from aquifer - Crystal Geyser CG19_WC_8/21/14_NA (SPAdes) (version 2) | ecosystem: Environmental > Aquatic > Deep subsurface > Groundwater | place: USA... | reverse complement strand
GGCGGTGTCGGCCCGTTGCGCGCGGGCACTGGTGATCGGCAGCGACAGCCTGGTGAGCGTCGAGGGTCGCCGGTTCGACAAACCCGCCGGGCGCGAGACTGCGGCCGAACACCTGCGCTTCTTTTCCGGCAAGACGATGGTCCTGACCAGCGCGGTCGCCCTGGCCCGCGATGGTGCGACCTTATGGCGGCAGGCAAGCGAGGCCCGGCTGAAGGTCCGCGTGCTGAGCGACGCCTTCATCGAAAATTACCTCGAGGAGGAATGGCCCGAAGTCAGCTACTGCGTCGGCGTGTTCCGGATGGAAGGCCCCGGTGTCCAGTTGTTCGACGCGATCGAGGGCGACCATTTCACCATCCTCGGTCTGCCGCTACTGCCGCTGCTTGGCGCTCTGCGGGAGCGTGGGGCGCTGCCGTCATGACGTCGGCGACGCCCTATGCCGAGGTCATCGGCGATCCCATCGAGCACAGCCGATCGCCGCTGATCCACCGGACCTGGCTCCGTCATCTCGGCATCGATGCGAACTATCGCGCCACCCGGATCCGCCCGGACGAGCTGCCCGACTACCTGGCGCAGCGCCGAGCAGACCCACTCTGGCTCGGGTGCAACGTCACCATGCCGCTCAAGGAGACGGTCCTGCCGCTGCTCGATACCGTGCACCCGTCTGCCGCGGCGGTCGGCGCGGTCAACACGGTCGGTCACGAGGGCGGCCGATTGCACGGCCGGACGACCGACCTCCATGGTATCTTTCGTTCCCTCGATGGCGTGCAGCCGCTGGAGAGCGCCGTGCTGATCGGCAGTGGCGGCGCAGCCCGTTCGGCGGCCTTCGTCCTTCGCCGCCTTGGCGTGCAGCGGTTGCACATCATGGCGCGCGATCAGGCCAAGGCTGGACGGATCGCCGCCGATCTCTTCCCCGATGCGACGGTCGGGAGTGTCGCCGATCCAGCGGCGGCCGACCTTCTGGTCAATGCGACCCCGCTCGGCATGACCAGGCAGCCCTGGCCCGACCTCTCGCTTGACGCCCTTCCCAGCCATGCCACCGTGTTCGACATGGTTTATGCGCCGGCCCGAACGGAATTGCTGCAACGGGCAGAGGCGGCCGGACTGCGAATCGTCGGCGGTGCAAGCATGCTGCTCCACCAGGCGGCGGAAGCGTTCGCGACCTTCTTTGGCCAGGGAGCCCCGGAGGAAACTTTCGCAGCCCTCGCCCGCGAGCTGGCACCATGAAAAGCATCGCCCTCACCGGCTCCATCGGAATGGGCAAGTCGACCGTCGCCGCGATGTTCGCCAGGCGCGGCATCCCGGTGTTCGATGCCGATGCGGCCGTGCGCCGGCTGCAAGGAGCTGGCGGCGCGCTCGTAGGGCGGATCGAGCAGCGCTTTCCCGGCACGACAAGCGACGGTGCCGTCGATCGGGACGCGCTGGCTGCGGCCGTCCTCGGCAAGCCGGCCCAACTCGCCGCCCTGGAGGCGCTGGTCCACCCCGCCGTGCACGGTGAACGGACGCGCTTCATCACCCAGAATCGCGACGCGGCCGCACTGTTGTTCGACATTCCCCTGTTGTTCGAAACGGGCGGTGAGCAGGCGTTCGACGAGGTCATCGTCGTCTCCGCACCACCCGAGCTCCAGCGGCAGCGGGTCCTGGCGCGACCAGGGATGACGCCCGAGAAGCTCGACCACATTCTTGCCCGGCAATTGCCCGATGCGGAGAAACGAGCCCGCGCCACCCACGTGATCGACACCTCGCTGAGCCTCGCGAATACGGAGGCGCAAGTCGATGCGATCCTTGCTGGACTGGGAGTCGCGCCCGGCGCATAGCTGGGCAATGCGCGAGATCGTGTTCGATACCGAGACCACCGGCGTCAATCCGGCCAGCGGCGACCGCATGGTCGAGATCGGCTGCGTGGAGCTGATCAACCGTTGCCCGACCGGCCGCGAATATCATGCCTACTTCAATCCCGAGCGCTCCATGCCGAGCGAAGCGGAGGCGGTGCATGGCCTGTCCACCATCTTCCTCAGCGACAAGCCTGTGTTCGGCAGCTCCTGTTCTGAGCTTCTCGACTTCATCGGCGACGCACCGCTGATCGCGCATAATGCCGGCTTCGACTTCGGCTTCCTCAATGCCGAACTGGGACGATGCGGACGCGATTCCGTGTGCCTCAGCCGGATGATCTGCACCCTGGTGCTGGCCCGGTCCAGGCATCCGGGAGCCAAGCACAGCCTCGACGCGCTCTGCACGCGCTTCGGGGTCGATCGCTCCGCCCGCGTCAAGCATGGCGCGCTGCTCGACGCGCAACTGTTGGCGCAGGTCTATGTGGAGCTGACGGGCGGCCGGCAGATCGGCCTGTCGCTGCTTGCCGAGTCCAGTCGCAACGACGCCGCGCCTGTGGCCTTTGCCCAGCAGACGATGTCCCGGCGGGTCCTGCCTGCCCGGCCGCACGCCGCGTCGGACGCCGAACTCGAGGCGCATGCCGCCTTCATGGCCAAGATCAAGGAACCGCTCTGGGCGGCGCTCGGCACGGCCTGACCCGATCTGGCACACGCCGGAGCGTGGGCACGGTCAGCCGGGCGGCGGTGGGATCGCTGGACCCACTCGCTTCGTTGCCGCATGAGCGCGCCGGCACCAGCCTTCCGCCGCGAGTTAGAGTTCTCGTACCCATGCAGCTTGCCTCCTTCCTCGACTTCGAAGCCAACCGGACGAGCCTTGCGGCAGCCAACAAGCGCGCCCTGTTCCAGTCTCTCGGGCAGATCGCCGGCCCACGCCTTGGCCTCGACCCGGCCGAGCTGGTGGCGGCGCTTGCCGACCGCGAACGGCTCGGCTCCACCGGCTTTGGCGGCGGCGTCGCCATTCCGCACGGCAAGGTTGCCGGGCTGCGGCGCATCTACGGCCTGGTTGCCCTCTTGGCCGAGCCGATCGACTACAAGGCGATCGATGGCGGTGCGGTGGACCTCGTCTTCCTGCTCCTCTCGCCGCCCGACGCCGGGGCCGACCACTTGAAGGCGCTGGCCGCGGTCAGCCGGGTGGTGCGCCACGCTCCCACGCTTGAGAAGCTGCGCGGGGCGCGATCGCGCGATGCACTGGCGGCGGTGATGATGGGCGTCGATGAGCCGCACGCTGTCTGAACCGGACGTGCCTGGGCGCGGTGCCGACGCGCATTTCCGCGCGCTCGAAACGCTCTACGCGTCGGCCCCGATCAATCACCTGTTCGCCTCGTCGCTGCACCTGCAGCAAGCGGGCGAGGCGCGGATCGACTTCACCGTCGCCGAGCAGAGCTTCCATGCCGCCGGCGCCGCACACGGCACCGTCTACTTCAAGATGCTGGACGATGCGGCCTTCTACGCCGCCAATAGCCTGGTCAGCGACCGCTTCCTTCTCACCACCGCCTTCAATCTCCATTTCACCAAGCCGATGAAGGCGGGGCCGGCGGCGGCCGAGGGCCGCTGGATTTCGGGCAAGCGGCGGGTGTTCGTCGCGGAAGCTCGGATCGTCGATGCAGAGGGCGAGGAATGCGCCCGCGGGACGGGGACATTCCTGCGCTCGCACATCGCGCTGGCCGGTCTGGCAGGTTACCGAGTCCCGTGAACGAGGCGCGGCTGACGCCTGCGATCGAGGCTTCGGCCCTGCTTGCGCTTGCGAACGCGCACGGCGGATTTGGAGCCGTTCTCCAGAAGGGAGACGCCGATCGCGGTTCCCTCATGCTCCTGCTGCTGGAGCGCGGCAGGCCGATCAGCCTGCTGCAACGCGTGCTTGGCAGGGACGGCTGTTACGCGTGGGAATCGCGGCAAGCTGCCGATTCGGAGTCGCTTGAACAACATGTAGCGCGTGCCCGCTGCCGCGACCCCGATCTGTGGGTCCTGGAACTGGACGTCCCGTCGACGGAACGATTCATCGCTGAAATGATCGCCACCGCTTGATCTTGTTCCCGGATGCGACGAACCGAGGAACAGTTCTTGAGCGGGGTGCTCTCCGGGCTGGTCTGACCGCCCGGGGAGACGCGCGAGACGGGGGATCTGCCCAGGCGTGATTCGAGGCCTCTTTCGAGAGGTTCCTGCGACACATCTGCTGCCGGTTCACCGCAATGTGATGGGTACTCAGTGGTTCGTCGTTTCGCCTTGATGGTTGCCGCCGCTGCGCTTGGCGCAGGTTCCGTTGCCCCCGCCCAGGTTGTCCGGGCGCCCGCTACCGAACAGGTCGTCGCTGCCGTTGCTGCTACCGACTCCGAACCGCTCGTTTCCACCGTCCTCAAGACCGACCCGCTCGCCCCGGCCCAGATCGCCGGAAGCGAGGAGCCGGCCGCTCCGACCACCACCATCGACGACGAACCCGCGATCGCGCGCGGTGCCAGCCTCGCCGAGATCGTCACCAAGCTGCGGCGCAGCGACGCGGGCAGCCGCGAGCTCGAATGCCTTGCCGCCGGCGTCTATTTCGAAAGCAAGAGCGAGCCGCTCGCCGGTCAGCTGGCCGTCGGTCAGGTGATCGCCAACCGCGCCAAGAGCCGCGGTCGCTTCCCGTCGACCTACTGCGGCGTGCTGACGCAGCGTGGTCAGTTCAGCTTCGTTCGCGGCGGCCGCTGGCCGGCGGTGAACACCGGTGGCACCCAGTGGAAGAATGCGGTCGCCATTGCCCGCATCGTCGACGCCGACTTGCACGACAGCAGCATCGGCAAGGCGCTGTTCTTCCATGCGCGCCGCGTATCGCCGGGCTGGCGCCTGACCCGCGTCGCTGCGGTCGGCAACCACGTCTTCTACCGCTAGGCTTCGTTCCCGTCCTGTTCTAGGAACGGGACGTGTCCACGAATCCTGAATCCATTCTCCCGGCCAGCTGCTTCGTCGACCTGCCGCCCGTTGCGGCCGAGGTTGCGCGGGGCGTGACCCGCCTGTTCTGCCGCCGCGACCTGTTTGCCATGTGCGAGGTTCCGCTGCCAAACAATCGCCGGGCCGACCTGATGGGGATCGACCCCAAGGGACAGCTGACGATCGTCGAGATCAAGGTCAGCCGCGCCGACCTGCAGGGCGACGCCAAGTGGACCGATTATCTTGATTACTGCGACCGCTTCTACTGGGCGGTCCCGGGGCACCTGGCCGGTCTCCTGGACGAGAACCGCTTCCTCCCCGACACCGCCGGCGTGATCGTCGCCGACCGCTACGACGCGGCGGTGCTGCGCGAAGCACCGCACCGTCCGCTTGCCCCCGCCCGGCGCAAGGCGGAGTTGCTGCGCTTCGCCCGGCGTGCCGCAAGGCGCCTGAGCGCGCAGATCGACCCGACCCTGGGGTCCGGCCAGTAAGCGATCAGAGCTTGGGGCCGGCGACCTCGGCCGGCTTCTTGGCCTTGGCCGTCTCCATGATCCGCAACAGTTCGGCCGAGCGCGAATCCAGCTTGGCATAATCGCGCGGGCTGCGACCGACATTGTCGGTCCGGTCGGGATTGGCTCCAGCCTCGATCAGGCGGCGGGCGACCGGCAGCTGGCGCTGCTGCACGGCGACGTTGAGGGCGGTCTCGCCCGCGCGGTTGCGCAGGTCCACCGTCGCGCCGGTGCGAAGCAGGAGGTTCACGCCTTCGACGAAGCCGATCCGGGCGGCATCGACCAGCGCGGGCTCACCGCCGCGGGCCTGCCCGTCGACCCGGGCACCCTTGCCGATCAGGAAGCCCATCCAGGTCACGTCGCGGCCCTTGGTGACGACGTTCAACGGGCATTCCCTGTCGTCGCAGTAATTGACCACGGTGGAGCCGGGGACCGCCACCAGCTCATTGGCCTTGGTGCCGTCGCGCTCGCGCACGGCCTGCAGGAACGAAAAACCGGGGCTGCTCACCTGCGCTGCGACCGGAAGCGCTACCGCGCCCATGCACAGCACCGTCAACAGCTTGAACCCCTTGAACATTCTTGCCCCAATCCGCCATTGCCGCTTGAATGCCGGGCTTTAGCAGACCAAGTCTGCCCGGCCAATGAACAAGCCCGACTCTTCCAAGGCCCGCTGGTGGGACCAGCCGCTCGGAGCGCTCGATGCCGGCCAGTGGGAAGCGCTGTGCGACGGCTGCGGCCGCTGCTGCCTTCACAAGCTGGAGGATGCGGACACCGGCGAGCTGTACCCGACCAACGTCGCCTGCAAGCTGCTCGATCGCAGGAACGGGCTGTGCAGCGATTACCCCAATCGCAAGAAGTGGGTCAGCGACTGCGTCCAGCTGTCCATGGACCGCCTGGAAGAACTCGAATGGCTGCCGGGCACCTGCGCCTACAAGCTGCGCGCCATCGGGGAGTCGCTTCCCGCCTGGCATTACCTGGAGAGCGGCAGCCGCGAGAGCGTGCACGAGGCGGGCATGTCGACCCGCGGCTGGACCATCAGCGAAGTCGATGCGGGCGAGCTCGAGTATCACCTCACCGACCGTGATCTCTGATCATCCAGGATTGCCGCTTCCGGTCGCGCTGACCCGCATGCGGCGCGCACGGCGCCTGCGGCTCCGGGTCGATCACCAGCGCGGCTTGTTGCGCCTGACGATCCCGTGGCGGACCTCTGCCAAGGCCGCGCTGAGCTGGGTCGCCGAGCAGCGCGACTGGATCGACCGCCAGCTGAGCGCGGCGCCGCCCGCTTGTCCCTTCGCCGATGGCGCCGCCATTCCGCTGGGTGGCACCGATGTGACCCTTCGCCATCGCCCCGACGCGCGCCGCGGCGTGGTGCTCGACGGCGGCGAGTTGCTGGTCGGCGGACCGGCGCAAAGCATTGCCGCAAGCGTCGAGCGCTGGCTTCGTGCCCGCGCCCGGGAGCAGTTGAGCCTGGAGACAGCCAGGATGGCGAGCCTTGCCGGCGTGAGCGTCAAGGCGGTGAGCGTCGGGGATCCCGTCAGCCGCTGGGGCAGCTGCTCCTCATCAGGCACCATTCGCTACAGCTGGCGCCTGATCCTTGCACCGCCGACCGTGCTGCGCTTCGTCGTCGCGCACGAGGTCGCGCACCGGCTCCACATGGATCATTCGCCCGCCTTCAAGGCTGCGGAGGAGCGCTTGTTCGGCGAACCGGTCGCCGCGGCGCGTTCAGAACTGCGCCGGCTCGGGCCGTCGCTGCGGCTGCGCGCCGTCGGCCGGGGCTGACGGGGGCGGAAGTCCCGGCCGGGGCGCCGGCATGCCGGGCCGCTCCGGCGGCGGGGGGGCGCCGCCGAAGATGCGGTCCAGCTCGGTTTGGTCGGGCGTGCTGCCTGGCTGCGGCTGATCGCCAGGCTGCTGCGGCGGCGGGGAAAGCGGATTGGCCAGCGACGTGCCGATCGGATTCCCGTCGGCATCGACCAGCGGCTCGAACGCGACGCCCTGGTTGCCGAGGTAGCTCTCCTCGCCCGGCTCCAGTTGCCAGTCGGGCATCGGCACTTCGGTCTCGAATTGTTCGACCGGGCGGCCGGACACGGCCGCGACCATGAAGTCGTGGAAGGCGCTGGCGGGGGCGGTGCCGCCCTGCAGGCCGCTGATCGCGCGCGCATCGTCGCGGCCCATCCACACGCCGGCGGTGATCCCGCTGGAAAAGCCGATGAACCAGCCGTCCTTGTTGGAGCTGGTCGTGCCGGTCTTGCCTGCCACCGGCCGGCCGATCTGTGCCGCCCGTCCGGTGCCGCTCATCACCGCGGTCTGGAGCAGGTCGGTCATCTCGGCCGCGACCCACGGCGCCACCAGGGTCCGCTGCTCGTCCGCCGCATGACGGTAGAGCAGGCGGCCGTTGGTCGTGCTTACCCGGGTGATCGCATAGGGCATGACGGACACGCCGCGGTTGGCGACCGCCGCATAGGCCCTGGTCATGTCGAGCAGGCGGACGTCGCTCGTCCCCAGGACCATGGACGGATAGGTCGACAGCTTGGAGGTGATCCCGAAGCGCTGGGCCATGTCGGCGATGGTCGCAAAGCCGAGCTCGGCGCCGATCTTCGCGCTGATCGTGTTGATGGACCGGGCGAAGGCCTCGCGCAGGGTGACGGCGCCAAGGTGGGTGCGGGTCGAGTTGCGCGGCCGCCAGCCTTCGATCTCCACCGGCTCGTCGACCATGGTGGTGGTCGGCTTCATGCCCGCTTCCAGCGCCGCCAGGTAGACGAACAGCTTGAAGGCGGAGCCCGGCTGGCGCTGCGCCTGCGTGGCCCGGTTGTAGATGCTGTTCACATAGTCGCGCCCGCCGATCATCGCCCGCACCGCGCCGTCGCGGTCCAGCGCCACCAGCGCACCCTGCGCATTGCGCGGCGTGTTGGCGTTGATCGCCCGGTCCGCCGCCGTCTGCATGCGGGTGTCGAGGGTGGTCCAGACCTCGATCGGCTCGCTGGTCTCGTCGATCAGCGTGTCGAGCTGCGGCAGGGCCCAGTCGGTGAAGTAGCGGATGCTGTTCTGCTTGGCGCTCTGCTGGACGACGATCCGCGCCGGATCCACGTTCGCCGCCGTGCTGGCCGACACGAAGCCGTTGTCGACCATCGACTTCAGCACCACGCCGGCGCGGCCCCGCGCGGCCTCGACGTCGGCGGTCGGCGAATAGTTGCTCGGCGCCTTGACCAGGCCGGCGATGATCGTTGCTTCGCCCAGCGCCAGCCGGCCCGCGGAATGGCCGAAGAAGGTCCGGCTTGCGGCATCGATGCCGTAGGCGCCGCCGCCGAAGTAGACGCGATTGAGGTACAGCTCGAGGATCTGGTCCTTGCTGAACTTGCGCTCCAGGGCCAGCGCCAGGATCGCCTCGCGCAGCTTGCGCCCGAAATCGCGGCTGTTGGTCAGGAAGATGTTGCGGGCCAGCTGCTGGGTGATGGTCGAGCCGCCCTGGCTGAAGTGCCCGGTCTGCACCCGCACCTTGATCGAGCGCATGACGCCGATCGGGTCGACCCCCGGATGGTTGCGGAAGCGCTTGTCCTCGACCGCGATCATGGCGGCGCGCATGGTCGCCGGAATCTGCTCGTAGGGGATCCACTCGCCAAGGTTGGGGCCGAGCTGCACAAGCAGGCGCCCGTCGGCCGAGCGCACCCGGATGTTCTGGCCAAGGTCGGTGCGGTTGGACAGGCTCTGATAGGAAGGCAGCTGGGTGTAGGCCACCGCCACCGCAACGCCGAGGGCGATCAGCGCGAACAGCGCCAGCGCCAGCCCCCACTTGATGAGAGCAAGGAACCAGCCCCCTCCGGAACGCGGAGTAGCAGCCTGTGCGGCGCTGGGTCGGACGGGCTGCCTGGCCATGAGTGACGAGGGCTTAAGCGGTCGATGGGTGGGCGGCAAGGGTCCCGTGCCGCCCACCCATCAGGGCAGGATCAATCGCGCTTGGGCTCGAAGTCCAGGCTGGCCGAGTTGATGCAGTAGCGCAGCCCCTCGGGGCCGGGCCCGTCGGGGAAGACGTGGCCAAGGTGACCCTGGCACTTGGCGCACCGCACTTCGACCCGCTGCATGCCAAGGCTGTTGTCCGCAATGTTGGCCACGGCATCCTTGTCGACCGGGGCCGTGAAGCTCGGCCAGCCGCTGCCGCTTTCATATTTGGTGTCGCTCTCGAACAGGGGCGCGCCGCAGCCGGCGCAGACATACTCGCCCGGCGCCTTGTTCTCGAGCAGCGCGCCCGTCCACGGGGCTTCCGTCCCGTGCTGCCGCAGGATCCGGTAGCGCTCGGGGCCGAGCTTCTCGCGCCACTCGGCTTCGCTCAGCGGAAGCTCGCTGCTGGTCTTTGTATCGGTCATCGGATGGCTTCTCCTTCCCCGATCATGTGGGGGGCGTCGGCGGCCGAGCCAATGGTTAGCGTGGCTTTACCAACTTTACACCGTTCTGGGGCTATTGCCGCTCCCATGCGGAAGAGCGCTCTTGTCCTGGGCCTTGCACTGGTGCTGCCGGCACCCGGGCGTGCGCTTGCGCAATGCCGCCTGTGCACTGGCGGTGAGAGCCTTGCCGCGCCGGTCGACACGCCGGCCGCATCCGTGCAGCTGGAGGTGGAGACCAGCCTCGATTTCGACCAGTTGGTGCTGACCGGCCCGGCTGGCGGTGTCGCCCGCCTGGCGCCCGATGGCAGCCGCCTGACCAGCGGGGCGCTCGAGTCCCTCTCGGCCCGGGCGATGATCGGGGAAGTGGTGATCCGCGGCGAACCGGGCCGGAGCATCCGGGTGGATCTGCCCGGTCGCATCGACCTTTATGGCAGCAGCGGGCGGCTCAGCATCAGCCGGATCAGCAGCGACCTCCCGCTTGCACCGCGGCTCGACGGCAACGGCCGGCTGCGGATCCGCTTCGGGGGCGAATTGGCAGTTACCGGCGATGCCGAGGGCAATTATCGCGGGGATGTGCCGATCACGGTCGAGTATCTCTGAAGACGTCGTTAACCACGGCCCGTGAGGGGTCGGTAAGTGGGGCCGGTTAATGGCTCGATTACGGTGTTCCATCTTCAAGGAGCGCCGTTCGATTGTGGGGATCGGACAATGACCAGAATGATGACCGCCGGCCTGGCCGGTGTGGCCGCGCTTGGCCTGCTTGCAGTGCCGGCCGCCGCCGCGCCGGTAAGCGTGAGCGGTGCCAAGCCGACCGCCAATGTCCGGATCCTGAAGCCGCTTCAGCTGACGGCACTCCGCAATCTCGATTTCGGCACCATCGTCATGGGTCCGCTGACCGGGAACGACACGGTCAGCGTGACCACCGCGGGGCGCACCTGCGGCACCAGCGGCAATCTCACCTGCACTGGCAGTTTCACCACCGCGCAGTATCGGGTGAACGGGACGACCAACCAGCAGGTGCTGATTACCTCCGCCTCGCCGACCTATGTGCTGACCGGCTCGAACGGCGGCAGCGTCACCCTGACGCCGAGCTTTCCAGGCACGGTGGTGGTCGACAACAGCGGCAATCCCGGCGTGCTGTTCCAGGTGGGGGGAAGCTTCCTGATCGGACCGGCGACCCCCGACGGTGTCTACAGCGGGACCATCGACATCCAGGTCGCCTATCCCTGATCCTCAGCTCGAGGTGGTGTTGCCGCCGTCGGGATGGAGCACCTGCCCCGTCATGTAGCTTGAATCCTCGCAAGCGAGGAACAGGAAGCTCGGCGCCACTTCGCAGGGCTGGCCCGGCCGCTTCATCGGCGTATCCTTGCCGAAATCGGGGATCTTGTCGGCCGGCTGGCCGCCGAAGGGATTGAGCGGAGTCCAGATCGGACCCGGCGCCACGCCGTTGACGCGGATGCCCTGCTCGACGAGGTTCTTGGCAAGGCTCCGGGTGAAGGCGGTGATCGCTCCCTTGGTCGCGCTGTAGTCGAGCAGGATCGGCGCGCCCTTGTACATCGTCTCGGAGGTGCAGTTCACGATCGCTGCACCCTCCTTGAGGTGCGGCATCGCCGCCTGGACCATGAAGAACATCGAGAAGATGTTGGTCTGGAAGGTGCGGCGAAGCTGCTCCTCCGTGATGTCCTCGATCTTCTCGTCGGGGTGCTGCTCGCCGGCATTGTTGACCAGCACGTCGAGGCGACCAAAGGCGTCCACCACCTGCTGCACCGCCTTGAAGCAGAAGTCGCGGTCGCCAAGGTCGCCGGGGATGGCCAGGGCGCGGCGACCTTCCGCCTCGATCGCCTTGCGGGTGTCGGCCGCGTCGTCATGCTCGTTCAGGTAGAGAATGGCGACGTCCGCGCCCTCGCGGGCGAACAGCACGGCCACAGCGCGGCCGATACCGCTGTCGCCACCGGTGACGATCGCCACCTTGTCCTTGAGCCGTCCCGACCCGGGATAGCGCGGCATGAATTCGGGCTTGGGATCGAGTTCCCGTTCCGAGCCGGGCAGCGCCGGTTCTTCTCGTGTCGGTGGATCAATGGTTTCGGCCATGGAGGATCAGCCCTGCTTGACTGGTTGGCCGACCTTGGGAGCGCTCCGCTCCACCGCCGACGAGCCCTTGGCCGACTGGCAACGGGCGACCAGCGTCGGAAAGTCGAAGTCGGTGCTTCCAGCCAGCACGTTCACGGTCGCGGCCTCGCAGGCGGCGGCGCTTTCGTAGCGGGCAGGGGCAAGCGCCACCTGCTGGCAGGCAGCGCCACCATCGGCGCAGCCCAGGATGGCAATGACGTAGGAGACAGGACCCATGATGCTTAACCTCGAAAGGTGACTTGCCGCTAAAAACAGAGGAATAATGCCGAGGTTCCAGCTGTTTTGACGCCTGCCACCAGTGAATTGCGAAGCGCGGTCCCGCTTCCTACGTTAAGACTTCATGCCTCCAGCCGCCCCTTCCAGTCCAAGCCGCGAGCGCAGCGGGTTCACCGTCCTGCTGCGCTTCCTGCCCTACCTCTGGCCGGAAGGTGCGCCGGGACTGAAGCTGCGCGTCGCGACCTCCTTCGTGATGGTGCTGGCGTCCATCTGCCTCACCACCCTTGTCATGCCGCGCGCGCTGGGCATGGCGGTGGACCGGATGACCGCAGGCCAGGCCGGCGCCGCCTCCTTCGTCATGGCCCTGGTCGCGGCCTATGCCGTGGCCCGCTTCGGAGGCGTGCTGCTCGACAACCTTCGCAACGCCATCTTCGAGACGGTCGGTCAGGAGGCGACGCGGGTCCTGTCCGAGCGGACCTTCGCCCATCTCCACGGCCTGTCCCTTCGCTTTCACCTCGAGCGGCGCACGGGCGCGGTGACCAAGATCATCGAGCGAGGGTCGAAGAGCATCGACATGATGCTCTATTTTCTCCTCTTCAACCTGGCTCCGACCGTTCTCCAGCTGGGCATCGTCGCAGCCCTGTTCTGGAGTGGCTTCGGGCCAGGCCTCGTCGGGGCGACCGCGATCGCGGTGGTGGCCTATGTCTGGTTCACCAAGGCCGTGACCGACTGGCGGGTCCGGCTGCGCGAGCAGTGGACGGAGCATGACACGGCGACCACCGCGCGGGCGGTCGACAGCCTGCTCAACTTCGAGACCGTCAAATACTTCAACGCCGAGGAGCGCGAGCGCAAGCTCTATGGCATGGCTGCGGCCAGCCTTGCCCGTTCCACCGTCAAGATCGAGACCAGCCTGGCGGCGATGAACGTGGGGCAGAGCCTGATCACCAACCTGCTGATGGGCGGGGCGATGGCCTATACCGTCTGGGGCTGGAGCCGGGGGCAGTTCAGCCCCGGCGACGTGGTGGTGGTGAACGCGCTCCTGATGCAGCTCTTCCGGCCGCTCGACATGCTTGGGACCGTTTACCGGACCATTCGCCAGGGCCTGACTGACATGGACGAGATGTTCCGGTTGCTCGACACCCCGGCGGAGGTGGTGGACAAGCCCGGCGCACCGCCGTTGGCAGTGGCCCGCGGCCATGTCCGGTTCGAGGACGTCCGCTTCGGCTACGAGGACGGGCGCGAGATCCTGAAGGGACTGACGCTCGATGTGCCCGCCGGGCAGACGGTGGCCGTGGTCGGGCCGAGCGGTGCGGGCAAGTCGACCCTCGCCCGCCTGCTGTTCCGCTTCTACGACCCGCAGGCCGGGCGGATCACCATCGACGGGCAGGACATCCGCGACGTCGCCCAGCCGACCTTGCGCGCGGCGATCGGGATCGTCCCTCAGGACACGGTGCTGTTCAACGACACGCTGCGCTACAACATCGCCTACGGACGCGACGAGGCGAGCGAGGCCGAGGTGGAGGCCGCCACCCGCGGCGCGTCGCTCGACCGCTTCGTCGAGGCGCTGCCCGGAGGCATGGAAGCAAGGGTCGGCGAACGCGGGCTCAAGCTGTCGGGCGGGGAGAAGCAGCGGGTCGCCATTGCCCGGACGCTGGTCAAGAACCCGCCGATCCTGATCCTGGACGAGGCCACCAGCGCGCTCGACAGCCGGACGGAGGAAGCGATCCTGGCGACGCTTCGAGCCGTGTCGACGGGACGCACCACCATCACCATCGCCCACCGCCTGTCGACGGTGGTGGATGCCGACCGAATCGTGGTGCTGGACGGGGGCGAGGTGGCCGAGGAAGGGACCCACGCCGATCTCCTTCGCAGGAACGGCCTGTACGCGGACATGTGGGCCCGCCAGCAGGCCGAACGCGAGATGGCGGAAGCGGCGGAATAGCTCGAATTCCGCCGACTGTGCGCTTCGTGCGCTTTGCGCCAATTCCTCCAGTTCTTCCAGCGGCTTGAGCGCCTCGCGGCGGAGCGCTTCCGATCGTGCATGCCCGTCGCGAGACGATGTTCGACAAGGAGAAAGGGTGAAGCAGTGAACCACTCCGGTTCGTGAAGCAGGTGATTTCCTACCTTGCAACCGGGTGGTCTGATGTCCGCAACGGGTGGGAGGCATACATGTCCCTTCCGGAGCACCAATCCGGCGCCGGTGCCTTCCGAAACGCCTCGCCACAGCCCATGAGGAGCCAGT
>Ga0210040_10006678_pt1 | contig 14264 bp, 10 predicted proteins | sample CryGeyCG12114_NA_FD_185462 | JGI IMG/M metagenome (GOLD analysis project Ga0210040, IMG submission 185462) | Groundwater microbial communities from aquifer - Crystal Geyser CG19_WC_8/21/14_NA (SPAdes) (version 2) | ecosystem: Environmental > Aquatic > Deep subsurface > Groundwater | place: USA... | reverse complement strand
TGCAGGCCCGGGCGGGCAGTGTAAAGCAGGTAAACTATTTTGAAATGGGCAAGCAAATGGTGGAACAAGAACAAAAAGGCCAACAGGACGCAGAATATGGCACTTACATTTTATCCGAACTATCCAGGTATCTTACTGCCGAATTGGGGAAAGGCTTCTCCAAAGGAAGTTTAGAGCTGATACGCAGGTTTTATACTGTTTAGAAGAATGCGAAATTACCGATTTCGCAAAGCCTGAGTTGGACGCATTACATTCATTTTATGCAGATCAAAAATGAGGACGACACCGGGGAAGAAAAAAACAGAAACAGCGGAAAACCCGAAAGAGTTGGTAAAAGAGATTATTAATACTAAGAATGATTGCTGAAATTATTTTCGAAGGAGGAGTTGTTGGAGTTGTTGCAGGGGTAAGTTTTAGTTAATAGGAATACGCCAATCAGAGATTGGCATTTCGGAAAGTGCTTAGAGCGCTACGCTAACTCTACGCATAACTGAGGGTTAAATACTTTCCTTGACCAAAAAGAAGAGAAGAAATAAAAACGCCCACTCCCAGTTAGTCTATGCAAAACCTATACTAACTGTTAGGCCAATCGGGAGATTGGCTTTCCGGGAAATGCGTAGAGCGCTGCGCTAACTCTACGCTTAACTTTAAAAGTATAAAACAAGATGCTCATAATTAATTAAAAAAATTTTATGGATATAGAAACTTTAACAAATCACATTGCAAACTTAGGAAAATCTCATTTTGATAAGGCGTGTAATATTGTATTGAATGAAGTGTTTGGCTATAATGCATTGAATATTGATGGTTCATATGATGGCGGGACCGATTTTGTTAGTTTTTCTGATGGAAGCCGGGAAAGTGTTGCATATCAGGTTACTACACAGAAGTCGGACATTAAGAACAAGGCCTATAACGATGCGAAAAAATCAATAGAAAAGCTTTCTGTTAATAAGTATTATTTTTTACCTACATATAACCTATCGGAAATTGATCAAAGATTATTAGAATCAACTATTTCTAAAGAACTTGGAATTAATGCAACTTGCTTATCTCCTAAGATTATAGCAGGTTTGCTTTTAAATAGTGGAAAGTTAAATAGATTTTTAGATTTAGTTGGATATCCTCTTCCAAGACAACACGGAAATAGCGTTGATATCAAAGAAAGAGCACTTCATGGATATAATGTTTTCTCTGATGACTCAGCTAAGCTGAAATTTAGTGTTTATGAAGATACAATACTTTTTTCTTTATATGGAAAATCTCTGTCAGAAGAAGATTTAATAAATTCCGTTATAGTATTTCTTAATTTAGACAATGAAAAATATGAATTTATAAAAAAAAGAATAGGTGGGTTGTTTGGGAAATCTTTAATAAAGAAAGAACAAAATGGTCTATTAGCCCTAACAGATAAGTCTTATCTTGACCTTAGTAATAGGCAAAGTATTTATGAAATCGAACTTAAAAATTTATCTTCCGCACAAACAGATTTGCTTAAAGATAAATATAATATTCCATGGACTTCAGATGAATCAAAAAAAATTTCGTTTTGGATTGCTAACTCATACATTTTTAGCCAATTATAAAATCTTAAAGATGTTAATGCTACAATTGTAAATAATAACTTTTACAATATTTCAGAAAATGGGACTTTGAAACTTAGAAGTTTTTTGCTTAGCCAAAAAAAGGTATCTAAAGATAATGTTGACAATGTAGTAAATGATTTACTCGAAATAGCTTCCACTCACCCATTGATTAATAAGATAACCAGAGCGACTGTGTATGTATCCTTAGATGGAAATAATCCAATTGCCTCTGCAAAAGCAATTGGAGCAAGTCGATGGTCCGACGTAAATATTATTCTAGAGCCTAGTGTAGCCCTTCCTTATTTATGTTCATTGTTATATAATGGAAATACAAATAGGTTTTTTAAAACATCTGTAAAAAGTGTTAATCAAGCTAAAAGTTTGGATAGTTTACTTTATATGCCGTACTATTATTTTAATGAATGTGCAGGACATTTATTAACCGCAAGAAAATACAATGGATTTGAAGACCAAGCAAAAGAGTTAGAGTTCTCAAATAATGCATTCATTTCAAACTATTTCAATCTAAAAAATCAGGGAATCAAGGTTCCACCTTCAATTGCTGAATACTTAGAAACCTTCAGTAATTCAATAAAAATAGAACGGGTAGATACAAAGACTTGGGTGAGAGCAATAATGACAGATTTACAATCATTATTTACATCCAATAGGGTAGAATATGTTGATGTCCCCCATTATACAGACGAAGATATAGAGGAAATTAAATACCAATTCCAAGATATTTTAGATTCTTTAAATATATTCAAAAAATTGCATTTATTCAAAAATGATATTTATACTTTGAAAGCAACTAACGAAAGGATTGTAAAAAATGGGGAAGTTTGGACTATTCTTACAAATGATAAATCTCTTATTAGCTTCTCAAAGACAGATAATTATAAGGGATGGATTACCAACCCTTATAAATTTTTGGAAATCACAGAGCTCTCTAAGCCAATTTCGGAATCAAAATTAGTTTCTTTGGTTCATTCAGTTGCCACATTTAGTGAAAAAACCCTTTCTCTAGGAGCTAGAATTATGGACAGATTAGTAACATTATCATCCAAAGAAATTCAAAATTGGGAGCTCAAATCTGAAATAAATAAATTCAAAAAAGAAACCATTGATTCTTTGAATATTGAAGACCCTAATGTTTACAATTTTATTGATACTAAAACAGACGAATTTATTTCAAACCATGGATTAAGTGTAAATGATTCCGAAAAAGATGATGATATTAACGATGATATTGTAGATATAGAGATTTAAGTACTTCTGTTAATTTGATATTCGTACTATTTAATACCAAATAGCATAAATCTACTTCCATACATTTTGTCTTTAATTAGCAAGCAGCTTGTACGGCAGCGAAAAGTAACTTTACTATGGAAGCCGGTATATGGAAGATGGTATAAATTCATTGAAATGATGTAAAATATCCTATTGTTTTACTACATAGCCCGTATTTCCTCAAACCAAAAAAGCCATTCTACCCAAAAGGTAAAATGGCTTTCACATTCTAAAACAACTTAACTTTACTTCCAACCGCCGCCCAAAGCCCGGTAAATATTTACCATGGCATTCATTTGCTGCATTTTGGTTTCAATCAGGTCAAATCTGGATTCCAGCGCATCCCGTTGGGTCAGCAACACTTCCATGTAATCAGCCCTTGCCGATTTGAAAAGCGTATTGGAAATATCAATTGATTGGTTCAAGGCCTCTACTTCTCTCGATTTAAAATCATAGCTTCTTTCCAGGTTACTGATTTTAGCCAGCTGATTAGCTACCTCTATGTTGGCGTTTAATATGGTACGCTCGTAGTTGTAAACCGCCTGTATCTGCTGGGCATTAGCGCTATAGTACACCGCTTTTATGGCATTCTTATTAACCAGGGGCGCCGCTATATCGCCGGCCGCTGACAACAGGAACGATTCGGGTTTGATTAAATAAGTTGGGTTAAAGGCTTGTAAACCAATGCCCGTCGAAATACCCAAAGACGGGTAAAACCGGGCTCGGGCTACTTTTACATCCAGCTTGGCCGCCGTCAGGTTTAGCTCCGCCTGCTTAATATCCGGGCGGTTAGCTAATAACTGGGCCGGAATACCGGCCTGTATGGTTTGCGGCAGTAAACTTTCAATAGGCTGATTACTCCTTTGCACGGGTTGCGGAAACCGGCCTACCAGAAAGTTAATCCGGTTTTCCGTTTCGATTATTCTTTGCTGAATGTCGTACTGCAGGCTTTGCGTGTTTAGCACCTGGGCCTGGAACCTACGAACCGCCAGTTCGGTAGTCCGGGCCGCTTCTTTCTGCAGTTTTACAATTTGCAAGGCATTGTTTTGGATCTCAATATTTTGCCTAACAATCGCCAACTGATTATCAAGAGCTAGCAATTCGAAATAAGAATTGGCAATTTCGGAAATCAGGTTGGTTACCATAAAATTCCGGCCTTCAACACTAGCCAGATACCGGTTTACGGCCGATTTGCGGGCATTGCGCAGCTTGTGCCAGATATCCACTTCCCAGGTAGCAAAGGCGCCGCCCATGAAATCGGCTAAAGGCTCCGGCATTTCCCGGCCCGGCTCAATTTCGGTAGTGGCTTCCAGGGCGCCGATGTTGGTAAACCGCGGTATTTTTTCCACGCCGGCCCCGCCTCTTAAACCCACAAAAGGTAAATACTCGCCTTTTCGGGCTCTTATTTCGTTCTGGGCAATCTGAATTTCCTGTAAAGTAATATTCAACTCCTGGTTATTCTGCAGGCCCAAATCTACCAGGGCAGTCAGGTTAGGATCGGTAAAAAACGCTTGCCAGGGGAGTTTAGCCGTATTAGTAGTATCCTGCGAGTTATTGGTATAACTCGCAGGCACCGTTTTATTTTCTGTTCTCTGTACCAAAGCGGGTACGCTGCAGGCAGTATAGGTAAGAGAAATAAAAGCTATCCCCACCCATTTCGATATAAGTTTATTAAACATTGGTTTCAGTTTCTACAATTTGAGGGAAAGTGTCGATGGCATGCACATAACCCTCGGTTAAAGGAGTCTCCTCTTCATCTTTGATCAGGTGACGGCCATCGGCTAAATGGCCGAATATGTAGTACAATCCGGGAATGATGATAACCCCGAAAATGGTTCCGAATAACATACCACCCAGGGCAGAAGCCCCAATAGTCCGGTTACCAATTGCGCCGGCACCGGTGGCAATAATCAACGGTATCAACCCAGCAATAAAGGCGAATGAGGTCATTAAGATAGGTCGGAAACGCACCCTGGCACCTTCAATGGCAGCCTCCAGAATAGTGGCTCCTTCCTGGCGCTTCTGCACGGCAAATTCTACGATCAGTACGGCATTTTTACCTAATAAACCAATCAGCATAATAAGCCCTACCTGGGCATAAATGTTATTCTCCAGCCCCATCAGCTTAAGTAGCATAAACGAACCAAATACCCCCACTGGCAGCGAAAACACCACCGCCAACGGAATAATAAAGCTCTCGTACTGAGCGGCCAATACAAAGTAAACGAATGCCAATACAATCAGGAACACGTACAGCGACTCATTTCCCCGGATCGATTCGTCGTAAGAGAGGCCTTCAAAAGCAATGTCGTAGCCTTTTGGTAAAGTCGTACTGGAAACTTCCCGTATGGCTTGTATAGCATCGGCCGTGGTGTATCCTTTAGCCGGAAGGCCCTGAATAGCAGCTGAATTGTACATATTGAAACGGGTAATTTCGTTGGGACCTTGGCCTTTTTTAAGCCTCATAAAAGCCGAGTAGGGCACCATTTCTCCCGCATCGTTTTTAACATAAAGCTTTAAAAGATCCGATGGCAGCCTTCTGTATTTCGGATCGGACTGCACATACACTTTAAAGAACTGGTTAAACTTAATAAAACCTTGTTCATAGGTACTACCAATCAAAATATTCAGGTTATCCATCGCTTTCCCGATCGACACGCCTTTTTGCATGGCCAGGTTATTGTCTATCTCTAATTCGTACTGCGGATAATTGGCTGCGAAGAAGGTAAACAGCCCGGCGAGCTCAGGCCGTTTGCGCAGATTATCCATGAATTCCTGGTTTATCTTATCAAACTCATGGTAGTCGGTATCGGTATTTTTATCCAGCAAACGCATCGAAAAACCGCCGGAAGAACCAAAGCCCGGAATAGCCGGTGGTTCGAAGAATTCGACCACCGCGCCCAGGCCTTTCGATTTTTCTTCCAGTTCTTCCATGATTTCTTTTACGTTATGTTCGCGATCCGACCAATTTTTCAGGTTGATGAGACAAGTACCGGCATTGGAGCCCCGGCCTTCCGTCATGATTTCGTAACCGGCCAAAGAAGATACCGATTCCACGCCCTCAACTTCTTCACAAATTTTCTGTAGTCTTTGCGATACCTGGTTTGTTTTTTCCAGGGTAGAACCCGGCGGGGTTTGGATAATGGCATAAATTGTACTCTGGTCTTCGTTCGGAATAAAGCCGGCCGGCAGAATTTTATTTTCGTAGAATATGCCGGCTCCGAAGGCCAGTAATATACCAAAAGTAAGCACCCTTCGGCTGACGATTAATCTTAGTAAGCCTACGTATTTGCCGGTAAGTTTATCAAAGCCCCGGTTGAAACTGTCGAGCGCTCTGGTGAGCAGGCTTTTCTTCTTGGCATGCCCATGATGATTTTTTAACAACATGGCGCACAATACCGGGGTAAGCGTAAGGGCTATCAGGGCCGAAATTACAATGGAACTGGCCATGGTAATGGAGAATTGCCGGTAAAAAGTACCTACCGGCCCCGACATAAAGGAAATGGGCAGGAATACCGATACCATTACCGCGGTAATGGCGATAATAGCGCCACTGATCTCCCCCAATACTTTTTTTACTGCCTGATAAGGCGTTAGATGCGGCTCTTCCTCCATTTTGGCGTGCACGGCTTCTACCACCACAATTGCATCATCCACCACAATACCAATGGCCAATACCAGGGCAAAAAGGGTAACTAAGTTGATGGAAAGTCCGAAGAACTGAATGACAAAAAACGCCCCGATCAGGGATACCGGCACCGCCAGGATTGGAATCAGGGTAGAACGCCAGTCGCCGAGGAAGATGAAAACCACAATGGCCACCAGGATAAACGCATCCCGCAACGTATGCAGCACTTGCTCGATAGAAGCATCCAGGAACGTAGAAACATCATAGCTGATTTTATAATCCATGCCCGGCGGGAAAGAGGCTTTCATTACGTCGAGCTTGGCTTTTACTTCATCAATTACCTCACTGGCATTACTGCCATAGTTTTGTCTAAGCACAATGGCGGCCGAAGGATTGCCATCCAGGTTGGAATAAATATCAAAGAATTCACTTCCCAGTTCTACAGTGGCTATATCCTTCAGGTGAATACTTTCCCCTTCGGCATTAGCCCGGACAATAATACTTTCGTATTCTTTCGGTTCGCTATACCGGCCTTTGTAAGTGAGCACATATTCCAGCGACTGAGCGGCAATACCGGAGCTTTGACCTAACCGGCCCGGCCGGCCAATAATACTTTGCTCGCCTAAAGCCTTCATTACTTCTTCTACCGAGATGTTATAGGCCCGCATGCGGTCAGGGTTTAACCAAACGCGCATGGCGTAGCGCCGGCTACCTAATATTTGGGCCCGGGCCACCCCTCGGGTCCGTTGTATTTCCGGTATCATCTTCACGGTAGCGTAGTTGAATAAGAATTTTTCGTCCATACTCTTTTCCTTAGAATAGAGGTTGACGTACATCAACATACTGGGCTGAATGGGCGTAATTACTACCCCTTCCCGCTGCACTAATTCGGGCAAGAGCGGCATTACCTGGTCCACCCGCGTTTTCACCCGGATTACCGCATCATTGGGATCGGTACCGGGTTCAAAAATAATCCGGAGGGTAGCCTCACCGGCACTGGTGGCATCGGTGGCGATATACCGCATATCCTGCACGCCATTAATCGCCTGTTCCAAGGTAATCAAAGTGGACTTAACCAATACATCGGCACTGGAACCAGGATAAGCAATAAATATATTAACGGTGGTGGGCGCAATATCCGGAAATTGCGAAATAGGCAACTTCTTGATAGCCAATATACCCACAAAAACAATCATGACCGATATTACAATAGCGAATACGGGCCGACGTATGAATTTACTAAACATGATTTCTGCTTTTTAGGATATTTTATTATTCCGCATACAAGCCCAACTGAGACATGACCGTATGCGGCGCCACGAATTTGGATTGTATTTTTTCGTTTTCCCGTACCAGACGTAAGCCTTCCAGCAAAATCTTATCATTTTCCGCCAGACCATCTTGAACCACATAAATGTGCGGCAGTTCGGCGGCTACGTTAATTTCCCTTGATCTGATCACATTGTTTTTATCCAAAACATACACGTATTTCTTTTCCAGGACTTCGAAGGTGGCTTTCTGCGGAATTAACAGCGCATTTTTCATCGGCACTTCCATGAGGATATTACCGGTTTCGCCGTGCCGCAATAGCCCTTTGGGATTGGGGAATATTGCTCTGAAAGCAATATTTCCGGTTTCGTTGTTAAAATCAGCTTCAATGGTTTGCACCTCTCCGGGGTATTCAAACACCTGCTGATTAGCCATTTGGAGCTTCACTTTGGTTATGTTATCGTTCTTCAGACTGGTTTTATAATCCAGGTATTCGGCTTCCGGCACATTAAAATAAACCCACATTTTGCTGTTGTCGGAGAGGGTGGTCAGCAAATCGCCTTCATCTACCAAACTGCCCAGCCTTACCTGGAAATGATCCATGATGCCATTAAAGGGGGCTTTTATTTGCGTGAATCCCAAATGCACCTGGGCCAAAGATACTTCGGCTTTAGCTTTATTTAGTTTAGCCTTCGCCATCGCCAGTTCATTGGGAGAAACGATATTGCTTTGAGCAAGCTTGCTCGTGTTTTGGTATTCAATATCCGCAAAATTGGCTTCGGCCTGCGCTTTTTGCAGTTCAGCCTGGTACATAACGGGCATAATTTGAAACATCTGTTGCCCTTTTTTAATGGACTGCCCTTCGTCTACAAAAATTTTCTGTAAGTAGCCTTTTTCTAAGGCTCTTATTTCAATATGGCTGATGGCGTGGATTTGACTGACGTATTCCTTCGTAATTAAGGTGTCTTTTTTCAGAGGGCTGGTCACCAGGAATTTAGCCTCTTCTTCTTTTGCTTCTTTTTTGGATTGGCAGCTTGTATGGAACAACAAGGCACACAAGGCCATGAGCATGAGAATTCTCTTCATACTAATTTTGCTATTAAAAATATTTAAGGGATGTGTAATGCAATACACTTGTGCAGCCATTTAGCTTTAGGCTAATGGGCGCAGCAGTAAAAAATAAATAAAGAAAGGTTAGGCAATAGAAAACTGCCTATAGAGATTATTAAATCAAATCCGGAAAACCCGGAATAAGAGGTACCATCGGTGAGATGAGTAATAAGAAAATTGCTTACAAAAAGCTAAGAAACTTTTCTGGTAGCTGAAAAGATATTCGAGTACTTGGGTGTAAAAAACAGCAGTAAAGAAGTCACTGCTCTCGGCATTTTTTTTGAAAGTTATTAATTCATCTTCCTCTCTCTCATTTTCTGCCGCCGCTAATCTATTCTTTACTTTTTTTGTATTGAATAAAGAAGATTTGATGCTAGTAGTTAGATCAGGTTGTGCGGTGCCGATTCTGGCATAGGCTGATCCTTTAAGATTTTTTGATGAAGCATAATAAGCACTCCCCTTTTGCGCATGAGCAGACAGTTGACCCATTCCGCTCAACAGGAAAATACACAGGGGTAGAAGATATTTTATAAATGCCTTTATCATCTGGGGCACAAAACTACATTAGGTTAATGATATAGGCAAGAAGACTATTAAAATATTAGTAAAAAAATATCAAACATCATGATAATCCTTTATCATGTATTTCAATTTACTAAAGATCAACAAATTAATTTATCAGTTTGTTAAAAAATTCAACTAGTTAAAACTTCTTTGCGAAAAGGCTATTGATAGCAACAACTACCCGCTAACCGATAATACCTGGTTGGATATAAAATATTCTCTTCCCCTATGTTATTCTAAAACAATTGTTTTGCAGCGACAACCTACTGTTACAAGAGTGAAGAGTACAGGAAGTTTGTTTATGTGTATAAAAAAAGAGAACAAGTTCCAACACCAGCCCACTATTGCAAAGGCGGATTAACTACTTAAAAAACCAAAATTGCATTTATCAAACTTTTCGGAAGACTGCCCCATAAACAACTCCCAAAATCCCGCACTTGCTATGGCCTAACCATTAAGGCATTTCAACAGAGAAAAATTATACTTACTATATTTTTAATATTAACACCAAGTAAGTAGATTTATTAAGTGTATAACGTATATAGAAAAGAAGCATAAAAATACCAACCACTAATATAAACGCTTTGATAGTTAAGAAAACCAATCCTGTTCATACCTGTTTCTTATATTCTTAATAATTTGTTAATATTAGCAGCCTGCAAGTCCGCGAGGCGTATTTTTTAAAGCCGTATCTTTGCACCCGAAAAACCAGCATTTTTTGGTACAGATATTATAAATAAAATTATCGTGCAAACAACAGCTCCTTATAAGATATTGGTAGTAGACGATGATCCGGATATTGTAGAACTGCTGCAATATAACCTTGCCAAAGAAGGCTACGACGTTACGCACGCCGAAAACGGGAAAGAGGCCATTGCCACTGCTCTTAAACACAAACCCGATATTGTGCTGATGGATGTGATGATGCCCGTTCTGGACGGAATTGCGGCTTGCCGGCAAATGCGGGAAATGCCCGACTTCCGGGATACGCACATTATTTTCCTGACGGCACGGGCCGAAGAGTTTTCGGAAGTAGCAGCTTTTGAAGCCGGTGCTGATGATTTTATTACCAAACCCATTAAGCCCCGGGCTTTGCTGAGCCGGCTGGCTGCCTTTGTCCGGCGCGAGGCCCAAACGCCCGACCAAAATCAGATTATCCAGATCGGGAATTTAAAAATAGACCGCACCAGTTTTTCGGTTTACAAAGGCAACGATAAAATTACATTACCTAAAAAAGAGTTTGAATTACTGGCTTTCCTGGCCACTACCCCCGATAAAGTTTTTAACCGCGACGAACTACTCAATAATATCTGGGGCACCGACGTATTTGTAATTGCCCGTACCGTAGACGTTCATATCCGGAAAGTGCGCGAAAAAATTGGGGAAGAACATATTAAAACCATTAAAGGCGTGGGCTATAAATTTAATACCGATTAAGCATGGAAATGAACTCCCGCACCATTGCGATCATTATTTCGGTAGTGGTAGCGGCCATTTTTACTACTTTCCTGTATATAACGCCCTATCTTTCCATGCGGGCGCTGGCCTTAACGCTGGGCTGCACTTTTTCGGTGTGCTTTATTATGATTTATTTTTCCTACGAAATGCTCATTTTCCGGGAAATAAATAATATCTACGCCAGCATGGAACATATAAAACGCAAAGAATTTAAGCGTTTGAGCAATAAATTTCTGTTCCGGCCCGACCCCTTAAAAAGAATACGCGACGAGATTTTATACCTCACCGAACAAAAACAAAAAGAAATTGACGAACTAAAGCGCTTGCAGAAGTTGCGGCGCGAATTCCTGGCCGATGTATCGCACGAGTTAAAAACACCTATTTTTGCGGCTCAGGGTTTTATTCATACGCTTCTGGATGGCGCCATAGACGATGAAAACGTACGCGATAAGTTTTTACAGAAAGCTGCCCGCAGTTTAGATGGCCTCGACGAACTGGTACAGGACCTGATCAGTATTTCGCAGCTGGAAAAAGGCGTAGTGAAAATGCAGAAGAAACCCTTCGATATTTTTCTTTTGTGCCAGGAAGTAGCGGAAGAGCTGGAACAAAAAGCAGCCACCCGTAACATAAAACTGCACCTCCAAACCGTACCCGCCGGCGAAATTATTGTTTTTGCCGATCCGAACCGTATTCGCCAGGTGCTCATAAACCTGATGGATAACGCCATAAAATACGGCCACGAGCATGGTAATATTTGGGTAAACATAGAAGACGGAAAAAGCAAAGTGCAGGTAACCGTTACCGACGATGGCCCCGGCATTGCCGAAGAACACCAGAACCGGATTTTTGAACGGTTTTACCGGATAGATAAAAGCCGCTCCCGCGATAGCGGCGGCTCCGGCTTAGGTTTAGCTATATCCAAACACATCCTGGAAGCCCACCGGTCCGGCATTCAGCTCAGCAGCCAACCCAACCAGGGCACCACCATGAAATTTAAATTATCCAAAGCAAAGGTGTAGTTCGTTGTTCGTTAATCGTTGTTCGTTGTTTGATTTAAAATATGATGTAAGTTAGTTTATAGGCGTAAGCGCTTCTCCAATTTTCGGAGTTAAAGATTGTAAAACAGTTTCGATCTGTATAAATTAACATTCCTTTAATTTTCTCCCATCGTTAGTTTATTTGTTCATTCTTCTTTGAAAACTGTTCTGATTTGTATATCAGAATAAAACCGCAACTTTGTATTTTAAATAATTTTACCCTCGTATAATTCTTTCGGTATATTTTATCGATTAACGAACAACGATTAACGAACAACCAACATGAAATATCCTGTATTTAAGGATTTGATACTTTTCGAAAACGACGATTATATAGTTATAAACAAACCACCTTTCCTGGCTACGCTCGAAGACCGGGCCCTGAATGCAACTAATGTATTAAAATTAGCGCGCCAATATCATCCGGATGTGCAGGCGTGCCATCGCCTTGATAAAGAAACCTCGGGTGCTTTGGCTCTGGCCAAAAACAACGAAGCTTACCGGCATTTATCTATGCAGTTCGAACACCGGGAGGTAAATAAATTATACCATGCGGTAGCGAATGGTGTCCACGATTTTGAAGATTTATTAGTAGACGTGGGCATAGAACCCGGATTAAAAGGCAAAGCCAAATTAAGCCGGAACGGCAAACCAGCCCAAACTTATTTCCGGATTTTAGAAAAGTTCAGCCGGCATACTTTAATTGCCTGCAAACCTGTTACCGGGCGCATGCACCAGATCCGGTTGCACCTTATGTATTTAAATGCGCCTATTGTGGGTGATGCTTTATACGGTGGCGAAGATATTTTTTTATCCAGCCTGAAAAAGAAGTTTAACCTGAGCAAAGGCGCCGAAGAAGAGCCTATTATTAAAAGGTTTGCCCTGCACTCTACTCAACTGGGCTTTAGTTCTTTGCAGGGAGAAAATATTGTAGTTGACGCACCTTACCCAAAAGACTTTGCGGTTTTATTAAAAATGCTCCGGCAATATGGGTAAAATTTATAGAAGCATCACTTCTAAATAATAAATAAATTAGGAGTGATGTTTTTTAAATAAACCAAATTGCGTGATATTAAATGAGAGTATTACATATTTATTCTTGCAAAAGATAGTGCTTGTGCATGCAATACTTGCAGCAAAGCAAGTATTAATTATTTTCCTTTGTTGCGGTTAGTATTTCTACATCTTTAATTGCTTTCGATTACTTCTACTTCTAAACCCTTAAATTATATAGCATTCTGCATCACTCAGCAGTAGGACAATCTGTTATCGAAAAACTACTACCACAGACTTTTATGGTAACTGGGGATGGCTCCAGCGGGCCTAATATGACTTGGGTACAAGGATAGAACTTGGTACAGCTATCAAAATCCGTAGCAGTGTCTATAGTAAAGGAAAAAGGCTTACTGTGGTCAGCTCCTAAATTAAGACTATCCGGGAGGTTGCTTAAAAGGATAACGTTCTCGTACTCTTTGCCATCATAGATAGAGGTGGTGCCTGTCTTGAAATTAAGCAGTTGCACGAATACAGCTGAAGTACAGCGCCAAGGAGTAATCAATTTTGCTTGCAGGCATTTGCCTTGTAAGTTTTCTATTGGGTTAACATCATCTTTGTCACAGCCTATAACCGATGCTACTAAAAGCATTATAGAGCTATAAATAATTACCTTTCTGAGTTTCCAAATTGACTTAAACAAAATATAAGATTTATAACCTTTAAAACTTGAGAAACTCTTGCTTTCTGTCTTTTTCTGTATGTTTAGTTGCATATCGGAAAGTTCTTTAGTGGTGTTTTGATTATATGAGCCTTTATTCACCCTATAAGTTGCATAGATCAATGATTTAAAACCAAAAACTTTAGCTTACTTAAAATTCTTACAGCTATTATTTTAACAGCTTTTCGGATAACATCAGATGCAGTTTTATTTACTTCAATTCCTATCTAAGCAATAGATGCTTTTAAGATAGCAACTAAATTTCTATTAACATTTGTAGACATAAATCTTTCCTGCAACTTGAACAACTTCTTTATAATAGCTTACAAAAATCACCCTCCTTCTCTCTTTATAAATCTTTAAACATTTTACAAAATACGTGGTAAAATTAGAGGATAAATCATTGAAGAATTATAAGGCAACTGCTTCCTCTTATTATTTGCAAAAGATTTGACTTTAGGTTTGAAAGCTTTAAGTACCTGCTTAAATAATTAAAATAGAATAATTTATCTATATTATCTAACTGTAGGTTGCATTAACCAATCAAAACTGCTATCTTTGCGTTCATTTTCTGGAAACAGATATAATTTATTCATAATCAAACGCTT
>Ga0210040_10006677_pt1 | contig 14266 bp, 11 predicted proteins | sample CryGeyCG12114_NA_FD_185462 | JGI IMG/M metagenome (GOLD analysis project Ga0210040, IMG submission 185462) | Groundwater microbial communities from aquifer - Crystal Geyser CG19_WC_8/21/14_NA (SPAdes) (version 2) | ecosystem: Environmental > Aquatic > Deep subsurface > Groundwater | place: USA... | reverse complement strand
TGCTCGCAAACAATTCAATTCACAATACTCGCAAATAATTCAATTCACAATGCTCGCAAACAATTCAATTCACAATGCTCGCAAACAATTCAATTTACAATACTCGCAAATAATTCAATCCACAAGGCTCACAAATAATTCAATTCACAATGTTCATAAATAATTCAATCCACAATGTTCTCAAATAATTCAATTCACAATGTTCATAAATAATTCAATCCACAATGTTCTCAAATAATTCAATCCACAATGTTCTCAAATAATTCAATTTACCCAACGGTCAAACCACGACTGACTAAAAAATAGCGTCTCCTCTCTAACTAACTATAGAGAGGAAGACGAGGAAAATGCCAACTCATCCCCACGGTGGTGAGTTGGCCGAGTTGGCCGATCCCTGGTTGGCTGCTGGTGCTGGTTGGCTGCAAGGGACGTGCCGCGAAACTTGTAGTAGTAGTAGTATTAGTAGTAGTAGTAGTAACTAACTTGCTAACTAACTAACTAACTAGCTGTAAATATTAATCTTTACAGTTTGCATCACTTTGAGACTTCTACTGAGAGCAATGGAAGCCATTTCACAGTGATGCATATCAATTTGCAGGGTTTGATTTTGGTATGCAACCATTTGGATTGATCCAAAGTACTACCAGCGTTCTACCCCTCTAATTCGGCTTTAGAATCCTCCCTGAAGGAGAGGATTCCGAGGGCGTAAAAGAGAGTCATGTTGCCGTCCAACAGCACCTGGAAGACACACTCTGGCGCATCAAGGATAAGAGTCCTCCCCCTCCCTCCCCCTCCTAATGTAGCAGAGTGTAGCCTCCAAGCGCCGAAGTCCAGCTCTTTTTCTGAGTTCTGCAGCTGTAATTGCTGCAGAACCTCAGTCTTTTCAGAAACTTTCGCTCGTGGAAACCAACGGAATACTCTACGGTACACTACAGCAGGAGGTTCCTCTTTTCTGCATATTTTATATGCATATAACGGCCCATTCACATCATCAAACTGTGCCCTTATCCAGTCCGAGGTGAACCGGCTAGAGCGGGAGACGAATCCCCTATCCCTCACTAGTCTAAACCCCAGAACTCTTATTTGAGATCAAAATTCTCCTTCCAGACAGAATACACGTGATTCCAGATCACGCATAATTTGCTGGAACTCATCGGCTAGTAAATGACGCTTCAAATTGGTCCTGGAAAGAACATACAGCTCTTCAGCGCCATCTAACAGCCGTTTACGCTCCGCTGCCGCTACCTTCTCCCTCAGGGGCTGGCCAGACCCCGAGGAGAGCGAGTCACGACCCCTTTTCACACCAGTGCTTGCTGGCGTAAACTCCACAGCCCCTGAGGTCTCAGTTTGCGTCGAGTCCTCCAATACCAATTGTGGAGCTGATGGTTGCCCACCCGCCCCATCACTTGGCTCAGAAGACGAGGCTCCCTGAGTGCTCAGGTCTTTCTCACGACTCAAAGGTGCTTCAATCCTAACGCCCCGCTCGCCCGCTTTTTCTTTTTCCTTCCCCATTGAAGGACCCCTATCTTTCACTTCATTCCTCTTACACTCCCCCGTATTCCCCCTTTCGTGATCCTTACTTGACCCCACCCTAATTTCGAATCCCCCTTTTGGTACATTTTTACCCATTAATCCCCTCCCTCTACGCATGTCAAACATCCCCTAGTAAGACCCTCCTGAAAACGGTACATTTGAATCCCCCCCAATATCAACTCCAGATAGTGAATGGTGATATTTTTATAACTCTTCATAAAGTCATCGACATAGAAATGTTTTCTGAATATTTCAGGACCAGACGGACATATGGACGTGTTTCTTTCAGGTAGCGTTAAAAGACTTTTGACAGCAAAGTAGGGAGCACATGCAGTTCCACAGGTGACGGTATTTAACTCGTACTCTTTGTATGGCTCGGATGGAGATTCTCTCCATAAGATGCGTTGCAGTGTTCTTTCTTCAGGTGAGACTAGAATTTTTCTATACATTTTTTCTATATCGGCCGTGACTGCGATAGGATACATTCGAAATCTATGGATAATGTTGACTAAATTATCTTGTAGTGTTGGACCCACTAACAAGGATTCATTCAGGGAATGACCGTTGGACGTTTGTAAAGACGCATCAAAGACGACTCGGAATTTGGTCGTGGTGCTCTCCTTTTTCAGGACAAAGTAGTGTGGAATAAATACTGGATACTTTTGATGAGCAGAAACGGATTTGGATACTTCAGTCATGGGACCTAAGTCTTTGTATTCACGCATACATTTTATGTAATCATCGCGATATGAATTATTTCGGGCTAATCTTTTTACCAGGAATAAAAATCTTCTATTGGTGATTTCATAGGAAGAGCCTATGTCAACTTGAGGAGATTTCAACGGCATGGACACAATATATTTCCATTCAGCAGTGTTGGAGTGTGTTTTGGCAAAATGGGATTCACCGGCAATATCAGCTGGCCGTAATTTAGTTTCATAAGGTAAGTTTTCAATGACCTAAAATTTCTGTAATTGTTGATCCAGAGAGATTTCTGTTATATGATTAACCTCAACCCTTTGTTGTAGGCTTTCATGAGCGAGATTACCAGCAACCAGCCAACCTAATTTAGATTCCATGGCTACCGGGGAGTTGTCTGAGCCAGCAATTTTGTTGGTACCAAGAAGATTCCAGAACACATCAGCACCTAGTAACAGATCAATTGGGGCAGGTTTATACCCATATGGATCGGCTAGCCTAAAATTCTCAAGATGGGAAGGATGACTGGGTTGGAATTACTTCTGTGGAAAACTGTGAGTAACCTTTGGAATGACCAAGGCTTCTTCAGAAATCTTCAGGCTCTCATCAAAGTACGGACAAAGTTCCAGTGTGACAACACCCTTTGTGGTACCTAGATTTGTAGTGGATAAACCAATGACCTCAACACTAGATTTCCTCCTTTTAGGACCCAACTGATTTACAAAGGAAACCTCTGCAGAGATTATGTTGAGCGTCTTGGCCTCAAATTAGTGTGACGGCTGTCACAAGGAGTCCTTGGGAGCAATTTTGATCATTGGACATATGGCGTCTGGGCTTTTCCTCAGACATGGAATCATTTGGCTTCGGATCAGGATTGAAATTGGATAATGGATGAAGCATGGAATGGTGGTGGTGGAATTTGAATGACCTATTAGTTTTCGTAGGACTGAAAACAATATCTCTCGATCATTTTGGTATCGGTCGTGCAATGCTGCCCACTTAGTATCGTGATTGGAATCACTGAGGATCAGTGACTGAAAATGTCTGGACGCTTCACCTCGCAGTAGCGACTTCAAATATACCAATTTCTGAACTTTCGGAACACTTGGATTGGAGTGGATAGCATTGGAGAAGATATCGCGGAGACTAATCCACTCGGTCAAGTTTCCATCAAGAGGTTTGATGTTCAGTTTTGGTAGTTTGGTATTTGAAGTACTGGAGCTTCCCGTATAGGGTTTGGATGGTTGGAACAGACTGCCCTTGATTCCATGCAACGCATTGTGAATAGCATCAGCTAAGTCACATGACATGATATATTTTTCGTTATAGAGATCGACTTCTGTGTCAGCACATAGGACTATGATTTCAGACTGAATTTGTTGTAGGTCTCTCATATCGTCCGTAATGGCATCATCATACCTCTCTACAAGTCTTTCAGGGATAGGATTCAAGGAGTGATCATTCACCTTGGAATCGGTTCGCACCAGGTTGCCTTCAATCACCGCACGCTTAGCAAGCAATTTGTCTAGAGCACTTGGAGCCATTGTAGTCTGTTAGTTTCCATCCCGACACTTCGCTCTGGTGACCAAGTCGATTCTTCCCACGAAAAACAGAACGTTCAATAGCACTGGTTAACACCACTTTACAACACACCCCACAGTTTCCGGCTTAACATTCGGCTCGAAAGACTGGAGGACGGACTGGAGTTGTGAGAGAACAGTATAGCGCATACATACGTGCATACATACGTGAATACATTTAAAAAAAACTCCAGTACATTCATATATACTTTTGAAGAGCCTTAATTATCCCTTACATAATTAGGTTTAGTGACATTTATACAAAAATAATAAGATAAACACACTAGAATGCAAAGGATGCCTAAATACAAGATTTTGGCCCACTGATTTGCTCAGAAAATGTGAACAAGCCCTCATGGTGATTCGAGCATTGTACAGCTATTCTATGACTATAGTTTATCCACCTACCCTATAGTGCGAATGCGCACTGTACACCTCCGTATACGCTAGACTATATGCTAGTGTGAATTCGCACTGGGGCAACCCCTAAAAATTGCTATACCTAGTTAGTTAGCGAGATTTGGTATCTCTAGTTAGTAAGCGAGATTTGGTATCTCTAGTTAGTGAAACAATTCGAACTTTCAGCAACATAAATTTTTGTAATCTTAGTTAAATCGTTCATGTTTTGCATGCGTTTAATTTAGCTATTTTTGCTTTCCATAAGTACGTGCCAAAAACAAAGCTATCAGTGTTATCAATATAATAACAGTAACTTTTAAGCGTTATGTTCAATTTGTAAACCAACATCATAACAATTAATTTTAACTGTTATTAAAAACAAATAACAGTAACTTTTGATCATTATGTTTAGTTGGTAATAACACTTAATTTTAACTGTTATTAAGTTAGAATTCAATATAAATAGTGATCAAAAATTTGTCTTGAACCAGTCTCGGTCTTATGCTAACCTTAAGTTAGTGTGGTGTACTCTGTATAATACTTGAATTGTGAATAAAGTGAAATCATTTTAAGATTGAAAATTACGGAAAGTTTCATTAGTTAGCGAGATTTGGTATCTCTAGTTAGTTAGCGAGATTTGGTATCTCAAGTTAGTTAAATGAGATTGGGAATCTCTAGTTAGTTAAAATGAGATTTGGTATCTCTTGTTAGTTAGACGAGATTTGGTGATTGGTCTTCTAGTTAATTTAGCTTACACACACACTAGTAACTTTAATTGATCCTTATTTAATAAGTGCAGCTAATATATAATATTACACTCTCTCACGTTCTCACACCCTCATTTTTATCATTTAATCAATGCGTATTTATTCTAAAGTTACTAACATACTGAATCATACCATCTAGCGGTCTTTAGCTTAAACTCTGGCAAAAAGTTGCATGGGGACTTTTTAAAGTAAGATTGAGGTTAACCAAATTCATAGCATAGTAGAAACCGCTTTTCTTACAGAGTTTCCCAATGGTTGCCTATGTTATACATTACCTTGATGGGAAAAAGACGCGCGTAAATAGTATGACACTTCTATCCATCGGGAAACTCGAGCCCGCGATTTCAGTATTGAGAAAAAATGAACTGTACAATACGATTTGGATGGTATAAGTGATTAGATGGATAAGAATCATATGAAACTTTATGCTACCAAAACAGATCTACTGCTGGTTGGGACAATGCTAATGCTACGTGGGCTCAACAAATCAACAATGTGTGCCAAAAAGAAAACTACGGCCTAAATTGTTTGTATCCGCTTAGTCTACTACTTGATAATTACAAATTAAAGTTACTATTTGAATCTCTTTGTTTATCGCATTTACATTATATGATAGTTGCATGGGATTCTGCCCAAAGAAATGCTTAAAACCAGCAAACAAGTGCTTAAAAACTGCAGGTAGATTTAATATATGTATAGAGAAACGAAAAAGTGTCACTTATGACATAACAACTGATCTGCAATAATTATTACTTACCAAAATGTATGAATTTAAGGTACTGTATTTCATTTCAACAATTTCTATTCGGTTTAGCACCTAATTTCTTTCACGTGATAGTAGAATTGGTAAATGCTGATAGTCACAACGGAATGATATCTAAAACTCAATTGCATTTTGAAACAGTTATGATGAAAGGCTATTAGAATTACTTGCAGATAAATTATATAAAAGCTTGTCTAAAGCTCTACGTAATGAGGATATTTTAACTTGTTTTAAGAATAAGGTTATAAACCATGTGCTTACAGCTCAACATAAATAATAATTATTTATGTACAATCACACAATTATTGTGATAATATCAATATTATTATGTGTATGTATTGTGCATTCTAATGTATTTATATTACTTGTATGGTTGTTAGTGTATTATGTGTGTGTTTAGATTAATCTTATGGCCAGTATAATTTCTATATTATTATACTGATATTTTATCTTCAACATGTGAAAAGAATTGTCGTATTGGATAAATGAATGAATAAATAACTCAAACTGACACAAATACTCGGTGGGTCCAAAATCAGAAATTTTGATTCCTCACTTCTGCCCGTTTGGTTACGACACAAAGGTGTGTAAGCTAGCTTTACTGAAATAAAAATCAGTGCAGTGATATAGCAAAGAAACTTCCATGCATCTCATGTTCCAATATAGAATAACAATGGTAAAAAAAAATGAAACAAGGTAATTTGTTCCTGTAGTTTTTGTAGGAGGAGTTTTCAAAGTGGTATCACCCATAAAGTTAACCCTGTGTGAGCACACAGAGATAACCTCATGAGTAAAGTAAAATAACACAGGCAACGCTTTTCTTATGGATATTCAGGAGTAGGTATGTTGTACGTTACTCTACTCCTGTGCGGATATTTCCATTAGAAAAGCATTGCCAATCTTTCGATCTGGAGTTTATGGTTGCACTAAATATTAGAGGGGGGTGAATTTGTTTCAAATATTTCGGCAATTTTAGGGGGGGTACCCACATTATATCGCACACCCCTCGGACAGGTATGATTCACTACATGTATCAAAAACAGATTTCTTAGAATCTTTCAATTCTTTATTAGAGGGCTTTAGACCTCTAATAAAAATGAACGTCAAAGGGGGTCTGAAAAAGTAAAAAAAATAAGGATTATTTTTTTACACGAAAAGTACTGAATTAAACAAACTCAGAATTTTTGTGTATGTTAAACTGCTCGAGTTTTCCCTACACAAAAAATTTCAAAACACGAAAATGCATCAGTGATTTAAAAAAAAATGTTTTATTTTTAGGTCACGTGACCTGTCTGAAAACGCGTTGGTGAAAATTTTGTGTTCACGGTTTTGGCAAAACTACTGGACGGATTTGCTTGAAATTTTCAACATATGTTTTTTGATAGGGAATGCATCGTTGAAAGGCCGCTTTTAGCATTTGGTTAATTTTAGCTCACTTTATTAAAGTTTTTCGAATTCCCATTATAATGAATACAAAATGATGTGCTATGCATGGGTGGGCACCTTCCCTCCGAGGGAAGGATTTTTGGAGGGTGAAGGAGTGAAGGATTGTGTGTTTTGGTCACTCCTGAGGGAGGGAAAGGGAAGGGTACGTTTTCATAAACCTTTTTTGAATGGTAAAAGAGGGAAGGATTAATTTTCAGAAATAAGTGAGGGAAGGCTGTGGAAGGGAGTGCTTGAGTTTTTCAAAATTCCGTTTTCACTGACAAACATCCTTCAGAAAGGTTTGAATTTCATTAATTTTGCAGTTTTTTTCAGATACAAATCTCATATAGACAAATATTTAATAAGAACAATTAGCGCGAGAACAGTGAGAAAAGGATTTTGTCATTTTTTTCTTTAGTCTTTAGTAACTTTTTTCCTTCTGACGAAATGGTGAGTGATGGATTAGTTATTTTTCGTATTTTTTTCCTTCTGAGGGAAGGATGCGTGAAGCATGGGGTTTTTGGATGAGAAGGGAAGGGTGAGAACGAAGCTCTAAATTTCCCGTTTTTTGAGATTCAGAGGGGATGAGAGGGAAGCGTAAATGAAATGCCCACCTATGTGCTATGTTTACCAAAACTGCTGAATGGTGTGCAAGTTGCTCAATGTGATTTAGTTCGACTATATTCAAGGTATATAGATATAAATATTGTGAGATATGCATTATGCGCATTGACAACTGAAAAAATGAGTCCTTCAATGCAATTTTTCAATGAGACGCACACATTATAGGCGCGTAAAATTATGAAGTGATGGAAGTTGGTAAGAAAAAAACTAGAAAAGTTTCACGTAGAATAATTTTATTCTCTTTTCATAAATAAATAAAACTAAACATTCCTAAAAGATGGAAAAAAAATTCACGTGAAATAATTTTAAATTCATTTCATAAATAAATACCCAACTATTAAACATAAAGAATAAATATACAATGTCAGAAGTTAACAAGTTAGATCATTTTTATTCTTTAGCCAGCATGTACTCAAATTTGGATAGAGTTGGACAATAAGCGGACAAATACACAGCTCTGGTTTTCAGTTGCGCAACGAAACTTGAATATCTTTTGTTTTCATGGTGCTGAAAGTTTGAGAAGTTTCCAAAAATGATGAGACCAAATTTTGCCCTAGATATTGCTACGTTAAGTCTGTGCATGATAGATGTAAATCCTAATGCATTTTTTTGTTTGAGCGCACAAGATGTAGAAAAAAGTCGTTTTTGCGTCCTTGATAGGCATCAACGTTTGTCACTATCAATTTCTATAATAAAGAAAACAGAAATGAAGTTATACACATTTCAATTGAATTTCAATTCACATATTGAGTTTAACGACAAACTACTATGCCTACCTCCAACATTTTCACCTGTTTCACAATCTGTATTAATTCACTTATTATTATCTTTTGATTGGACTTCTGATCGTGTTATATCATCTTCCTCCAGCTATATAAAAATTATCATAATAGTTTACACCAAACCTGCTCTGCATATCATATCATGTATGTAGACATTCTATACCTGTGCATCTTCATTTTTATCCAATTTTAGCCTTTTAGCTTTGCTTATCCGATTTGTCTCAATCCTCTCTCTTCTTTCTGTATCTGGAGACTTTTTGGTGACTTTCAATTCGAATTTATCAGTTAATTTTCATACTTATCAAATTCGAAGTTACCTGAAAGTTTTCAAAAGCTAGTATTTTCTGATCATCGTTTGTTTGTTCATCCTACTTCAACACTAAAATGAGCTAATTTCATCTTAATTCTTCACCTTGTATTGTATTATATCGATCATTCAAAAACATATGAATAACACAAATACAGTTAACGTTATACTTTTACACATTCCTATTGTGAAAAATTCGTTTGAATGTAACATAAATTCACGTGAATAATATACAGCAAACAGGCCCACACCAAGCAATGCGCAACTTAAACGACTTGTCTCCTACAAAATAAATTACTTGCGACATGTAATGAACAGAATCTCTAACAATAATAAATAGAAATACATGTAATTTATACACTAGAAGAAGTACTCCATCGCATTTGATTGAAGGTCGACTTTTTGGCATTGGGTTTTGATTAAATGCGTGACACGAAATTTAAAATGTGGACGTGAGTAGCGACTCAAAGTTCAGCAGGCTGCTTTTCACGTGAAAGAAGAGTCGACTTAATACCCTCCTGGAACTGGACATGCCTTACTTATTGAAGAGAAATTAACTAACATTGAAGAGGTTGATACAGAAGACGGTATACAAAACATTCCTTTCGCATTTCATTCTTTAGGTGATATTCCTTTGCTGCAATCAAATTCCAAAGAAAGTATTTAAAATGTGTATCAACATTTATATAAAAAATTTATAACTTCTAACAGCTATTCATAATCCAGACTTTCTTGCCGTGCTTGTCAAAAACTATAGACAAGACACTACGGAATCCGATTACACAAAGCGTGATCTAGTTTTTACAGACCAGAGCCTTCAAAATATTTTTCTCACTCTATTTCGTCACCAAGCAGAGCTATTTTCTGGTACTGTTGGCAATGTATTTGCTATATGAATATAGATGGTCACACTCAAACGCATAAACACTAGGTCGTTTGGCAAATTCAATGTCACCAAACAATTTCTCAGCAGGCGCGCTTAAAACAATTAATAAAACTCAAAAACAAAATATTTAAAAAAACAATCCAGTAGTTTAAATAAAAACCTGACAATTGGAATGACTCTTGAGTAGGCTCAATCAAATCTAGGGCAGCTGCTGTGAAAATTCCGTCCACGATATGTTTTCCACAAGCTCTGTTGGACTTAGGTAAATATATTTTTCGTTTCAGAAAAAGATCCACCGGAGCTGTTTTTGGAATTGCTTCTCTGCCTCTCACATCCTTGCAAATGCAACACTTCTATTGTGTGGATGCTACAGTGGGATAAGGTAGTTGGATGATCGACTGCCGAATAGATGTTTGCGATTGAAAGCTAGATACTTCATAGAAAGACAAATGGATTAACCATTAAAGATTGATAGGCTACTGTTGCATCAATAGATGGATTTCATTCTCTGAATGCTGGAAAAAAACCATAAGTAGATACTTCACATAGTCATATTACTGTAAATACATATATGCTGCTGGAATTTTAAAACTGGTAAATCATTCTTATAGTTGCTTTCATCAAATTGATATGGCAATTACAACAGATTGGGAATTTGCATTCAATAATCTTACTACAAACGTGAAATGTAATGTAAAATAAACAGAAGATGTTCTTTAAGACTTTATACTGGGATAGCAACAAACCGCGTGAGTGCTAATTGTGCTATGCTAGTGCTATTAATCAGTTAATTCCGTTTTCAATGGACAAAAATGATGAATTTAAACATCTACATGACCAAATCATAAAGGCGGGAGAATATAGGACATAATACTTCTATCACGGTAAAAACAAATCACAATAGCATCAAAATTACTCATCATCTGGCAATCGAAACTTTTCCTGCAAATTAAATCAACAGTAAAAAAGGAGTTTTTAGGGGCCAACACGTAAATACCTGATTCTCTATTGGTTTCCATATTTGAGTTGTTGGAGCTTTCAATATCAGGAGCCTCAGGTGGAGTGAACTGACTGAACGCTGGAGAAGCCATGCTTGATTGAGTAGTCGTGTTTGCGCTGATGCTACTCAAATCAGTTTCCGAATGGTGTTGAGCTTGTGGATTCGGACGGTTGCAAACACTGGATCCTGTTGCCACATTGTGACTGGTTTCGGTTCCTTGCATAGGATTGCATGTCATATTCCTTGCAGGCTGTGAAAAAAGCATGTTAGAATCACTGTTTGCAAGTCTGTCAAACATTTAATGCATATTTTTTTAAAACTTACTTTTTTCATCGTCCATATTGTGAAGTGACAGGTGGGACACATAAATCCATCTCTTGACAAAGAAACAGAATATTTATCTTCATAGTCTTGTAATTTTTCTTCGTAACAGGGTGAAGTAATCAAGTGCTGACGTATATTGATGGCTGGAATTTTAAATTAAATAATATCTGTGAAAAACTGATAGTGCTTACTGTTCAATATCTTTTCACTGACTGAACACACTGACTTTGACAAACTGTTTGAAATCATCACGGATAGATTTTGTTATGCTTGTTGCTACGGCAATATTTTCAATTCATTATATTTTTCTATCATCACCGTATAAGATTATACCTTGTCCGCAAAAAAGGAGTAAATTTTATCCTATCCTACTTCACAAATTTATCACACACAGGACAGGAAAAATTTTTCTCCTTTTTCCGGATGGTCTATATGTTGTATTTTTCGCATGAAAATAAGTTAGATATAAACCCTTTAGTGTTAAAAAAGGACAGATGGCAGCAAAGGCGCAGAATATTTTTTTCTAATTAAATAGAGAAAAGTCTTGGCTTGCGTATGGTGAAAAAAATTACTCCGCTTATGGTGCCATCTGTACTATTTTGAATGGCCAAATTCGGATTTTTATCCGATAACTTTCTTCTAAAGTATATTACAATTTTTCATTACATTCACAAGAAACCTACTTATTTAAAAATATTTCATGCTTTTTATTTCAATTCATGGAAAACTTACTAATTTTAAAATATTTTATACTTTTTATTTCAATTCACGTGAAACCTATTCCATAAGCCGTGAATTTGGGCCCTTGTTTAACATTAATAGGGTGATTCCCTGGTGACCAAAAATAATGCTAGCAAAGTGCCCGTGCTTTGTGCTATGCACTTTGAAAATCACTGCAATATTTTTTAGTAAAGTGCGAAATAAAGACAGATTGTGGATTGTAACATAAATAAAGGAGTTTTATTAGAATTTTATTTTGATTAACTAAATGCGTGCCACTGAATGTACTTTATTTTCTTAAATTATGCAAGAAAACGTCCCAAAATCTGTTGTGATATGCAGATACATTAAAAATATGATTTTTTTCAAATATTTATTATGAGCAAATAGTTTTGTGCAAGTTAGCCGTCTTTATAGACGTTGCCCAGAATACGCCCCGCGGAGGCCTTCCACTTGTATTCCATCGTGATTCCATTCACGAGAGCAGCAATTAATCTCAGTTTACCATCATTGATTTATTGCTGCTACTTGACATTTTCTTAACAGCTCAAAAGGACCCTTAATGTAGACAAAACACATTTTTAATCAATAAAGTGGAATTGTGAGAACTAAATTAATATCATGTATAAGGATATTGTAAACTCACCTGTTTGGGAATCCTCTTTGTCTTCAACATCGTGTTTAGCTGCGCAGTCCAATATACTATGAGCCAATCTGCGACTTGTGCTAGTGATTCCTTCGAAACGTTTATTCCCAAGAAACCAACAGACAGAAGCTACATGAGCACAGCAGCCAACTTGCCTAGCGCCATTTTTGCACCTTCATAAAAATATATAAATCACATTATTGCGTAATTAATTCAACCAGTTTTTGAAAACACATCATTGGATTGGCAATTGTTAATTTTTTAATGATTTTTAAGTTAAACACAGAAGTACTTAGTAATAAATTAGTATTGGTATTGGTTGAAGCATTTTTTTCAGGTTTACAAGGTTATTCATCTTTTCAATCTTCATTTTTTTATGTTTAATTTTCTACTGACTAAAACATATCGCCTTTAAAAATTCTCTTGCTTTTGTTGTTGATGCTCATAAAAATGCTATTTTTGTAGATACCTGCAGTACCAATCCAAAACAGATCTCCATCCTTCATTCCTCGCGTTATATTCGATCCAGACTAAATGAGAACTGGATCGGCAAAACCGAGAACGAAGTTTAACGCGAATCAGACACGATTCTTCCTTGTGAAAAAAAAAATCGTAATCCGATTCGTCATTTTCGTGTTCTTTATTGTATTGGTCAGCTAAGTTGACTTGATATATTCCCAATGTTATTTTCTGGAGATCTTGTTCGGATAGTCGTGGGAAGTCCAAACAAGCCGTTTTGGTGGCAATAGACCAAAGAACACTTCTTCTCTCCCAATGATTGGCTTCTACTCTTCCCTGCAAAAATAAGACATTTGATAGAACATTCATGTGCATCTTTAAAATATCAACAAAATATTTTTGCAGTAAACTTACTTGTAATGTGTTGTGGCTCGGTAACTTGCTCAAAATGTGGTCCACAATGCCCATGTACTTCGATTCATCCCTCTCAACAACGTTGCCGCATGCGTTCATGATGGCACATCCAATCCTCCAAAACGAATGAACTTTAGGCAAATAAGAGGCAGAAATGCGAGAGTCGAAGAACTTGAATTTATTCTTCATTTTTCCATTCACGTGTTCCACTATTCACCTTATAAATGTGACCTGGTTTAATTGGTAAAACAATCAATAAGAGTAGAATAGAGTTTTTCGAATTAGCTGACCCTATTAGCAGACGATATTGTTTCGCATTGGTAATACATGAACAGAAGATTGTTTCAAATTAATTGAACATATTAGCAGACGAGTTTGTTTCGGATTGTTAATACATGAACCGAAGAATGTTTTGAATTAGTTGAACATATTAGCAGACGAGTTTGTTTCGGATTGGTGATACATGAACCGAAGAATGTTTCAAATTAGTTGAATATATTAGCAGACGAGTTTGTTTCGGTTCGGTTATACATGAACAGAAGAGTTTTTCAAATTAGTTGAACATATTAGCAGACGAGTTTGTTTCGGTTCGGTAATACATGTAGAGAAGATTTTTTCAAATTAGTTGAACATATTAGCACAGGGGTTTGTTTCGGTTCGGGAATACATGAACAGAGGATTGTTTCAAATTAAATATTTTAGCAAAAATTAATCATCAAAAATATACTGTACCCTACGAGATTCATTAGCTTCCAAAGCTGAAAATTGCTTTTGTTTGGGAGCTAAAAGATTAGGCATAAAAGTCTGATAGCCGGCAGTTTCCATTTGAGAAATTACATCTCTGTAACCTCTATCGACGACTAAGCAGTCGCCAGGTTGAAATAGATCCTTAAAAGAAGAATCTCGTGTGAGAATATCATCCATAATGGCGGCATCGT
>Ga0210040_10006676_pt1 | contig 14267 bp, 10 predicted proteins | sample CryGeyCG12114_NA_FD_185462 | JGI IMG/M metagenome (GOLD analysis project Ga0210040, IMG submission 185462) | Groundwater microbial communities from aquifer - Crystal Geyser CG19_WC_8/21/14_NA (SPAdes) (version 2) | ecosystem: Environmental > Aquatic > Deep subsurface > Groundwater | place: USA... | reverse complement strand
CCCGGCGCGGGGCCCGCGCTGCGCGTGGCCGTGGGCGTCTGGCGCGAGCACCTCGACGGGGTGCTCGCGGCGGGCCTGCGCAGCGGGGACCGGCTGCCCGGCACCGGCGACCCGGTCGCGGCCGACAGGGTGCGCCTCGGCCCGCTCAAGGTCTTCGTCGACGGGTCGCTGGGGACGCGGACGGCCTACTGCTCCAGCGCCTACGCCGGGGCGACCCCGGGGGCGGGCGCCCACGGGATGCTGCTGCTGCCCGCCGGGGAGCTCGAGGGGCTGCTGCGCCGGGCGACGTCCGCGGGGCTGACGACGGCGGTGCACGCCATCGGTGACGCGGGCGTGCGCACCGCCCTCGACGCCTACGAGGCCGCGGGGTGCGGCGGCCGGGTGGAGCACGCCCAGCAGGTGCTGCCCGAGGACCTGCCGCGCTTCGCCGCGCTCGGCGTGGCCGCCAGCGTGCAGCCGCGGCACGCCGTCGACGACCGCGACCTGGCGGACCTGCACTGGTCCGGTGCGACCTCCCGCGCCTTCCCGTACGCGGCCCTGCTGGCGGCGGGGGCGGACGTCGTCCTCGGCTCCGACGCGCCCGTGGCCCCGCTCGACCCGTGGGACGCCGTCGCGAGCGCCGTCCACCGCAGCCTCGACGACCGCGACGCCTGGCACCCCGACCAGCACCTCACGCTCCCCCAGGCCCTGTCGGCCGCCAGCGGCGGACGCGCCTGCGTGCGCGTCGGCGACGTCGCCGACCTCGTGCTGCTGGCCGAGGACCCGGCCGACGTCCTGGTCCGCGGGGGCCCCGGAGCGCTCCGCTCCCCCGAGGTGCTCGGCACGCTCGTCGGGGGCCGCTGGACGCACCGCAGCGCGGCGCTGCGCCGGTGAGCCGGTGGACCCCCGACGCGGCAGTCCGCGTCCTGGGTCCGCACGCCGGCCAGCGCACCGAGTCCTCAGCGCACCGGGGTCCTCAGCGCACCAGGGTCCTCAGCGCACCAAAGTCCTCAGCGCACCAGGGTCCTCAGCGCACCGGGGTCCTCAGCGCACCGGGTCCCAGCCCGCGAGGACCGCGACGCCGGTCCACACCGCGGTGGACGCCGCCGCGACGAGCAGCGAGCGCGGCCGGTCGGCGCCGCGGCTGCGGGACCACGCGAGCGCGCCGACGGCCGTGAGGGCGCCCGCGGCGAGCAGCCACGCGACCCGGACCGCCTGGTAGAGCCCGCCCTCGGAGCGCCCGGCGCCGTCGTCGTCCAGCAGCAGCCCGGTCAGCAGGCAGGCCGCGGCCGCGAAGCCGGCCACCACCACGAGCACGACCCCGACGACCCTCGACCGCCCCACCGGCACGCGCACCACGCCCCCAGCCTGCCGCTCCCCCGCCGCGGAGGACGACCGGGTGCCGCTCGGTGCCAGGGTGCCGCGCACGGCCCAGCCGTCGCGCCCGTCCACTCGCGGAGTCCCGAGCACCGCGCCGCGGTCCTCGACCCGGGGCGGCCGGTGCGCTGACGGGCGCCGGGGCCACCGTGCCGCCGCGGGTCTCAGCCGCCCGCGCGCTCGGCGAGCGGCTGCCAGGCGCGCCAGGTCTCCAGGCGCGAGGCGTAGTCCGCCTCCGCGATCCCCAGCGGCGCGGCGCCGAGGAACACGCGCAGCGGCGGCTCGTCGGCGTCCACGACCTCGAGCACCGCCGCGGCGGAGGCGCGGGGGTCACCGGGGGTGGACGTGCGGCTCAGGCGGGCCTGCTGGGCGGCCTCGCGGACGCCCTCGTAGGCCTCGAGCGGCGTGGCGTGCCGGGCGGAGGAGCCGCCCCAGTCGGTGGCGAAGCCGCCGGGCTCCACGAGCGTCACCGAGATGCCGAAGTCCGCGACCTCCAGGGCGAGCGCCTGGCTCAGGCCCTCCAGCGCCCACTTGCTCGCGTGGTACATCCCGACGTTCTGGAACGCGCTGATCCCGCCGATCGAGGACACCTGCAGGACGTGGCCGCCGCCCTGGGCGCGCAGCTGCGGCAGGACCGCCTGGGTGACCCACAGCGCGCCGAAGAGGTTGACCTCCATCTGCGCGCGCGCGTCCTCCTCGCTGAGCTCCTCGACCATGCCGAACTGCCCGTAGCCCGCGTTGTTGACGACGACGTCCAGGCGGCCGAAGCGCTCGACGGCGGCGTCGACCGCGGGCTGGACGGCGGCGCGGTCGGTGACGTCGAGGTCGAGCGGGAGCACGCGGTCGCCGAAGCGCTCGACGAGGTCGCCGAGGCCGGAGGAGTCGCGCGCGGTCGCGGCGACGGAGTCGCCCCGCTCGAGGGCCGCCGTCGCCCACTCGCGCCCGAAGCCGCGGGACGTGCCGGTGATGAACCAGGTCTTCGTCATGACCGGGCCAGCGCGCGGGGGCTCGCCGCTCTTCCCGGCCGCGGGACTCGCCCTCCCGGTGGAGCGTGCGCGCTCCCCGCACCGGACCCCTCGGCAGGCACCCCGACCTGCCGATGCCTGCGGGGTGAGCACCCCGATCTCCGCCGCCGAGCTGCGCGGCACCACGCTCCCCGTCCGCCGCTTCGGCGAGGGCTACGACGCCGCCGAGGTCGACGCCTTCCTGCAGCGCGCCGCCGAGGCGCTGGAGGGCGCCGGCGCGGGCCTCGCGTCCGACGACGTCCACGCGGTCCTGTTCACGTCGGTGCGGCGGCGCGGCTACGACACCAGCGCCGTCGACGACCTGCTCGACCGCCTGGCCGACGCGCTGCGGGGGCGGGTCCGCGCCCCCCGGCACGCGGGCGCGGCGCTCCTGACGGCGGCGGACCTGCGCGCCGTCCACCTGCCGGGCGCGCCGCTGCTGGCCACCGGGTACGCGCGCGAGGACGTCGACGCGCTGCTGCGACGGGCGGCGTCCGCCCTGGCCTCCCGCGGCGCCGGCGGACCGGGCCTGACGGCGGACGCCGTCCGCGGCGCGACGCTCGGCACGACGCGCCGGGGCGGCTACGACGTCGGGGCCGTCGACGACCTGCTCGACCGGGTGGCCCTGGCGCTGGTCGACCTCAGCGGCTGACGCCGGCGCGACCTACGCTCGGGCGCACACCGCCCCAGGAGGACGCATGACCAGCTCGCCGACAGACCCGACGGACCGGCCCGAGGAGGACCTCCTCGCCCGGCACCGGAGGGTGGCGCCGGCGTGGATGGGCCTGTACTACGACGAGCCGCTGGAGCTCGTGAGCGGCTCGGGCAACCGCGTCACCGACAGCCGCGGGCGCACGTACCTCGACTTCTTCGGCGGCATCCTGACGAACATGGTCGGCTACGACCTCCCGGCGATGCGCGAGGCCGTCACCGAGCAGCTCAGCCGCGGCGTCGTGCACACCTCGACGCTGTACCTGCTGCGCAGCCAGGTCGAGCTGGCCGAGAAGATCGCCCGGCTCTCGCGCATCCCCGACGCCAAGGTCTTCTTCACCAGCTCGGGCACCGAGGCGAACGAGGCGGCGCTGCTGCTCGCGATGACGCGCCGCCGGTCCAACCAGGTCCTGGCGCTGCGCAACAGCTACCACGGGCGCAGCTTCGCGACCGTCGGCGTCACGGGGAACCGCTCGTGGTCGGCGTCGAGCTTCTCCCCGCTGCAGACGACGTACCTGCAGGGCGGCTACCGGTTCCGCAGCAGCTTCCGCGACCTCGACGACGACGCCTACGTCGAGGCGTGCGTCGCCGACCTGCGCGAGCTGCTGGACGTGGCGACGGCGGGCGACGTCGCGTGCCTCATCGCCGAGCCGGTGCAGGGCGTCGGCGGCTTCGCCGTCCCGCCGCCGCGGCTGCTGGCCGCGTACCGGGAGGTGCTGGACGAGACGGGCACGCTCTTCATCAGCGACGAGGTGCAGACCGGCTGGGGCCGCACCGGGCGGAGCTTCTTCGGCATCGAGGCCTCCGGCGTCGTGCCCGACATGATGACCTTCGCCAAGGGCCTGGCCGGCGGATACGCCATCGGCGGCGTGGTGGCGCGCGGCGACGTCATGGACGGGCTGGACGCCAACGGCATCTCGACGTTCGGCGGCAACCCGGTCGCCACGGCCGCCGCGAACGCGGTGCTCGACCACGTCCTCGACCACGACCTGCAGGGGAACGCCGCGCGGCTCGGTGCGGTCCTGCACGAGGGGCTGCAGCGCGCGGCCGACCGGCTGCCGCTGGTCGCCGAGGTCCGGGGGGTCGGCCTCATGGTGGGCCTGGAGCTGGTCGGCGACGACGGCTACGCCCCGCACCCCGCCGCCGCGGCCGCGGTGCTCGAGGAGACGAGGGCGCGAGGCCTGCTCGTCGGCAAGGGCGGGCTGCACGGCAACGTCATCCGCGTCGCCCCGCCGCTGACCCTCACGGCGGACGAGGCCACCGAGGGCCTCGGCCTGCTCGTCGACGCCCTCGAGGCCGTCGACGCCGCCCAGCGCTCCTGACCCGCACCTCGGCGCCCACCTGACGCCCACCCACGCCCCTCCCCGCACTTCGGCGGCCAACTACCGCCTACGGGCCCCCCCTCCCCCGCACTTCGGCGGCCAACTGCCGCCTCCGGGCCCCCCTCCCCCGCACTTCGGTGGCGAACTGCCGCCCACGGGCGCTCTCTCTCGCACTTCGGTGGCGAACTGCCGCCTACGGGGCCCTCTCCTTCGCACTTCGGGGGCGAAGTGCCGTCGGAGGGCCGGGACGGGGACGAGGCGCCGTCCTCGGCGAGGCAGGGCACGCTGGCGGCGTGGACGACGTCGACGAACCGCGAGCGCTGCCCCCGCTGACCGCCGCGACGGCGGAGAGCCCCGTCCCGGTGGTGGTGGACTGCGACCCGGGCGTCGACGACGCCGTCGCGCTGCTGCTGGCGCTGGCCGCGCCGGAGGTCGACGTCCGCGCGGTGACGGCAGTGGCGGGCAACGCCTCCCTCGACGTCGTCACCGCCAACGCCGCCCGGGTGCTCGACCTCGCCGGGGCGCGCCCGGACCTGCCGCTCGCCCGGGGCGCCGCCGGACCGCTCGGGCGGGCGCGGCGCGAGCGGGACGCATCGGTCCACGGCGCGGGCGCCCTCTGCGGGCTCGACCTGTCGCCCTCGCACCGCCAGGTGAGGGACGCGTCAGCGGTCGAGGTCCTCGCGCGTGCGGCCGCGGAGCGGCCCGGCGAGCTCGTGCTGGTGGCGCTGGGCCCGCTGACGACGGTCGCGGCGCTGCTCGCGCTGCACCCGGAGGCCGCCGCCGACCTGCGCGAGGTGGTGCTCATGGGCGGCGCGGCGTTCTGCGAGGGCAACACCACCCCGTCCACCGAGTTCAACCTGCGCTGCGACCCCGACGCCGCCCGCCGGGTCACGGAGTCCGGGGTCCCGCTGCGCGTCGTCCCGCTCGACGCGACGCAGCGCGCGCTGGTCGGGCCCGAGACGACCGAGCCCCTGATGGCCTCGCGGGACGCCCGGGGACGGGCGGTCGGCCAGCTGCTGCAGCACCTCTCGACGCGCCGACGGGCCGACGACGAGCCGGCCGCCGCCGTCCACGACGCCCTCGCCGTGGCCGCCGTCCTCGACCCGTCGCTGTGCACCTGGGTCGAGGGCGGCGTCCGCGTCGAGACCAGCGGCGAGCTGACCCGCGGCGAGCTCGTCGTCGACACCACGGCGGGCACCGCCGGCGCCCGCACGGACTGGGCGCGGACGGCGCGCGTCGCCGTGGACGCCGACGCGGCCGGCCTCAGCCGCCTCCTGCTCGACCGCCTCCGCGGCTGAGGAAGGTCACCGAGGCGCCGAGGTGCCGGGAGAGGCGTCCGCGCACGGCAAGAAGGCACCGAAGTGCTCGGGAGCACGCCCGGTCGACGGCAAGACGGCGCCGAAGTGCCGGGAAGAGGGCTGCCGCCCGGCAAGAAGGCGCCGAAGTGCCGGGAAGAGGGCTGCCGCGCGGCAGGAGGGCACCGAAGTGCGGTGGGGGGCGTCGCGGCCGGTCAGCGGGCGGGCAGCGCGTTGGCCGCGGCGACGCGCGAGTACCAGCGGGCGCTGTCCTTGGGCGTGCGGACCTGGGTGCCGTAGTCCACGTGCACGACGCCGAAGCGCTTGCTGTAGCCGTAGGCCCACTCGAAGTTGTCGAGCAGCGACCACACGAAGTAGCCCTTCACCGGCGCCCCGCCCTGCACGGCGTCGCGCACGGCGGCGAGGTGGTCGTGCAGGTAGGCGATGCGGTCGTCGTCGTGCACGACCCCGTCCTCCCCGACGACGTCGGGAGCGGCCATGCCGTTCTCCGTGACGTACAGGTCCGTGCCCGGGGCCTCCTTCGCCAGGCGCAGCAGCAGCTCGGTCATGCCGCGGGGGTCGATCGACCAGCCCATCTCGGTGCGCGGCCCGGGCAGCTCGACGAACTCGACGTCGTCGCAGGCCACCCACGGCGACGCCGCCCCGTCGCCGTGCCCGTCGGCGTCCTCCTTGGCGCCCTCGCCGCTCCAGCGGCGCACCACGGTCGGGGAGTAGTAGTTGAGGCCCACGGCGTCCAGCGGCTGCTGGATGGTCGCGGTGTCGCCGTCCCGCACGAAGGACCAGTCGGTGACGCCGGCCGTGTCCTCGAGCACGTCCGCGGGGTACTCGCCGCGGAGCATCGGCCCGAGGAAGACCCGGTTCTGCAGCCCGTCGACGCGGCGCGCCGCGTCGACGTCCCCCTCGGAGGAGGCGTCCTCGGGGCGGAACCAGCCCAGGTTCAGGGTGACGGCGACCTCGGCGCCGGGGGCGTGCTCCCGCACGGCCCGCGCCGCGAGGCCGTGGGCCAGGTTCAGGTGGTGCACGGCGGCCAGCGCGGCGGCGGGCTCGGTGCGCCCGGGGGCGTGGACCCCGGCCGCGTAGCCGAGGTAGGCGGCGCACCAGGGCTCGTTGAGCGTGATGAACGTCCCCACGCGGTCCCCGAGCGCGCGGGCGACGACGGCGGCGTACTCGCCGAAGCGCTCCGCGGTGCGCCGGTCCGCCCAGCCCCCGACGTCCTCGAGCGCCTGCGGCAGGTCCCAGTGGTAGAGCGTGACCGCCGGCGTGATGCCGGCGGCGACGAGCTCGTCCACGAGCGCCGAGTAGAAGTCCAGCCCCCGCTGCTCGACCTCCCCCAGGGCGTCCGCGCTGACGTCCGGCGTGATGCGCGGCCACGCCACGGAGAACCGGTAGGACTGCAGGCCGAGCTCCTTCATGAGCGCGACGTCCTCGCGGAACCGGTGGAAGTGGTCGTCGGCGACGTCACCGGTGTCGCCGTCGAGGGTCTTGCCGGGCGTGTGGGAGAACGTGTCCCAGATCGAGGGCGTCCGGCCGCCCTCGTCGACGGCCCCCTCGATCTGGTAGCTGGCGGTCGCCGACCCCCACAGGAAGCCGTCGGGGAAGGTGGACGCGTCGGTGCTGCTGGTGCTCACGGGGCTCCTCCATCGGTGCGCCGGGGCGCTCGCGGGAGCCGCGGCGCACGACGGGGTGCGGAGGTCGCGGACGGGGCTCGCCGGCAGCGCGTGGCAGGTGTCCGGACGACCCTCCCACGTCGTGGTGCCGGGTCGCTCGCACGGAGCCCGCCGGCGTCAGCCCCGGACCGGCTCGGCGCCCTGGCCGGGCACCGCGCGCGCCGAGCGCCGCTCGCGCTTGACGACGTACATGCGCTGGTCGGCCTGGTGCAGCAGCTCGCCGAACGTCGAGCCGTCCCCGGGGTGCACGCCGATCCCGATGCTCACGCCGACCGAGACCCTCCGGCTGCCGATGTCGACGGGCTGCGAGAGCACCTCGGCGACGCCCTCGGCGACGCGGCGGGCGTCCTCCCCGGCCCGCGCGGGGTCCAGCCCCGGCAGCGCGATCAGGAACTCGTCCCCGCCGAGCCGCGCCAGCAGGTCGGTGCGCCGCACCTGCTCGCGCAGCCGCCGCGCCAGCACCATGAGCAGCTCGTCGCCGATCGCGTGGCCGTGCGCGTCGTTCACGGCCTTGAAGCCGTCGAGGTCGCAGAACAAGAGCGCCAGCGCGTGGCCGCCGAGGCGGGCCTCCCACAGGGCCGCCTCCACCCGCTCCTCCAGGCGCCGGCGGTTGCCCAGCCCCGTCAGCGGGTCGGTGTAGGCGAGGCGCTCGATCCGCTCGAGGTAGGTCTGCGCGCGGTCGCGCTCCTGCTCCAGCTGGCGCTGGGCGTCCACGCGGGCCGTGACGTCGTTCTGGACGCCGATGTACTGGAGCACCTCGCCGTCCGCGCCCATGACGGGCGCGAGGTAGATCTCGTTCCACCAGGGGGTGCGGTCCGGGCCGCGGTGGTTGAGCAGGGTGGCCCGGAACTCCTCGCCGGCCCGGATGGCGCTGCGGATGCCGTCGACCACGCCGGGGTCGGTGTCCACGCTCTGCAGGAAGCGGCAGTTGCGGCCCAGCACGTCTTCGGCGGCGAACCCGGACAGGTGCTCGAAGGCCCGGTTGACGTAGACGAGCGGCTGGTCGGGACGCCGCATGTCCGCGATGGTCACGCCGCTCGTCGTGGCGGCCAGGGCCCGGTGCAGCAGGGCCTCGCCGGCCGGCGTCGTGCGCACCTCGCCGACCGAGCGCGCGGGCAGGCCCGCCACGGGGTCGCCGCCGACCGCCACGACCGCCGGCGCGGGCGGCAGGGCGGTCCGGGGGGCGACCCGCGACAGCAGGCACCGGGCGGCGTCCACCACCGTGCCGCGCTCGTAGGTGAGCGCGAACTCGAAGGTGCGCTCAGCGTCGGGGCCGGTGTCGCCCAGGTCGCGGGCGAGCAGGGCCGCGCTGAAGTGCGGGCCGAGGACGACGACGTCCCACTCCCCGCGGACCGGGTCGTCGGGCGCGAGGGTCGTGCCGCGCAGGCCGGGCAGCGGCTCCGCGGGCAGGCCCTCCCCGAGCGCGCAGACGAAGGCGGTGCGCTCGACGAGGTCGCGGTAGCGGGCCGCCGTCGACGGCGTGAAGTGCTTGGCCTCCTGGAACGTCGCGGCCACGACGGCCGTCTCCCCGCGGCGCAGCGCCTCCCGCTCGAGCTGCTTGCTCAGCTCGATGAGCAGCGACTTCGGGGAGCGCCGCAGCTCGTGGTGGGGCTGCAGCAGCGCGAACGGCGACGTGCGCGCCGGGTCGCCCGCGGCCGGCGCCGGCAGCACCAGCTCACCGACCTCGAAGCCCGCGGCGGACCCGGCCCCCGGGCGCCCGAACATCCAGCCCTGGCCGAGCCGCGCCCCGAGCGCGCGACCCACCTTCAGGTGCCGCTCGTGCTCGATGCCCTCGGCGAGCACGAGCGCCCCGGAGGACTCCGCGTAGGCGTTGACGGCGTTCATGATCTGCGCGACGGCCGGGCCGGGCCGCTCCTGCACGAGGCTCAGGTCGAGCTTGACGACGTCCGGGCGCAGCAGGGGCATGAAGGCCAGCGACAGCGCATCGGCGCCGACGTCGTCGATCGCCACGCCCCAGCCGATCTCGCGCACGCGGTCCACGGTGCGCAGGAGCTCGGCCGGTCGGTGGGCCAGGGCGCGCTCGGTGATCTCCACGACGACCCGCAGGTCGCCCGGCGCGCCGCCGGCGATGGCGAGCAGGTCGTCGAGGGGGGCGCTGTCCAGCACCTCCGGCTCCACGTTGACGAAGAGGGTCAGCGGCGCCATGAGGCCCTGCTCGATGGCCCCGCGGAAGGCGGCGGCGCGGCACGCGGCGTCGAGCTCGGCCAGCAGGCCGGCTCCGCGGGCCGCGGCGAAGAGGTGGTCCGGGCGCTCCAGCGCGCTGCCGCGCGGACCACGGGCCAGGGCCTCGTAGGCCACCACCTTGCCGCTGTCCAGGTCGACGATGGGCTGGAAGACGCTGCGCACGCCGCCCCCGACCACCGCTCGGACGTCCGCCGCCGCCGCCGTTCCTGCCGCCTGACCAGCCATGCGCCCCACCCCGTGCTCTCGAGACCCTCCGACCGCGCCGGTCCTGCACGGTCCCCGCTTCCCTGTCGGCCGGCGCCGGCGCCCCCTTCGCCGCGCCCGCGCACGTCACCCGTGCGCCGCAGCGCCGTCCCCGGTGCGGGGTCGGGCGGCCGCGCCCCGGCGCCCGGCGGGCGAGCCGCGCGGCAGCCAGCGGCGCAGCTGCTCGCGGCCGAAGAGCTGGTCGAGCACCATGGCCGCCGCGCCGGCGAGGCCCGGGTCGTCGCCGGCCAGGGCGCTCTCGACGCGCAGGTCGCGGGTCGCGAGCGGCAGGGACCGCTGGTAGACGCCCTGGCGGACCGAGGCCAGGAGCAGGTCGGAGCCGGCGCCGAGGCGGCCGCCGAGGACGAGCAGCCCGGGGTCGACGACGTTGACCAGGGTCGCCAGCACCTGGCCGATGAGGCGACCCGAGGCCTGGACCATCTCGACGCTGGCGCGGTCCCCCTCCTGGGCGGCCCGCACGACCTCCTCGACACCCAGCCCGCCGGGCGCGGCGAGGAGGCGGGCGAGGGCCGGGCTGGCGCCGTCCGAGGCGAGCGCGACGGCGCGGCGCACGAGCGCCGCACCTCCCGCGACGGCCTCGAGGCACCCGGTGTTGCCGCAGCGGCACACCACGTCGCCGCCGCCGGGCGCCTCGACGTGGCCGATGTCGCCCGCGCAGCCGTGGGCGCCGCGCAGCAGGCCGCCGCGGGCGACGAGCCCGGCGCCGATGCCCGTGCCGACCTTGACGAAGAGCATGTCCTCCACCCGCTCGGGCCCCCGGGGCGACCCGCCCCCGCCGGCGGGGGCCGGTCGTCGCCGGGCGGCGAGCTCGCCGAGCGCCATGAGGTTGACGTCGTTGTCGACCCACGTGGGCGCGTCCCAGCGCTCCGACAGGCGCGCGCGCACGTCGACGTCGTGCCAGCCGGGCATGATCGGCGGGCGGTTGGGGCGGCCCGAGGCGAACTCGACCGGTCCGGGGAGGCCGACCCCGACGCCCCAGACGGGCGGGCGCCCGGCCTCGCCGCCGAGCCCGTCCAGCAGCTCCTCGAGCCGCTCGTCGACCCGCGCCAGCACCACCTCGGGCCCGTCGGCGACGTCGGCCGGCTCGTCGACGGAGGCGAGCAGGGCGCCGCCGAGGTCGGTGACGCCGACGGTGAGGCGGCTGGCACCGAGCGGGGCGACGAGGACGACGCCGGCGTCGGTGCGCAGGGCCAGCTCGCGCGGTGCGCGCCCGCCGCTCGAGGGCGCGGTCCCCTGCTCGTCCAGGACCCCGAGCTCGAGCAGGCGCGCCACCCGCCCCGCGACGACGCTGCGGCCCAGGCCGGACGCGCGGACCACCTCCGGGCGGGTCCGGGCGACGCCGCGCCGCACGAGGTCGAGGACGGCGACGAGCCCGTCGACGAGGTCCTCGGGCACCGCCCCGGGGGGTGCGCACGCCCCGTCTCCCGGCACCCCGTCCTCCGGCGCCGCTGCCGGGGGCCGGCGGGTCGGGGCCGTCATGGGCGCCGAGAGTAGTCGGCGCACTTCTGCCGTCCAGACGTTGACTTCTGCACGCGGACAGCATTTGATCGGCCCTGCCGGCGCGAGGGCGCGCCCGGTGCGGGACCGACGGCACGAGGGGGTGCGATGCGGGACGAGCTGCTCCGCACGACCGGGATCGTCAAGCACTTCCCGGGGGCGAAGGCGCTCGACGGCGTCGACCTCGTCGTGCGCGCCGGGGAGGTCCACTGCCTGCTCGGCCAGAACGGCGCCGGCAAGTCGACCCTCATCAAGGTCCTCGCCGGCGCGCACGCCCCCACCGACGGGGAGATCCGCTGGCGGGGCGAGCCGCTGCGGCTGGCCGACCCCGTGGCGGCGCTCACGGCGGGCATCGCGACGATGTACCAGGAGCTCGACGTCGTCGACGGCCTGACCGTCGCCGAGAACCTCTTCCTCGGGCACGAGCTCTCCACCGGCGGCGTGATCCGCCGCCGCGAGGTCCGCCGCCGCACCCGAGACGTCCTCGCGCGGCTCGGCCACGGCGAGATCTCGCCGGACACCGAGGTCGGCCGGCTGTCGGCCGCCGGCAAGCAGGTCGTCAGCATGGCGCGGGCGCTGTCGCACGACGCCCGGCTGATCATCATGGACGAGCCGTCGGCGGTGCTGGACTCCGAGGAGGTCGAGAACCTCTTCCGGGTCGTCCGCGAGCTGACGGCGTCCGGCGTCGCCGTCCTCTACATCTCCCACCGGTTGGAGGAGATCCGGCAGATCGGCGACCGCATCACCGTCCTGAAGGACGGGCGCACCGTGGCCACCGACCTCCCGGTCGCGGAGGTCCCGACGGCGGACCTCATCCGCCTCATGACCGGCCGCGCGGTCGAGGGCGCCTTCCCGGCCCGGCGGCCCGTGCCGGCCACCGCGGAGGAGCTGCTCGTCGTCGACGGCCTCGCGCTGGACGGCGTCTTCGCGGACGTGTCCTTCTCCGTGCGGGCCGGCGAGGTCGTCGGGCTGGCGGGGCTCGTGGGCGCCGGCCGCTCGGAGGTCCTCGAGACCGTCTACGGCGCACGGAGGGCCACCGCGGGCAGCGTCACGGTCGGCGGGGAGCGGCTGCGGCCGGGCTCCGTCGCCGCAGCCGTCTCCGCCGGCGTCGGCCTGGCGCCCGAGGAGCGCAAGAGCCAGGGGCTGCTGCTCGCCGAGCCGGTCTACCGCAACATCACGCTGACGAGCTTCAGCCGCATCGCCCGGGGCGGCCTGCTCGACGAGCGCGCCGAGCGGGCGGCGGCCGCCGAGCAGATCACGGCCCTGGAGCTGCGCCCGTCCGACCCGGACCGCGCCATCGGGACCCTGTCCGGCGGCAACCAGCAGAAGGCGATGCTCGCCCGCTGGCTCGTGCACGGCTGCCGGGTGCTCCTGCTGGACGAGCCCACCCGCGGCGTGGACGTCGGCGCCCGCGCCGAGATCTACGCGCTCACCACCCGGCTGGCCGCCTCCGGCGCGGCCGTGGTCGTGGTCTCCAGCGAGATCCCCGAGGTCCTCGGGCTCGCCGACCGCGTCCTGGTCCTCTCCGAGGGCCGGGTGGTCCACACCGGCCCCACCGACTCGATCGACGAGCACGGGGTCCTCGACCTCGTGATGGAAGGACGCGCGGCATGAGCCAGAACCCGCCCGACCTGGCGACGGCGGGGTCCGTCCCGCCGGACCCGGACGCCCCGAGCCCGCTCGCCCGCCACGGCTCCGGGCCGGGCGCGCCCGCGTCCTCCGGTGGCGGCCCGCTGGCGCGGCTGGTGGGCAGCGAGGTGGGCCGCAACGCCGGCCTCGTCATCGTGCTGGCGCTCATCTTCGTCGTCGGCGTCGTCACCGCCGGCGGCCAGTTCGCGAGCAGCGACAACGTCCTGACCATCCTGCGCTACGCCGCCGGCCTCGGCGTCGTCAGCATCGGCATGACCTTCGTGATCATCGGCGGGGGGATCGACCTGTCGGTCGGCTCGGTCCTGGGGCTGGCCTCGGTCTGGGCGTCGACGCTCGCCACCCAGACCATCGCGGCGGGCTCGCACTGGGTCGTCATGGTCTTCACCGCGCTCGCGGTCGGCACGGTCGCCGGCCTCGTCACCGGCGCCCTCGTGGCCTACGGCAGGGTCGTGGCCTTCATCGCGACGCTCGCCATGCTCGTGGCCGCCCGCGGACTGGCCGAGATCATCGCCCAGCGCCGCACGCAGGTCGTGGAGGTCGACCCGTTCCTCGACGCCTTCCGAGCCGACGTCCTCGGCGTGCCGGTGCTCGTGTGGATCTTCGTGGTGGTCGCCGCGGCCGGCTGGTTCCTCCTCAACCGGACCACCTTCGGCCGGCGCACCGTCGCGGTCGGCGGCAACCCCGAGGCGGCGCGCCTCGCCGGCATCAAGGTGGCGCGCCACACCATGCTCCTGTACGCCCTCTCGGGCCTCTGCGCCGGCATCGCCGGCGTCATCTGGCTGGCCCGCACGACGGCCGGCTCCTCGACCAACGGCACGCTCATCGAGCTGGACGCGATCGCCGCCGTCGTCGTCGGCGGCACCCTGCTGGCCGGCGGCCGCGGCACGATCATGGGCACCGTCCTCGGCGTCCTCATCTTCGCGGCGCTCACGAACGTGTTCATCCAGAACAACCTGACGATCTCGTCGCAGTCCATCGCCAAGGGCGCGATCATCGTCCTCGCGGTCCTGCTGCAGCAGCGCCTGGCCGCCCGCCGCGCACCCGGCCGACGAGCCGCCTAGCCGGCGCGGCCGCACCCCGGCGCCGACACCCCAGCCCTCCGGCACCCCGCCCTCCCGGCACCCCGCCCGCCCACCTTCCCGAGGAGACCCATGTCCACCACCCCGTCCCGCCGCCCGTGGCACCTCGCGGCCGGCTCCCTCGCCGTCGGCTCGCTGCTGCTGACCGGCTGCGTGTCCAACACCCCCGAGCCGACCGGCGACACGGCGGCCGCCA
>Ga0210040_10006675_pt1 | contig 14269 bp, 10 predicted proteins | sample CryGeyCG12114_NA_FD_185462 | JGI IMG/M metagenome (GOLD analysis project Ga0210040, IMG submission 185462) | Groundwater microbial communities from aquifer - Crystal Geyser CG19_WC_8/21/14_NA (SPAdes) (version 2) | ecosystem: Environmental > Aquatic > Deep subsurface > Groundwater | place: USA... | reverse complement strand
CGATCTTCCTGGCGATCGTGCCGCTGTTCTTCGTGCTCCGCGGGGCCGGCCTGCTCAACACCCTGCCCGGGCTGATCCTCGTGTACGCGGCGTTCGCGTTCCCGTTCACGGTGTTCTTCCTCTACTCCTTCTTCCGGTCGCTGTCGTCCTCGATCGCCGAGGCGGCCGCGCTGGACGGGGCGGGGGAGTGGCGGACCTTCTTCTCGGTCATGCTGCCGATGGCCCGGCCCGGGCTTGCCACCGTCGCGATCCTGAACTTCGTCGGGCTGTGGAACCAGTTCCTGCTGCCGGTCGCGCTGAACACGAATCCCGACAACTACGTGCTCACCCAGGGCATGGCGTCGTTCGCCTCGCAGGCCGGCTACTCGGTCGACTTCGGGGCCCTCTTCGCCGCCGTCGTGATCACCGTCGTCCCGGTGCTGGTGGTCTACCTGATCTTCCAGCGCCAGCTCCAGGGTTCGGTGTCGCAGGGGACCAACAAGTAGGCCTGAACGCCGCACGCCCCCTGAGCTCGCCAACGCCCCCTGAGCTCACTGAACGCCCCCTGAGCTTGTCGAAGGGCCTCGAAGAGGTCGGCTCCTGCAGCATCGGAGCCAACCCCTGCGGGGCCCTTCGACAGGCTCAGGGGGCGTACCGGCGTTCGACGGGCTCAGGGGGCGTTCCAGCGTCAGCCCTCGAGCCAGATCGGGACGATGGAGGCGACGACGAGGACGGCGAGGGTGACGTTCAGGGCGCGCCAGTGCCACGGCTTGGTGAGGAGCCGGGCGACGGCGCCGCCGAGCGCGCACCAGAGCAGCTGCGAGAGGCTGGCGCAGACGAGGAAGGCGCCGCCCAGCAGCGCGGCGAGCCGGACCGGTCCGTCGACCTGCGCGGCGAACGCCCCCGCCGCGCTCAGCGTGATGGCCCAGGCCTTGGGGTTCAGCCAGAGCAGCAGCACGCCCGTGCGGAACCTCCGCGGCTCGGCCAGCGTCGTGCTGCCCGGTGCGCCGTTGCGGCCGATGGTCCAGGCGAGCCAGAGCAGGTAGACGGACCCGAGGACCCGCACGACCAGCTCGAGGTGCGGGACCTCGAAGAGGACGCCGGCCAGCCCCAGGGAGGCGGCGACGGCCAGGCTGGTCAGGCCCGTGGCGATGCCGAGGAGCAGCGGCAGGGAGCGCCGCAGGCCGAACTGGACGCCCGAGGCGGTGGCGAGCGTCGTCGCGCCGCCGGGCGAGACGGTGGCGACGAGGACGAAGACCAGGACGGGCAGCAGCACACGGCCACGATCCTGGGACGGGCGCTCGACTGACAGGTGCTTCTCACGGTAGAACTGGCGTCATGCCTTCAGATTCACGGCGAGGCTCGCGTACGACAGTGTCCTCGGACCTGCTGGACCTCGCCAACCTGCAGATCCTCCGCGAGCTGCAGGCCGACCCGCGGGTATCGATGTCCGAGCTCGCCCGCCGGGTGCGGCTGAGCCCGCCGGCCGTCACCGAGCGGGTCGAGCGGCTCCGGCAGGCCGGGGTGATCGCCGGCTGGCGGCTCGACGTGGACCCGGTGGCGGTCGGGCTGCCGATCACCGCGTACGCCCGGGCGAAGCCCGGGCCCGGTCAGCTGGCGCGGCTCGCCGCGCTGGCCGAGCAGGTCGACGAGGTCACCGAGTGCCACCGCATCACCGGCGAGGACTGCTTCCTGATCAAGCTGCACGTGCGGTCCATGGCGCACCTGGCCGAGGTGCTGGACCGCTTCTCCGTGCACGGTCAGCTGACGACCTCGATCGTCGTCTCGACCCCGGTGCCGCTGCGCCCGGTCGCGCTGCGGTGGCCCGCGGTCGACCGACCGTAAGAGTTTCGGGTCGTAGAGCGGACGACCCTCCGGCCGACCCCTGCCGAACGGGGCCGCGCAACTAATCGTTTACGTAAAGGTTTTTCTCGGTTAGGTTGAGTCAGTACCCCTTGGTGCACACTCAACGACGAGGACGATTTGAACGTGACTACCGAACCGCGCCTGGACGACAGGGATGGCGGCCTCGAGGTGCAGGACCGGCACGAGGTGGTCGCCGAGCTCGTCGACATCTCCAAGCGGTTCGACACGAACTACGCCGTTCGTCAGCTCTCGCTCCAGATCCGGACCGGCGAGGTCCTCGCGCTGGTCGGGGAGAACGGTGCCGGCAAGAGCACCTGCGTGAAGATGCTCGGCGGGGTCTACCAGCCCTCGGACGGCAGCATCCGGGTCAACGGCACGGACGTCGAGCTGCGGACCCCGCTCGACGCCCAGCGGCTCGGCATCGCGGTGGTTCACCAGCACCCGGGGTTGTTCCCCGACCTGCCCATCTACGAGAACGTGTACGCCGGCCAGCCGCTGAAGACGCGGCTCGGCCTGCTCGACCACGGCCGGATGGGCCAGGAGGCCCGCCGGTGGCTCGAGATGCTCGGGCTCCGGGTCGACCCGACCATGGCGACGGGGCTGCTGAGCACCTCGGAGCAGCAGCTGGTGGAGATCGCCAAGGCGCTGGCCTTCGACGCCAAGATCCTGATCCTCGACGAGCCGACGGCCTCGTTGACCATCGGTGAGACCGACCGGCTGTTCAAGGTGATCGAGGACCTCAAGGACCACGGGGTCGCGATGCTGTTCGTCGGCCACCGCCTGGAGGAGATCATGGCCGTCTCCGACCGGGTCACCGTCATGCGGGACGGGTGCTGGGTCGCGGACCTGGACACCGCGGACACGAGCGAGCAGCGCATCGTCGAGCTCATGGTCGGCCGGGAGCTGACCGACATCTACCCGGAGAAGGTCGCCGAGATCGGCGACCTCGTGCTCCGGCTCCGCGACCTCGGGGTCCGCGGCAACTTCTCCGGCGTGAGCATCGACGTGCGCGCCGGCGAGATCGTCGGGCTGGCCGGGCTCGTCGGTGCCGGGCGCACCGAGGTCGCGCGCGCCGTGTTCGGCATCGACAAGCCCAACGCGGGCCAGATCGAGCTCGACGGCAAGCCGCTCCAGATCGCGTCCCCGGCGGCAGCCCTGGCGCACGGCATCGCGTACGTCTCCGAGGACCGCCGAGGCCAGAGCATCATCGAGGACTTCTCCATCCTCGACAACGCCACCCTGCCGGTCATCGAGAACGCCTCGCGCTTCGGCCTCATCAAGCGGCGGGCCGAGTTCTCCCTGGTCGACGGGCCGCTGCAGCGGATGCGGCTCAAGTTCGCCAACTACGCCCAGCCGATCGGCAACCTGTCGGGCGGGAACCAGCAGAAGGTGGTGCTGGCCAAGTGGCTCGCCACCAACCCCCGACTGCTCATCCTCGACGAACCCACCCAGGGTGTGGACATCCAGGCCAAGGCCGAGGTGCACCACATCATCGCGGAGCTGGCCGGGCAGGGTCTGGCGATCCTGATGATCTCCTCCGACATGCCCGAGCTGCTCGGCACGTGCGACCGGATCTACGTGATGCACCAGGGCCGGGTCGCCGCCGAGTTCGACGCCGAGCAGGCCAACCAGATCGACATCGGGCTCGCCGCCACCGGGCTGCTGACGTCGGACGCCAAGCTCGGCGCCACCTCCGACGACGACCTCGAACGGCTGGAGTCGCAGGAGGAGAAGAAGAAGACCGAGCTGGTCAGCCTCTCCCAGGGTGCGAGACCGTGGTGGCGCAAGGCGCTGGCCCGACGCGAGCTCGGCCTCGTCCTCGCCATCGCGCTCGTCCTGCTGCCCCTCGGGATCATCAACCCCAACCTGCTGAGCCCGTCGAACATCGCCGACCTGGGGGTGACGACCACGCTCTACGGGGTCGCCTGCCTGGGTCAGATGGTGGTGATGCTCACCCGCAACATCGACCTGTCGCTGGGGTCGATCATCGGACTCTCCGCGTACGCGTCGGCATGGGCGATGAGCGGGCTCCCCGACGCCCCCGCGGTCGTCGGGATCCTGATCGCCGTGGCGGTCGGCCTTGTCTGCGGAGCGGTCAACGGGTTGATCGTGGCCTACGGGCGAGTTCCCTCCATCGTGGTGACCCTCGGCACGCTCGCCATCTTCCGCGGCATCGACGCCATCGTGTCCAACGGTCGGCAGATCTCGTCGGGCATGGTGCCCCCGCAATGGTTGGCGTGGACGGCAGGCCGGTTCCTCGGCATCTCGCTGCTCGTGTGGATAGGCCTCGCGCTCTTCCTCGTCTTCGCCGGCTTCCTCCGCAACACGCGCTTCGGACGCGACATCTACGCCACCGGGTCCAACCCGGAGGGCGCGGACCTGATCGGGATCAAGACCCGGGCGCGCACGTTCGCCGCGTTCGCCATCTCGGGCACGCTGGCCGGCTTCGCCGGCGCGATGTGGGCCTCGCACTTCGCGACGGTCGACGGTCAGCTCGCGTACGGCCTGGAGCTCACGCTGGTGGCGTCGGTCGTCGTCGGCGGGGTCTCGCTGCGCGGTGGTACCGGGTCGGTGCTGGGGGTGCTGCTCGGCACCATCGGGCTGATCATCATCCAGAACGCCATCACGGTGGCCCGGATCAACCCGTCCTACCTCCAGGCGTTCTTCGGCGGCGCGATCCTGCTCACCGTGCTGGTCGACACCATCCTGTCGAGACGGAACGTCCGGCTGACGAGAGGGGCACGCTCGTGAAGACCGCACTCCTGACCAGGGTCCGGTCGTGGGAGTTCGTCCTCCTCGTCCTCGTCGTGGTGCTGCTCCTGGTGGCGGCCTCCGTCGTCCCAGGCCTGACCCGCCCGTTCAGCGTGTCGACCGGGTTGGCCACCTTCGCCCCGGCCGCTCTGATGGCGCTGCCCCTGGCGCTGCTCGTGATCGTGCGCGACATCGACATCTCGGTGGCGAGCATCGCCGGCTTCTCCTCCGTGGTCGGCGGGCTCGCCATCCAGGCGGGGCAGTCGGTCGGCGTGGTCGTCCTCCTGGCGATCGTCACCGGCATCGTCTGCGGCGCGGTCAACGGCTTCTTCGTGGCGATCCTGGGGCTCCCGGCCCTGCTCGTCACGCTGGGGACGCTCGCGCTGTTCCGCGGCCTCTGCTACGTCCTGCTCGGGGGGACCCCCATCTCGCCGCTGCCCGAGTTCTTCAACGCGCTCGGCAACGACAACATCCCCGGCCTGGTGATCCCCTGGGCCATCGTCCCGTTCCTGCTGCTGGCCGTGGTGTTCGCCGTCGTGCTGCACCGCAGCACCCTGGGTCGCCGCATCTACGCCATCGGCGGCAACCCGGAGACCGCGCACTACAGCGGCATCCACGTCACCCGCATCAGGTTCGGGCTGTTCGTGGTGTCGGGCTCGGTCGCCGCGCTGGCCGGGTTGATCAACATCGGGATCACCAGCCAGGTGGCCCCGGACGGCGCGCTCGGCCTCGAGCTGGACGTGATCACCGTCGTCTTCCTGGCCGGGGTGAGCGTCCTGGGCGGCAAGGGGCGGATCACCGGCGTCGTCCTGGCCAGCATCCTGATCCTGGCTCTGCGCAAGTCGCTCCAGCTGCTGAACGTCAGCGGCTACACCCAGGGCATCGCCATCGGCGGCGTCCTGATCCTGTCGTTGCTGGTCACGAACCTGTCGCAGCGGCTCATCGGCTCGGTCCGGGACCGGCGCAAGCCGGTGCTCGGCCAGGCCACCCAGCGACCCGACACACCCGTCGCCAGCTAGATCGGTCCCGGTCGCCCCTCGGGTGACCGGCGTCATCCACATCTGCAGCCTCCGAGCACGGCGGCTGCCCCGTCCAACCGTGAGGAACACCAGCATGAGCAGAAGAGTCAACGCCGTGGTCATCGGGGCGGCCAGCCTCCTGACCCTCTCCCTGGCGGCCTGCGCGCCGTCGAGCAGCGACGCGGGCGGCAGCGCCAGCGGCGGAGCGAGTGCCGGGTGCAAGACCGGCCCCGTGACGGTCGGCATCATCCCCAAGCTGGGCACCGACCCCTACATGGTCACGGTGCGCAAGGCGGCCGAGGCCGCTGCCGCCAAGGACGGGTCGAAGGTCATCTACACCTCGCCCAGCGACGCCACGGGAGCGGCGCAGATCCCCTTCGTGAACCAGCTGATCTCGCAGAACGTCGACGTCATCATGATCTCCGGCAGCGACCTGAACAGCACCTCCGCGGCGCTGGCCAAGGCCAAGGAGGCGGGCATCAAGGTCGTCTCGTGGGACTCCGACGTCGCGCCCGACTCACGCGCGTTCTTCCTGAACCAGGCCGACACGAGCAAGATCGGCGACCAGATGCTGTCGTCGCTGGCCGACATGATCGACAACGAGGGTGAGTTCGCGATCCTCTCCTCGACCCAGACGGCCGTGAACCAGAACGCCTGGATCGCCAGCATCAAGGACAAGCTGGCCAACGACTCGACGTACTCGAAGATGAAGCTGGTGACCGTCGCGTACGGCGAGGAGAAGGCCGACGTGAACGCGCAGAAGGCCAAGGAGCTCGTGCAGGCCTACCCGAACCTCAAGGGCATCATCGTGCCCGCCGGGATCGGGCTGCCGGCCGCGTCCGAGGCGCTGTCGCAGAGCGGTGACCTGGGCAAGATCAAGATCTCCGGCCTCGGTCCGGTCACCCTGGTCAGCCAGTACATCGAGACCGGCAACGTCCAGGACGTCTGGTGGAACGTGGAGAACCTGGGCACGCTCGCCTTCACGACCGCCGAGCTCTACGCCCAGTGCAAGATCGAGCCGACCGTCGGCAGCTCGTACGACGTCCCCGGTCTCGGTGCCTTCACGGTGGGCGACAAGGGGACGGTGCTGCTCGGTGAGCCGACCATCGTGACTCCGGAGAACGTCAAGAACTTCCCGTTCTGATGTGCGGGGAGCCGGAGGATGGCATCGTTCTCCTCCGGCTCTCTCGCCGGTAGAAGGGATTCAGCTGAGCACCATCAAGGACGTCGCCCGGTCAGCAGGTGTCTCCGTGGCCACCGTCTCGCACGTGCTCAACGAGACCCGCTTCGTACGGGACGAGACCAGGCAGCGGGTGCTGCAGGCCGTGAACGACCTCGGCTACGTGAGCAACCCGGTGGCTCAGGCCCTGCGCACCGGGCGGTCCCGGACCATCGGGCTCGTCATGTCGGCCGTCATGAACCCGTACTTCAACGACGTCGTGACCTCGATCGAGAAGGCCACGGTGGCCAGCGGCTACAGCCTCCTGCTGGCCGACCACCGCGACGAGCAGGAGCTCGAGCACCGCTCCGTGCTGAACCTCTGCGGCCGCAAGGTCGACGGGCTGCTGCTCCAGCCGTCCGGCGACCCTGACCGCTCCCTGGACTTCCTCCGTGCGCAGGACGTCCCGACGGTGCTGGTCGACCGCTTCGCCCCGGAGCACGGGGTCGGGTCCTTCGACTTCGTCGGCACGGAGAACGTCCAGGCCACCATCGCGGTCGTCCGGCACCTCCTCGAGCACGGTCACACGCGGATCGGGATGGTCTGCGGCCAGGCCGGCAGCTCGACCACGACCGAGCGCATCGAGGGCTACGAGGCCGCCTTGGCCAGCGCGGGGGTGGACCTCGACCCTCGCCTCATCGAGCCCGGCGAGTCGGACGAGGTGCGGGCCGAGCGGGCCACCCTCGCGCTGCTCGAGCGGCCCGACCCGCCGACGGCGCTCTTCTCCGCGAACAACCGGATGACCATCGGGGTGATGCGCGGTCTGCGCAACCGGGGGATCGTGCCGCCCGAGGGCATGGCGCTGGGTGTGTTCGACGACTTCCCCTGGGCCGACCTCTTCAGCCCGCAGCTGACCTGCGTCTCGCAGCAGACCGAGCGGATCGGGGCGACGAGCGTCGCGCTCCTCCTGCAGCGCATCGCCGACCCTGACCGGGCGCACGAGGAGATCCGCTTCCCGGGGCAGCTCGAGGTACGCCGCTCGTGCGGCTGCCACTGAGCCCGTAGGGCTGGACGAACCGGGCTGCGCCGGCAGGGCGACCCGCTCGGTTCGCCCTCGACCGTGGCCAGGACCGCGCCCACGTCGTCCGCGCGTGGTCGTCGACGGCCGGTCGGCGACGTCAGACCCGCTCGAGGGGCTGGTGCAGGATCGTCCGCAGCCTCGGCGGCGCGGTGCGCCGGGGGTCGCTCAGGTAGATCTCGTGGTGCCGGCCCGTCATCCGCAGGCCGTGCTCGAGGATGAAGCGGTCGTGCAGCTCCTCGAGCGCGGACCCGGTCGAGCACCGCCGCCGGGACCCGTCGGGCGGCCGCCGTGCGGGCGACGTGGAGGTGCTCGTCGGTGACCCAGCCCGGGACCATGGTCAGGAGCGTCCACTCCCAGCGCGCCTTGTCCCGCGCGGTCGTGAAGGCCGCCGTGTCCGCCGACCACCACAGCGCCTCCAGCGCCATCACCACGTGGTCACGGCCCGACCGCTTGCCCTGGGCCTTGATCCCGTAGGCCAGGGGGTAGAGCGCGGCCACCGTCGTCGTCGATCCTGGCGCAGCCCGGCGGGACAGACGTGCTGCGCCCGCCCGCCGGACCTCAGGCCGTGACCTCGAACGTGGCCGTCAGGTCCGCGGTCGAGCTGCCGCCCACCCAGACGTCGAAGGTCGAGGGGTCGAGCACCCGGTCCCGCTCCGCCGCGTTCCAGTAGCGGCGGTGGTCCGGGGTCACCTCGAACGTGACGGTCCGCGTCTGACCGGCCCCCACGGCCACGCGCTCGAACCCCTTGAGCTCGCGCACCGGCCGCGAGGCCCGGCCGTGGCGCTGGTGCAGATAGAGCTGGACGACCTCGTCGGCGTCGCGGTCGCCGGTGTTGGTCACCTCGACCGACACGGGGACCGTGCCGTCCAGGCCGATCGAGGTGGCCCCGAGCGTGAGGCCCGCGTACGCGAACGAGGAGTACGACAGCCCGTGGCCGAACGGGAACAGCGGGGTGCTCTCCTCGTCCCAGTAGCGCCGCCCCTGGTTCTCGGGCTCGTGGGACACGGTGTGCGCGTAGAACAGCGGGACCTGCCCGACGGTCCGCGGCCAGGTGAAGGGGAGCCTGCCGCCGGGGACCGCGTCGCCGACCAGCAGGTTGGCGACGGCGGCGCCACCCTGCGAGCCCGGGTACCAGACGTCGAGGATCGCGGGCACGTGCTCGGCGGCCCACCGCAGGTCGAGCGGGCGGCCGTTCATGACCACGGCGACCGTCGGCGTGCCCGTGGCGACGACGGCCTGGAGCAGCTCGAGCTGCCGTCCCGGGAGCTCGAGCGAGGAGCGGGACGCGGCCTCGCCGATCATGTTCTGCCACTCGCCGACGACGACCACCGCGACCTCGGCGGCGGCCGCGAGGTCGACCGCGGCCTGCAGCTCGGCCTCGTCGTCGAAGTCGACGGGGTCGACCGGGGCGTTGTCGCCCCACATGTCGAACATCGACGGGAAGGTGCGCTGGCCGGGACGGACGCCGGGGGCGAAGTCGACCTGGACGTCGCTGCCCAGCCGGGCGCGCAGCCCCGCGAGGACCGTCACCGTCTCGTCGTTGTCGTGGTCGAAGACCCAGGGCCCGATGGTGTCGCGCCGCGAGTCCGCCAGGGGACCGAGCACGGCGACCCGGCCCAGCGCCGACGGGTCGAGCGGCAGCAGGCCGCCCTCGTTGCGCAGCAGCACCGCCGAGCGCTCCGCGGCGAGGCGGGCCACGTCGCGGTGCGCGGGGTCGGCGAGCACCTCGGCGGCGCGGGCCTCGTCGACGTACGGGTCCTCGAACAGGCCGAGCCGGATCTTGGTGGCCAGGACCCGGCGGACGCAGACGTCCAGCGCCGCCTCGTCGACGAGCCCGGCGGCGACCGCCTCGGGCAGGTGCGCGTACGCGGGGTCGGACACGGCCATCTCGAGGTCGAGGCCGGTGCCGAGGGCGCGGGCGGCCGCGTCGGTCAGGTCCGTGGCGAAGCCGTGCGTGAGCAGGCTGCGGACGGCGTTCGCGTCGCTGACCAGGAAGCCGTCGAAGCCGAGCGCCCCGCGCAGCACGTCGGCCAGCAGCCAGCGGTTCCCGGTGGCGGGGACGCCGTTGAGGTCCATGTAGGCGGTCATGACGTTGCCGGCCCCGGCCTCGAGGGCGGCGCGGAAGGGCGGGAGGTAGATGTTCCAGAAGTCGTGGTCGGAGAGGCTGACCTCGTCGTAGTCCCGGCCGCCGGCGGCCGCGCCGTAGCCGGCGAAGTGCTTGGGACCGGCGATCACGCGCTCGGGGGCGCCGATGGCGCCGCCCTGGAAACCGCGGACCTGCGCGGCGGCGACGGCCGCCCCGAGGAACGGGTCCTCGCCGGCGCCCTCGACGATCCGGCCCCAGCGCGGGTCCCGGGCGATGTCGACCATCGGCGCGAACGTCCAGTGGATGCCCACCGCGCGGGCCTCGCGGGCCGCGACGGCCTGGCCGCGCTCGATGGTCGGCGGGTCCCACGAGGCCGCGAGGGCGATCGGCACCGGCAGGATCGTGCGCAGCCCGTGGACGACGTCGAAGCCGAAGAGCAGCGGGATGCCGAGCCGGCTGCCCTCCGCCGCGAGGCGCTGCAGCCGGTTGGTCTGCGCGGGGTCCGTGACGAAGAGCAGCGAGCCCGCGCCACCCCGGCCCAGGGCCTGCTCGACGTCGCCGGGCTGGTCGTCGCCCACCCCGATGCCGGCGCCGATCTCGGGCTCGGCCAGCGACCCGAAGTAGAAGAGCTGGGTCAGCTGGCCCGCCTTCTCCTCGAGGCTCAGCTGCGCCAGCAGCTCCTCGACGCGGGCGTCCACCGCGCCCTGGTCCGTGTGCCCCGTGCTCGGTGCCATCGCGCGTCTCCCTCGTCGCCGGATGCTGCTGGGGGACCCATCGTGCCAAGCCCCGCAGGGCTCCACGGGGGCGGGCGCAGGCTTACATCTCTGCCTGTGCAGAAATGCTGAGGTTACACTGAGAAGGTTGGGAATATGTCTTAGAATGGTGCGAAGTGCGGCGGGGGACGCGCGCCGGGTCGCATCGTTGGAAGGGACACACCTCGTGGAAGGTGTCTGGAGCTATCTCCGGCGCAAGCCGCTGCAGCGTCGCGTGACCGTGCTGATGACCATCGCCGTGGCGGTGGCCATCCTGCTCTCGAACGTCGCGGGCTACGTCGCCCTGCGCACCACGCTCGTCCAGGCCTCCCAGTCCATCGCGCTCACCATCGCCACCGACCTGGTCGAACCGGCGGCGGCGAGCATCAAGCAGTCGGGTCAGCTGAGCACCGAGGTCCAGCAGGCCGGCGGGGTCATCGTCGAGGCGGTCGGCGCCGACGGCACGGTCGCCCGCGTCCCCGGCGAGGCCTCCGCGCTGGTGGTCGAGCCCGCCGACCTGGAGTCGGCCGTGGCCGGCGGCCCGACCGGTCGCCGGATGGGCGTCGACGCCGCCGGGCGGCCGTACGTGGTCGTGTCGGTCCCGCTCGGCACCACCGGCTACGCCCTGGTCGTGGCCCGCCCGCTGCAGACCATCCTCGGGATCCTCGAGACCGAGCGGATGATCCTGCTCCTCGTCATCGGCGCCGGCATCCTCGCGGCAGCGGTGGTGTCCGGCTTCGTCGCCCGCAGCAGCCTGCGCCCGGTGCGCCAGCTCACCGCGGCCGTCGAGCACGTGGCCGACACCAAGGACTTCCAGCCGATCTCCGTCCGCTACGTCGCCGGTGACCTCGCGACCCTTGCCGCGGCCTTCAACCAGCTGCTGCGCTCGGTCGCCCGGATGCGCGAGCGGCAGTCGCGCCTCGTCGCCGACGCCGGCCACGAGCTGCGCACGCCGCTGACGAGCCTCACGACCAACGTGGACCTGCTCGCCTCCGACCTCGCCGCGGACCACCTGAGCACGGCCCAGAAGGGCGCGATCCTGAGCGACGTCCGCGCGCAGCTCTCCGAGCTGACCGACCTCGTCGGCGACCTCGTCCAGCTGTCCCGCAGCGACTCGGCCGGCTCGTTCCGCCCGCTCGACCTCCGCGACGTCGTCGGTGCCGCGGTGGAGCGCGTCCGTCGCCGGGCCGGGGACCGGGTGATCGACGTGCGGCTCGACGAGCTCCACCTGGGCGGCGACCCCGACGGCCTCGAGCGCACGGTGACCAACCTGCTCGACAACGCGGTGAAGTGGAGCCCGGCCGGCAGCACCATCCGCGTGCGGCTGCAGGGCAACCGGCTGAGCGTGTCCGACTCCGGCCCGGGCATCCCCGAGGCCGACCTGCCGTACGTCTTCGACCGGTTCTTCCGCGGCGAGACGGCCCGCAGGACCCACGGCACGGGCCTGGGCCTGTCGATCGTCGCCAAGACGGTGGAGGACCACGGCGGGACCGTGACGGCCGGTCGCAGCGACGACGGCGGCGCGGAGTTCACCCTGCAGCTCCCGGGCGTCACCAGCCGCGAGGCGCTGCCCGGCATCCTCGTCCCCTCCTCCTGATCCCCCTCCGCCTGATCCCGCTCCGCCCCCCCGTGCGCACGTCCGACCGAACGAAGGTCACCCCCCGGTGAAGAAGATCTGGACGTACCTCTGGCACCACCCGCTGCAGAGACGCATCTCCCTGCTGACCACGGTCGCCGTGGCTCTGGCGGTCGTCGTGTTCAGCCTCGTGGGCTACCTGCTGCTGCGGTCCACGCTCGTGCAGACCTCCCAGGAGATCGCGCTCAGCATCGCCACGGACCTGGCCGGTCCGGCCGCCCGGGACATCGCGACCACCGGCGCGCTGCCGGCCGACCTGCGCCAGCCCGGCAAGGTCGTGGTGGAGGCGGTCGACGTCTCGGGCCGGGTGCTCCGTCCGCCGGGCGAACAGCTGGACCTCGACCGGCACCGCGGCCGACGGCGAGCGGTTCGCGATCGTGGTCGTCCCGCTGCCCGGCACCGACCACGCCCTGGTCGTCGCCAGGCCCCTGGCGCCGGTGCTGAAGATCCTCGACGTGCAGCGGCTGATCCTGTTCGGCATCAGCGCGGCGGGCGTCCTGGCGGCGGGCGTCGCCGGCGTCCTCGTGGGCCGGGCGGGCCTGCGCCCCATGCGCCAGCTGACCGAGGCCGTCGAGCACGTGACCGCCACGCAGGACCTCCAGCCGGTGTCGGTGCGCTACGCCCGGGGCGAGGTGGCGACCCTGGCTGCGTCGTTCAACCTGATGCTCGCGTCCCTGACCCGGACGCGCGACCGCACGTCCCGCCTGGTGGCGGACGCCGGTCACGAGCTCCGGACGCCGCTCACCAGCCTGCGGGCGAACGTCGACCTGCTGGCCACCGACGTCCGGCGCAACGCCCTCCCGGTCGAGGTCAAGGCCGCGGTCCTGGGCGACCTGCAGAGCCAGCTGAGCGAGCTCAACGACATGATCGGCGACCTCGTGCACGTGGCCCGGGACGACACCTCGCTCACCCTCGCACCGCTCGACGTGCGCGAGGTCGTGGAGGGTGCGCTGGAGAAGGTCCGGCGCCGGGCCCAGGGCATGACGTTCGACGTCGAGCTCGACCCGCTCTTCGTGGTGGCCAACGCCGAGTCGCTCGGACGGGCCGTCACCAACCTCCTCGACAACGCCGTGAAGTGGAGCCTGCCCGGTGGGTCCATCCGGGTCCGCCTGCAGGGCAACCGGTTGCGGGTGGCCGACGCCGGTCCGGGCATCCCGGACGAGGACCTGCCGTACGTGTTCGACCGCTTCTTCCGCGGCGAGTCCGCCCGCAAGACCAAGGGCACCGGGCTCGGCCTGGCGATCGTCGCCAAGGCGGTCGAGGAGATGGGCGGCACCGTCTCCGCCGGCCGGTCCTCCGAGGGCGGCGCCGAGTTCACCCTGCAGCTGCCGGGCGTGACGACCCGCGAGGCGGTCCCGAGCCTGCTCGTCCCGACCCCGGCCTAGCGCCCGTCCGCGGAGTCAGGTGGCGCGCCGAAGCCCTCCCGCAGACCCAGAGGACTTTTTCCTACCAGCCGGTGTCGAGCAGGGAGTTCACCAGCACCGCCCAGCCGGCGGTGAGGACGAGGGCGACGGCGGCCGCCCGCCGGTCGCGGACCAGGGCCAGGGCGGCGTACGCGGCGACGCCGAAGGTCAGCCAGATCCGCTCGGTCTCGGCCTTGGACATCGCCGACAGGTCGGCCACCAGCGCGGCCGCGGTGCCCGCCGCGCTCAGCAGCGCGACCACCACGTCCTGCGTCCAGCCGAGCCGGCGCGAGCGGAGCAGCACGCCGACGGCGCGCACGACCCCGTACGCGAGCAGCGGCGACCAGGCGACGAGCCAGGCGGCGAGGTTGGCCCAGACGAAGTAGGAGTACGGCCGGTCGGACGCCGTCTGCTGGTAGTAGCGGACGCGCAGCCGGGCGAGCCCCTCGAACCAGCTGAAGCCGAGCGCGAAGTGTGCCCCCGCCACGAGGGCCACCCCGGCGGTGCTGACCAGCCACGGCCGCAGCACGGCGCGCA
>Ga0210040_10006674_pt1 | contig 14270 bp, 11 predicted proteins | sample CryGeyCG12114_NA_FD_185462 | JGI IMG/M metagenome (GOLD analysis project Ga0210040, IMG submission 185462) | Groundwater microbial communities from aquifer - Crystal Geyser CG19_WC_8/21/14_NA (SPAdes) (version 2) | ecosystem: Environmental > Aquatic > Deep subsurface > Groundwater | place: USA... | reverse complement strand
GGCGTGCGCGGCCGCATCGTGGACATCCGGCCGGGGCCGGTGGTCACACTCTACGAGCTGGAGCCGGCGCCGGGCACCAAGTCGGCCCGCGTGATCGGGCTGGCGGACGACATCGCGCGCTCCATGTGCGTGCTGGCCGTCCGCATCGCGACCGTGCCGGGCCGCAACGTGATCGGCATCGAGCTGCCGAACGCCAAGCGCGAGACGGTCTACTTCTCCGAGATGATGGAGGCCGAGGACTGGTCGCGGAACCCGGGCAAGCTGCCGCTGGCGCTGGGCAAGGACATCGGTGGCGCGCCGGTGGTGGCGGACCTCGCGCGGATGCCGCACCTGCTGATCGCGGGCACCACGGGCTCGGGCAAGTCGGTGGGGATCAACACCATGATCCTGTCGCTGCTCTACCGCTTCGGGCCGGACGAGTGCCGCTTCATCATGATCGACCCGAAGATGCTGGAATTGTCGGTTTATGACCGCATCCCGCATCTGCTGGCGCCCGTGGTGACGGAGCCGCCCAAGGCGATCGGCGCGCTGAAGTGGACGGTGCGCGAGATGGAGCGGCGCTACAAGGCGATGAGCCAGCTCGGCGTGCGCAACATCGGCGGCTACAACGAGAAGGTGACGGCGGCGAGCGGCCGCGGCGAGCAGCTGACGCGCCGGGTGCAGACGGGCTTCGACCCCGAGACGGGCAAGCCCGTGTTCGAGGAGCAGCCGCTGGCGCTGGAATCCCTGCCCATGATCGTCGTCGTCATCGACGAGATGGCGGACCTGATGATCGTGGCGGGCAAGGAGATCGAGGGCGCGGTGCAGCGGCTCGCGCAGATGGCGCGCGCGGCCGGCATCCACGTCATCATGGCGACGCAGCGGCCCTCGGTGGACGTGATCACCGGCACCATCAAGGCGAACTTCCCCACGCGCATCTCCTTCTCCGTCACCTCCAAGATCGACAGCCGCACCATCCTGGGCGAGCAGGGCGCGGAGCAGCTGCTCGGCCAGGGCGACATGCTGCACATGGCCGGCGGTGGGCGGGTGAACCGCGTGCACGGCCCCTTCGTGTCCGACGAGGAGGTGGAGCGCGTGGTGGAGTTTCTCCGTGAACAGGGGGAGCCGGCCTATATCGAGGAGGTCACCGAGACCGACGACGACGAGGAGGGCGGCGGCGCCTCGCTCGCCTCCCTCGACGGCGGGGGCGAGAAGGGGCTCTACGAGCAGGCGGTTTCGCTGGTCTCGCGCGAGGGCAAGGCGAGCACCTCCTTCGTGCAGCGCCACCTCAACATCGGTTACAACCGCGCGGCCAAGCTGATCGAGCAGATGGAGCGCGACGGGGTGGTGGGGCCGGCCAACCATGTCGGCAAGCGCGAGGTGCTGACGCGGGCCGGAGCCGATGACTGATGCGCGTGATTGACGCGGATGGCTGAGGCGCACCGCTTCGCCCCATCGGGCGGCATCCCGAATTCGGACCTGCCGCTGCTGGTGTGGCGCGGGGTGCTGCCGGAGGATGCCGCGGCCATCACGCGGCACTTCGCCGGCCATGGCTGGTCCAATGCCTGGACGAACGGCGTGTTTGGCTACCACCACTTCCACAGCATCGCGCACGAGGCGCTTGGCGTTTCGCGCGGGGAGGCGCGGGTGCGCTTCGGCGGGCCCGGTGGCGAGACACTCACCCTGCGCGCGGGGGACACGGTGGTGATCCCGGCGGGCGTCGGGCACCGGCGGGAGTGGGCCAGTCCGGATTTCGAGGTGGTCGGCGCCTATCCCGGCGGCGGGAACTACGACATCCGGCGTGGCGAGGCGGCGGAGGCCGCGGAGGTCGCGGCGAACATCGCGGCCGTCCCTCGCCCTGCGGGCGATCCGGTGGAGGGGCGGCCTATCTGGGGGTGAGGGGCCAACACCAAGGCTTGATGCGCCCTTGCGCCCACCCGGGGGCGGTGCCTTCTCTCCGGACCGCTCCAACCGGAGGCTTCACCGATGCGCCGCCCGCTTTTCGCCCTGGCCCTCTGCGCCGCCGCCTTTCCGGCCCTGGCCCAGAACCGGCCGGCCAGCTTCCCGACGCGCGACGTGGTGGTGACCTATCGGGTGCTGGGCAACGCCTCCCCCCAGACGCCGCGGGAGTTCACGGTGGCGGCGCTGGCGGCGGAGGGGCGGCTGCGGGTGGAAGCGCCGGCCATGCCGGCCTGGGCGCTGGCGGACCGGCGCACCGGGCGCACGGAGATGGTGATGGATTCCATGCGCGTGGTGACGCCGAGCCCGGTGCGGCAGGACGAGGCCATGCGCTACATCCGGCTGGCCGAGACGGCGCGCCTGACCGGCGCGGGCAGCGCCAGCCAGGCCGGGCAGCGCTGCACCAACTACCGCTTCGAGGAGCAGGGCCAGCGCGGCACGGCCTGCCTGACGGCCGATGGCGTGCTGCTGCGAGGCGTGAACGAGCGGGGCGAGGGGGTGGAGGCGACGCGCGTGGAATACGCGCGCCAGGACCCCGCGCGCTTCCGCGTGCCCGAGGGCTACCGCCGCATGGATCTGGGCGACATGGCCCGCAGCCTGGGCCTGGGAATGCCGCGCCGCTGAGCGCGGGGCATCCCCGGAGGCACCCGGCTCAGCCGAACAGGAACTTCAGCGCGATCAGCAGCAGGACGATCAGGCCGATCGCCCAGGAGGTGGCGCGGGTGAAGGCGGCCCAGCCGGTCTGGCGGTCGGCGATGATGTCCTTCGTCTGGACCGGTTCGAAGTCGATGTTCTGCTTGGCCTCGGCCATGGTCGGTGCCCCGTGATGGGCCGCCCCGTGGGGATCGTGTGGGCGGCGGTCAGGCCATTCCTGTAGGGAGCGCGGCGGGGCCGGGCAAGGGGTTGCGGCCCTGCCGGTGCTCGGGAGGCGGGTTGGCCAGGGCGCCGTCGGCCATCGCCATGCTCAGCACCACGCGCCCGCCTTCCAGCCGCGCCAGCCCCGCGGCGGCCCAGGCGAGGGCGGCGGGGTAGAGGCGGTGCTCCTGCGCGAGGACGCGGGCGGCGAGCGCCGCCTCGTCGTCGTCCGGCAGCACGGGCACGGCGGACTGGGCGATGATCGGGCCTTCGTCCACGCCGGGGGTGACGAAGTGCACGGTGCAGCCATGCAGGCGCACCCCGGCGGCCAGCGCGCGGGCATGGGTGTCGAGCCCGGGAAAGGCCGGCAGCAGGCTCGGATGGATGTTCAGCATCCGGCCGGACCAGTGGGTGACGAAGCCTTCCGTGAGCACGCGCATGAAGCCCGCCAGCGCGATCATCTCGATGCGGGCCTCGGCCAGCTTCCCGCCGAGCGCGGCCTCGAAGGCGGCGCGGTCGCGCCCGAAGGGGCGGCTTTCCACCGTCGCCGTGGGAATGCCGGCCTCCCGCGCGCGGTCCAGCCCGGCCGCGTCGGCGCGGTTGGAGAGCACCAGGGCGAGGTCGGCGGGGTAGGCCGGGTCCCGCGCGGCCGCGATCAGCGCGCCGAGATTGCTGCCGCGGCCCGAGATCAGGACCGCGGTGCGCCGCTTCAGTTCGGCCATGAGGGCGAAAGGCCGTCGGTGCGGACCTCCGCCTCGCCCTCGCCCGCCTCGATGCGGCCGATGCGGTGGGCGGCCTCGCCGTGCTCGCGCAGCAGGGCGATCGCGGCCTCGACCTTGGCCTCCTCCACGACGAGCACCATGCCGATGCCGCAGTTGAAGACGCGCAGCATTTCCTCCGGAGCAACGCCGCCCGCGCGCGCGAGCCAGCCGAAAACCGGGGGCACGGGCCAGGCGGTGGCGTCCACCACGGCCAGGCTGTTGTCGGGCAGGACGCGGGGCAGGTTGCCGGGCAGGCCGCCGCCGGTGATGTGGGCGGCCGCCTTGATCAGCCCGGCGCGGTGCAGGGCCAGCACGGGCTTCACGTAGATGCGGGTGGGCTCCAGCAGCGCCTCGCCCACCGTGCGGCCGGTGGCGAAGGGGGCGGGGTCGGCAAGGCCCGCATTCCCGGCCTCCAGGATGCGGCGGACGAGGGAGAAGCCGTTGGAATGAACCCCCGAGGCGCCGAGCCCGAGCAGGATGTCGCCGGGCCCGACATCGCCGGCCGGCAACAGCGCGCCGCGCTCGGCGGCACCCACGGAGAAGCCGGCGAGGTCGTAGTCGCCCTTGGAATACATCCCCGGCATTTCCGCGGTTTCCCCGCCGACCAGGGCGCAGCCGGCCTGGCGGCAGCCCTCCGCGATGCCCGAGACGACCTCGGCCGCCTGGGCGACGTCCAGCGCGCCGGTTGCGAAGTAATCCAGGAAGAACAGCGGCTCGGCGCCCTGCACCACCAGGTCGTTCACGCACATGGCCACGAGGTCGATGCCCACGGTGGTGTGGTGGCGCGCGTCGATGGCCAGGCGCAGCTTGGTGCCGACGCCGTCCGTGGAGGAAACGAGGACGGGATCGGTGAAGCCGGCCGCGCGAAGGTCGAACAACGCGCCGAAGCCGCCCAGCCCCCCCATGTTGCCCGGGCGGTCGGTGGAGCGGGCCAGCGGCTTGATCCGGTCGACCAGCGCGTCGCCGGCCTCGATGTCCACGCCGGCGTCGCGGTAGGTCAGTCTGGTCATGGCGGTCCTTGATCGGCTATCCCAGGGGCTGTCCACGGGGAGCGGCGGATGCCCAGTTCAGACGGTCGCGGAACCCATCATGTCCGGCGCGCGGGCGCAATCCGCCGCGGGCGCAAGGCGGCCATTCGCGCTTCGATTCGCGCCTGCGCCGCGGCGGCGCTGCTGGCGCTGGCCGCGCTTCAGGCGCCGGCGCGGGCGCAGGATGACCCGGCGGTGCAGCGGGGCGTGCCGGCCGAGGCCATCGCGGCCAACGCCGTGCTGGCGCGGGAGCGGGCGATCGCCAATGCCCAGCGCCTGGCCTACCAGCGCTACGCCGCCGCCACGGGGGCCAACCCCAACGCCTCGCCCGCGCAGATCGAGTCGCTGGTCACGAGCATGGTGGTGGAGCAGGAGCGCTCCACCCTGAATGGCTATTCCGGGCGCTACACCATCCGCTTCCGGGGCGCGGGCACCTCCAGCAGCGGGGCGATGGCGGGCTCCGTTCCGTCCGGCGGCGGCGCCGGCACGGCGATGCCGCCACTGGGCGGGGCGGTGGCGCCCGCGGCAGCCCCGGGCGCCGTGCCCCCGGGCCTGCCGCCGACCCTGCCGCTGACGGCCTATCTGGATGCCGGGGCGCGCTTCTCCTCCTTCGGGGAGTGGCTGGCGCTGCGGCAGCGGCTGCTGGCCCAGCCCGCGGTGGGCAGCCTGGATGTGATGGCGATTTCGGTCGATGGAGCGCGTCTCCGGATCGGGCTGCGCAGCCCGCCGGCGGTGGCGGCACCGGAACTGGCGCAGGGGGGAATCCTGCTCGCCCCCAGCCAGCCGCCCGCCGCCAACGGCCTGCCGGCTCCGACAACCGGCCCGGGCTGGCGAGTTGGCCTTGCCGGAGGGACATGACCCGGGCCCGGAGGGGCGGGCCGGGGAGGCGGGCGCGCTGCGCGCCGCCGCCTCGCCGTCCGAGAGCGCGCTTTTCACCCTGCCGAACGTCATCACCCTCGCCCGGCTCTGCGCCGTGCCGGCGGTGGTGTGGCTGGTGATCCAGCACCGGCTGGACATCGCCTTCATGGTTTTCGTCGGCGCCGGGGTGTCGGACGCGGTGGACGGCTGGCTCGCGCGGGTGTGGAACGCGCGCTCCTTCCTGGGCTCCATCCTGGATCCCGTGGCGGACAAGGCCCTGCTGGTTTCGGTTTACGTGACGCTGGCCATCGTTGGGGTGCTGCCGGACTGGCTGGCGATCCTGGTGGTGTTCCGCGACCTGCTGATCGTGGGCGGGCTGCTGGTGCTGGCGCTGATGGGGTCCAAGCCGGCGATCCGGCCGCTGATGGTGTCCAAGTTGAACACGCTGATGCAGATCACCCTGGCGGCGGCGGCCCTGTTCCTGCGGGGCTTCGGGCTCGACGGGGCGTGGGTGCTGCCGGCCCTGATCGGCTGCGTGACCGCCACCACCATCGCCTCCGGCGCCGCCTATGTGCGCGACGCCGCACGCTCGCTTCCGGCATGATGCCGCTGGACGAGGGCAAGGGCGTGGGGATGGTCCCCGGAAGCGGCGCCGGGATCGGCCCCGGGATCGGCCCCGGGATCGGCCCCGGGATCGGCATGGGCGCGGGCGGAGCCCCGGTGCGGCCGTCGGCGCGGGCGGCGGAGGCGCAGGCGCGCGCGGCGCTGCCGCCCTCGCCCGGGCCGCGCAACGCCACGCGGGCGCAGCGGCTGGGGCTGGTCTTCGGGCTGCTGGCGGCGGCGGTGTTCTCGCTGTGGTTCTTCTCGGCCATCCTCACGCCCTTCGTGCTGGCGATCTGCGTGGCCTATTTCCTGGACCCCGTGGCGGAGCGGCTGGCGCGGATCGGCGTTCCGCGCTGGCTGGGGGCGGGGCTGCTGGTGCTGGGGCTGATGGCGCTGGCGCTGGTCGCCCTGCTGCTGCTCTATCCGCTGCTGATCTCCCAGATCGGCGTGCTGCTGGCGCGGCTGCCCACCTATGTCACGCGCATCGGCACCATGGTGCAGGACCTTCTGGTGGCGGCCGAGAAGGCCTTCGCGCCGATGGAACTGGACCCCCGGCTGCAGGACCTGGCGGTGACGCAGGTGGGGTCCATCCTGGTCTGGCTGGGCACCTCGGCCACGCGGCTGATCGGGGGCGGCTATGCCCTGTTCAACGTCTTCACCTTCGCGGTCGTGACGCCGGTGGTGGGCTTCTACCTGCTGCGGGACTGGCCCCGGCTGATGGCACGGATCGAAACCTGGCTGCCGCGGCGCAACGCCGCCGTGCTGCGCCAGCTCGCGCGCGACACGGACCGGGTGCTCTCGGCCTGGCTCCGGGGGCAGTTGATCTGCTGCGCGCTGCTGGCGGTGTACTACGCCCTCGTGCTCTCGGCCGTGGGGCTGGAGCTCGGGGTTCTGGTGGGGCTTCTGGCGGGCATCTTCACCTTCATCCCCTATGTCGGGTCGCTCACCGGCATGGCCACCGCCATCCTGCTGGCGATCGGGCAGTTCGGCACGCTGAGCGGCGTGGGGATGGTGATCGGGGTGTTCCTGATCGGGCAGGTGGTGGAGGGCTACATCATCTATCCGCGGTTGCTGGGGGATCGGGTGGAGCTGCACGCGGTGTGGGTGATCTTCGCGCTGTTCGCGGGCGGCGTCGCCTTTGGCTTCCTGGGCGTGCTGCTGGCGGTGCCGATCGCGGCCATGATCGGCGTGCTGGCGCGCTACTGGCTGCGCCGCTACCTGGAAAGCCCGCTCTACCTCGACCCGCCCCGGACCGGGGGCTGAACCGAACCCATGCCCCGACAGCTTGCCCTGCCGCTGCTTCCGCGCGCCGAGATCGAGATCGACCCGGTCCCGGACTCATCCAACGCCGTCGCCCGCACCTGGCTGGGCGACCCGCTGAGCTGGCCCGCCGGGCGGCTGGCGCTGCACGGGCCGGAGGGAAGCGGGAAGTCGGCGCTGCTCGCCCAGGCCTCCCGCCGGCTGGGACTGCGGCGCCTGTCCGGCCCCATGCTGCGCGGCGTGCCCGAGGGGGCGCCGACCGCCCTCGACGACGCCGATTGCGCGGCCGAGGAGCCTGCGCTGTTTCACCTGATCAACGCCTGCGCCGCGGGCGGGCACCTGCTGCTGATGGCCGGGCGGGAGCCGCCCTCGCGCTGGCCGGTCGCGCTGCCGGACCTCGCCAGCCGCCTGCGGGCCACCGCCTCGGCCGCGCTGGGCCAGCCGACGGACACGCTTCTGCGCAGCCTGCTGGCCCGACACTTCGAGCGGCGCCAGCTTCGCGTGGAGCCGGCGGTGCAGGACTGGCTGCTGGCCCGCCTGCCGCGGGAGGCCGCCGTGCTGGCCGAGGCCGCCGCCCGGCTGGACCGCGCGGCACTGGCCGGGGGCGGGGGGATCACCCGCGGGCTGGCGCGGGCCGCCCTGGCGGGGATGCTGGACGGGAGCGGGGAGGAGGGCTGGGTTGACGATTTTGTGGCAACCCCGGACGCGCCCTCCGCTTCCATGGGCACCTTGCTGTAGCCTTGAGGCCATGGACGCCAACCCCGACGCCACCAAGACCGAGCCGCCGAAGCCCGACGCACCGCGCCCCGTGGGAGGGCGCGCGCCGCGAGCGGACCAGTCGGCTTCCCTGCGGGGCACCCCACCGGGGGCCGCCACGGTCGAGATCCTGCCCGCCGAGCCGCTGCCGGCCGTGCCCGCGCTTTCCGATCCGGGCCGCTTCATCAACCGCGAGCTGTCCTGGCTGGCCTTCAACGAGCGCGTGCTGGAGGAAGCGGCCAACCCAGCCCATCCGCTGCTGGAGCGGCTGCGCTTCGTGGCGATCTCCTCGGCCAACCTGGACGAGTTCTATTCCGTGCGCGTGGCCGGGCTGGCCGGGCAGGAGCGGGCGGCGATCGCCGCCATCTCGCCGGACGGGCTGACGCCGGGGCAGCAGCTGGCCGCCGTCCACGAGCGGGCCGGGCGGCTGCTGGCGCACCAGCAGGACGGCTGGCTGAGCCTGCGCGGGCAGTTGTCCGAGGCGGGCATCCGGCTGAGCGATCCGGGCGACCTTTCCCCCGCCGACCGCGAATGGCTGGCGAATTGGTTCATGGAGCGGGTTTTCCCCGTGGTCACGCCGCTGGCGATCGACCCCGCGCACCCTTTCCCCTTCCTGCCCAACCTCGCGCTCTGCCTGATCATGAAGCTGGTGCGGGAGGAGGATGGCGGCACCATGCGCGCCATCCTGCCCCTGCCGCCGCAGATCGAGCGCTTCATCCGCCTGCCCACGCCGGCGCCGCGCGCGGAGGGGGCGCGGGAACCCGCGCGCTTCGTGCTGCTGGAGGAGGTGATCCTTCTCAACCTGCGCCGGCTCTTCCCCGGCTTCATCCTGGCCGAGCGCGGCCTGTTCCGCCTGATCCGCGACACCGACGTGGAGTTCGAGGAAGAGGCCGAGGACCTCGTGCGCTCCTATGAGAGCGCGCTGAAGCGCCGGCGGCGGGGGCGGGCGATCCGGCTGTCGGTGACCGCCGACACCCCGCCCGACCTGGTGGTGCTGGTGGCGGAGGAGCTGGACGCGCCGCAGGGCGAGATCTTCACGCTGGAGGGGCTGCTCGGGCTCTCGGACCTGACGCAGCTGATCCTGGACGACCGGCCGGACCTTCTGTTCAAGCCCTACACGCCCCGCTTTCCCGAACGGATCCTGGATTTCGGCGGCGACTGCTTCGCGGCCATCCGGGCCAAGGACATCGTGGTCCACCACCCCTACGAGTCCTTCGACGTGGTCGTGCAGTTCCTGCGCCAGGCGGCGCGCGACCCGGCGGTGGTGGCGATCAAGCAGACGCTCTACCGCACGTCGCGCGACAGCCCCATCGCGCGCGCCCTGATCGAGGCCGCCGACAGCGGGAAGTCCGTCACCGCCATGGTGGAACTGAAGGCGCGCTTCGACGAGGAGCGCAACATCGCCCTGGCGCGCGAACTGGAATCGGCGGGCGTGCAGGTCGTCTATGGCTTCGTGGACCTCAAGACCCACGCCAAGGTCAGCCTCGTGGTGCGGCGGGAAAGCGGGTCGCTGCGCTCCTACGCGCATTTCGGGACGGGCAACTACCACCCCGTCACCGCGCGCATCTACACCGACCTGTCCTTCTTCACCGCCGATCCCGGGCTGACGCGCGACGCGGCGCGGCTGTTCAACTACATGACCGGCTATGCGCGGCCGGAAACGATGGAAAGCCTGGCCTTCGCGCCGCTCACCCTGCGGCCGACGCTGATGGGCCTGATCGAGCAGGAGATCCTCAACGCACGCGAGGGCAAGCCGGCCGGCATCTGGCTGAAGCTGAACTCCCTGGTGGACGAGGGGCTGATCGACGCGCTCTACCGCGCGAGCCTCGCGGGGGTGAAGGTGGATTGCGTGATCCGCGGCATCTGCTGCCTCAGGCCGGGGGTGCAGGGCTTGTCCGAGAACATCCGGGTGAAGTCCATCGTCGGGCGCTTCCTCGAGCATTCGCGCATCTGCGTCTTCGCCAACGGCCACCGCCTGCCCAGCCGCCGCGCCCGCGTGTTCATCAGCAGCGCCGACTGGATGGCGCGCAACATGGACTGGCGCGTGGAAACCATGGTTCCCGTGGAGAACCCGACGGTTCACGCCCAGGTGCTGGACCAGATCATGGTGGTGAACCTGAAGGACCGCGACCAGTCCTGGGAGCTGCATCCCGACGGGACCTACCGCCGCGTGGCGACGCTCGCCGGGACGACCGGCGCGCAGCCGCTCTCGGCGCATGAGTACTTCATGACCAACCCCTCCCTTTCCGGCCGCGGCAGCGCGCTGCACCGGGCGCCGCGCCCGCGCGCGCCCGTGCGTCGCCGACCGGACCGCGTGGCGCAGGACTGATCCGCTTGGCATATCCCGAAGCACCGGACCTCCAGCCGCGACCGGCGGACGAGGCGGCTCCTCCACGTCCAGGGCAGCCGCCTTCGGCGCGCGCGGGCGACGTTGCTGCGCAACGCCTGGGCGACGTTGCTGCGCAACGCGCTGGGGTGGTGGATCTCGGGTCCAATTCGGTGCGCCTCGTGGTTTTCGAAGGGCTGGGGCGCAACCCCTCCACCATCTTCAACGAGAAGGCGGTGCTCGGCCTCGGGCGTGGGCTGCACTCCACCGGGCGGCTGAACGCGCAGGCGGTGGAGGGCGCGCTGACCATCATGGGGCGCTACCTGGCGATCGCGCGCGCCATGGGGGCGGACCCGATCGAGGTGCTGGCCACCGCCGCCATGCGCGATGCCGCGAACGGCCCCGCCTTCGCCGAGGCGCTGCGCGCGCGCATGCCCGGCGTGCCGCTGCGCATCCTCACCGGGGAGGAGGAGGCAGCGATGTCGGCGGATGGCGTGCTGCTGGGCGTGCCCGGGGCGGACGGCATCCTGGGCGACATCGGCGGCGGCAGCCTGGAGCTGGTGGACTTGGCGGCCGGGCGGCCCCAGGCCTCGGTCAGCCTGCCGCTGGGAGTGATCCGGCTGGCGGAGCAGTCGGGGAACGACCCCGGCCGGGCGCGGAGCATCGCGGAGGCCGCGCTCTCGGCCGTGCCCTGGCTGGGCCGCGGGCAGGGGCGTGACCTTTACCTGGTGGGAGGCGCCTGGCGGGCGCTGGCCAAGATCCACATCGTGCAGACCGGCTACCCGCTCTCGATCGTGCATCACTACGTGCTCCGGCGGGAGGAGGCGCGGGATCTCTGCGCGGCGGTGATCGCGGCGGGGGAGCGGCCGGGGCGGCTGCCGGGTGCGCCGGCCAAGCGGGCGGCGGATCTGCCCTATGCCGCCGTGGTGCTGCGGCGTCTGCTGCGGCTGACCGGGGCGCGGCGCGTGGTGTTCTCGGCGAACGGGCTGCGGGAAGGGTGGTATTCGCGCCTGCTGCCCGATGCCACCCGTGCGCAGGACCCGCTGCTGGCGGTGGGGACGGAGCTTGCGACGCGCTTCGGGCGCGACCCCGCGCTGCCGGGGGCGCTGGCGGCCTGGACGGCGCCGCTGTTTCCGAACGAGAGCCCGGCGGAGGCGGCGCTGCGGCGCACGGCCTGCCAGCTTTCCGACGTGGGCAGCCACGACCACCCGGACTACCGGGCCGAGCAGGCCTTCCTGCGCGTGCTGCGCCAGCCCGGCGTGGGGCTGGACCACCACGCCCGCGCCTTTCTCGCGCTCGTGACGGGGCTTCGCTACGACACCTCGGACTCCCAGGTGCTGGCGCCCGCGCGCGCCCTGCTCGGCGCCCCCGTGCAGCAGCGGGCGGAGCGGCTCGCGGCCGCGCTGCGCCTGGCCTACACGCTCTCGGGCGGCACCCTCGCGCTGCTGGCGGGCACGGCGCTGGTTCCGCGCGGGGACCGGCTGGCGCTGCGGCTGATGGAGGGCAGCGGCGTCTTCGCGGGGGAGGGCGTGCAGCGGCGCGTGGAGGCGCTGGCAACCGCCATGGGGATGGAGCCGGTGGTGGAGGTCGCGCCCCGGCCGGAGACGGCGTGATCCGCCTGGCCCCTCCTGGCGCCCCGGGCGGGGGCGGTGCAGGGTCGGCGCGATGCCGAAGGAAACAGCCGGGCCGGCCATGACGGAGAGCCCGCGCCGCCCGGTGCGCGCGCCGCGCGTCGATGTGCCAGGGTCCGGGAAGCCAGGTTTCATCGTGCCGGGTGTCAGGGCCCTGGGTGTGAGGGCACGGCTGCTGTTGCTGGTGCTCGCGGCGGTGCTGCCGGTGCTGGGTTTCGCCGGCCTCGTGCTGTGGCGCTTCGCCGGGGCGCAGCGCGGCATCGTGGAGCGCTCCGTCCTGGCCCGCGCCGAGGGCCTGGCGCGCGTGGTCGATGCGGAGTTCGAGGCGCTCTCCTCCACCCTCAGGGCCATCTCGGGCACCGCGGCGTTTCAGGCGGGAGACCTCGACCGGGTCCGGGCGCACATGGTGTTTGTCGGGAGGGACCTGGGCTCCAACCTCACGCTGCGCGACGAACGCGGCGACCTCATCCTCCACACCGCCCTTTCCAGAGGGGAAGAGGCCGGGCGTTCGCCCCCTAGGCCGGGGTGGATCGAGGGCGTCGCGGCCAATGGCAGCGGCCTCTACGTCACCGACCTCTTCACCGGCACGGTGACCGCGGGGCCGGTCTATGGCGTGCTGCTGCCCGTGCAGGACGGCGCCGGGCGGCGTCTGCTGCTGGGGGCCGGCTTCCCGGCGAGGCGGCTTTCCGAGCGCCTGCGGCTGGAAACGCCCGAGCCCGGATGGTCGGTCGTGGTGGCGGACCGGGCGCACCGCCTCGTGGCGCACACCGGGCGGACGGAAGCGGCACTGGGAGGCGACGCGGGGCCGCGCTTCCGCGAGCCCGCGGACGGTGTCTGGCGCGGCCTCGGCGCATCGGGTGTGCCGATCGTCTTTGCCCATGCCGGCACGCGAACCGGCTGGATGGTTGGCGCCGCCCTGGCGGCCGCGGTGGTGGATGCCCCCGTGCGGGGCACCGTGGAGGCACTGGCGGCCGTGGGAGCCATGCTCCTGGCCTGCGCCCTGCTCCTGGCGCTGCTGGCCGCCGCCCGCATCGTGCGCGCGATGCACGTGCTGGCGGATGCCGCCGCCGCGCTCGGGCAGGGCGCGGCGGTGCCGCCGGTCCGCACCCCCGTGGGGGAGGTGAACGCGGTGGGCGCCAGTCTGGCGCGCGGTGCCGCCGCCATCGCCGCGCGCGATGCGTCGCTGCGTGAGCGCGAGGCGCAGCTCGCCCGCACGCAGCGCCTGGCGCGGGTGGGCGGGTTCGAGATCGACATCTGGCACGGGCCGGACGGCGCCCCCCGGCTGCGCAACCTCCGCTCCCCCGAGTACCTGATGCTGCACGGGCTGCCTCCGGAAGCGGCGGAGGAGCCGCACGAGGCCTGGGTGGAGCGCCTTCATCCCGAGGACCGGGCCCGGATGGAGGCGGCCTTCCTGGCGGCGCTGGAGGGGGATGGGCGGGAATACCGGTCGGAATACCGGGTGCGCACGCCGTCGGGCGAGACGCGCTGGATCCTGGCCTCGGCGGAGATCGAGCGTGACGCCGCGGGACGCGCGGTGCGGATGCGCGGCGTGCACGTGGACCTTTCCGCGCTCAGGCGGGCGGAAGCGCGCCTGGCCGAGAACCGCGCCGCCCTGGCGGCGGCGGAGGAGCGGCTGCGCCTGGCCCTGGATGCCGGCGGGCTGGTGGCCTTCGACCTGGACCTGGCGACGGGCCAGGGGGTTTTCTCGCCCGGGCATTTCGCGCTGATCGGAATGCCGGCGCCGGAGGACGGCCACGGCGACCTGGCCACCTGGGAGCGGATGATCCACCCGGACGACCGGGCCGGCGCGCGCGCCGCCTGGAAGCGCATGCTGGTGGGAGGCGAGGCGGTGACGGTGGAGCACCGCATTCTCGCGCCCGCCGGCGAGCGCTGGATCGCCGTGACCGGCCGCCTGTTGCCCGGGCCGCCGGGGGAGCGGCCTTCCTCCTCGGGCGGCCCCGTCCGCTCCGGTCGCTGCGTCGGTGTCTATGCCGACGTGACCGGGCGGCGGGCGGCGCAGGCCGTGCTGGAGGCGCGGGTGGGGGCGGCGGTGGCCACGGCGGAGGCCGCCCAGGCGCAGCTGGCACAAGCACACAAGATGGAAGCGCTGGGGCAGCTCACGGGCGGGGTGGCGCACGATTTCAACAACCTGTTGCAGGTGGTGGCCTCGGGCGCCGCGCTGCTGGGCAGGCGCCCGGCCGTGATGTCGGACCCCGGCGCGCGGCGCCTGCTGGACAGCATGGCGGGGGCGGCT
>Ga0210040_10006673_pt1 | contig 14272 bp, 7 predicted proteins | sample CryGeyCG12114_NA_FD_185462 | JGI IMG/M metagenome (GOLD analysis project Ga0210040, IMG submission 185462) | Groundwater microbial communities from aquifer - Crystal Geyser CG19_WC_8/21/14_NA (SPAdes) (version 2) | ecosystem: Environmental > Aquatic > Deep subsurface > Groundwater | place: USA... | reverse complement strand
GGGGGTGACGAGGTGGTTGCTCACCGGGACGGCGAGCCAGCCGAGCGTGCCGAGCACCTCGACGCCGGTGGCGTCGAGGCCGGTCTCCTCCACCGCCTCGCGGATCGCGGCGGCCTCGGGCCCGGCGTCGTCGGGGTCGATCCGGCCCCCGGGGAAGGCGACCTGGCCGGAGTGGTGCCGCAGGGTCGCGGCACGGCCGACGAGCAGCACGTCGAGGTCCGCGGCCACCGCCCGGCTCGGGTGGGCCCCCGGCCGCGCGTCGAGCACGCCGAACAGCACGAGCACGGCGGCCGGCCGGGCCGCGGGACCCGCCACCCGGCCGAGGTAGCCGTCCCAGCTCACCCCCCGGGCCGCCAGCGCGACGAGCTGGTCGCGCGCCGCTGCCGGTGCGGGGGCGGCCGTCACCGGGGGCTCACCACCCGGTGGGCAGCGGGCGGCCCTCGTCGTACCCGGCCGCCGACTGGATGCCGACGACCGCCCGCTCGGTGAAGTCCTCGAGCGTCGTCGCGCCGACGTAGGTGCAGGCGGACCGCAGGCCGGACGTGATCCGGTCGAGCAGGTCCTCCACGCCGGGCTGCTCGGGGTCCAGGTACATCCGCGAGCTCGAGATGCCCTCCTCGTACAGCCCCTTGCGGGCGCGGTCGAAGGCGGAGCCGCCGCGGGTCCGGGCCGCCACCGCGCGGGCGGACGCCATGCCGAAGCTCTCCTTGTACAGCCGGCCCGTGCCGTCCTCGTGCAGGTCGCCCGGGCTCTCGTGCGTCCCGGCGAACCAGGAGCCGACCATGACCTGCGAGGCGCCGGCGGCCAGCGCCAGGGCGACGTCGCGGGGGTGGCGCACGCCGCCGTCGGCCCAGACGTGCTTGCCGAGCCGCCGCGCCTCGCCGGCGCACTCGAGGACCGCGGAGAACTGGGGACGGCCCACGGCCGTCATCATCCGCGTCGTGCACATCGCGCCCGGACCGACGCCGACCTTGACGATGTCGGCGCCGGCCTCCAGCAGGTCCCGGGTGCCCTCGGCGGTCACGACGTTGCCGGCGACCACGGGGACGTCGGGGGACAGGCTGCGCACGGCGGCGACGGCGTCGAGCATCTTGCGCTGGTGGCCGTGCGCGGTGTCCACGACGAGGACGTCGACGCCGGCGTCGAGGAGCGCGGCCGCCTTGGCGCGGACGTCGCCGTTGATGCCGACCGCCGCGGCGACGCGCAGACGACCGCCGGAGTCCACCGCCGGCTCGTAGACCGACGAGCGCAGCGCGCCCACGCGGGTCAGGACGCCGAGCAGCAGGCCGTCGCGCACGACGGGGGAGAACCGGCGGCGGGAGGCGTGCAGCCGTTCGAACGCCGCCTCGAGCCCGCCCGGTCCGGCGAGCACCTCGGCCTCGACGACGGTCGGGTCGGCGGTCATCACCTCGGACACCTGGGTGAACCGGTCGACGCCCCCGCAGTCGGCCGCGCTGACCACCCCGACGGGCCTGCCGTCCCGCACGACGACGGCCGCGCCGTGCGAGCGCTTGCCGATGAGGGTCAGCGCCGTGTGCACGGTGTCGGTCGGGTCGACGACGACGGCGCTCTCCACGACCGTGTGCCGTGCCTTGACGGACGCGACGACGTCGGCCACCACGTCGCTCGGGATGTCCTGCGGGATCACGGCCAGACCACCGCGCCGCGCCACCGTCTCGGCCATGCGGCGTCCCGACACGGCCGTCATGTTCGCCACGACCACGGGGATGGTGGTCCCGGTCCCGTCGACGGTCGACAGGTCGACGTCGAACCGGGACGCCACCTCCGAGCGGGACGGGACGAGGAAGACGTCACCGTAGGTCAGGTCGGAGGTCGGCACGTGGCCGGGCAGAAAGCGCATGGCACCAGTCTACGAAACGGGCGGTGGCACCCCGCCGGAGGTCACCGGCCCGTGGGCGCAGCCGGCCGGTGGGCGAACTAGACTGGGGCCGCCATCCGGGTGCCACGAGCCCGCGCGGCGCCGTCGCCACACCTGGAGGACAGTCATGGGCCTGCTCGCCCGGATCGGGACACCGGCGGACCTGCGGCGGCTCACCCCCGCGGAGGTGGACGCGCTCGCAGCGGAGATCCGCGACTTCCTCGTCCAGTCCGTCTCCCGCACGGGCGGTCACCTCGGGCCGAACCTCGGCGTCGTCGAGCTGACCCTGGCGATGCACCGGGTGTTCGAGTCGCCGCGGGACACGATGGTCTTCGACACCGGCCACCAGGCGTACGTGCACAAGCTGATCACCGGCCGCCAGGACTTCTCCGGGCTGCGCAAGCGCGGTGGCCTGTCCGGCTACCCCAGCCGCGCGGAGTCCGAGCACGACGTCGTGGAGAACTCGCACGCGTCCACGGCACTGAGCTGGGCGGACGGCATCGCCAAGGCGAACGTCGTGCGCCGTCTGACCGATCGCCACGTCGTCGCGGTGATCGGGGACGGTGCCCTCACCGGCGGCATGGCCTGGGAGGCGCTGAACAACATCGCCGAGGGCCACGACCGGCGCCTGGTGATCGTGGTCAACGACAACGGGCGCTCGTACGCGCCCACCATCGGGGGCCTCGCCTTCCACCTCGACACCCTGCGGACCACCCGCGGGTACGAGAGCTTCCTCGCGTGGGGCAAGCGCACGCTGCGCCGCTCGGGGATGCCCGGCCGGTTCGCCTACGACGCCCTGCACGGCCTGAAGAAGGGCATCAAGGACGTCGTCGCGCCGCAGGGCATGTTCGAGGACCTCGGGATCAAGTACGTGGGGCCCGTCGACGGGCACGACGCCGCCGCGGTCGAGGTCGCCCTGCGGCGGGCCAAGGCGTTCGGCGGTCCCGTCATCGTGCACGTCATGACGGAGAAGGGCCGCGGCTACTCCCCGGCGGAGCAGGACGTCGCCGACCGGTTCCACGCCGTCGGGCAGATCCATCCCGAGACCGGCCTGCCGGTCGCGCCGTCCCGGTTCGGCTGGACGTCGGTGTTCGCCGACGAGATGGTCCGCATCGGGCGCCGTCGTCCGGACGTCGTGGCGGTCACGGCGGCGATGCTCGCGCCCGTGGGCCTCGCCCCGTTCGCCGCGGCGTTCCCCGACCGCACCTTCGACGTCGGCATCGCCGAGCAGCACGCGGCCACGTCCGCCGCCGGGATGGCGTTCGCCGGGCTGCACCCCGTGGTCGCGGTGTACGCCACGTTCCTCAACCGCGCCCTGGACCAGGTGCTCATGGACGTGGCGCTCCATCGCGCCGGCGTGACGTTCGTGCTGGACCGCGCCGGCATCACCGGCGATGACGGCGCGAGCCACAACGGGATGTGGGACATGGCGATGCTGTCCCTCGTCCCGGGCCTGCGCCTGGCCGCGCCCCGCGACGAGGAGACCCTGCGCGACGCGCTGCGCACCGCGGTCGACATCGACGACGCCCCGAGCGTGGTGCGCTACCCCAAGGGCGCGCTGACCGACGCGATCCCCGCGCTCGAGACCGCGGACGGGGTCGACGTGCTGGCCCGCCTGGGCGACCCCGCGGGCCCGGACGTGCTGCTCGTCGGGATCGGCGCGATGGTCCCGACGGCGCTGGCCACCGCGGACCTGCTCGCCGCGCACGGCCTGCGGGTCACGGTGGTCGACCCGCGCTGGGTCCTGCCGGTGCCGTCCGCCCTGGTGAAGCTCGTGGGGACGCACGGCTACGTCGTGACGCTCGAGGACGGGCTCGTCGACGGCGGCGTCGGCGCGATGCTCGCCCAGCGGGCGCGCGAGGCGGGCGTCGGGACCCCCGTGCAGTCGATCGGCATCCCGCTCGGCTTCCTCGACCACGCCTCGCGCGACCAGATCGTCGACGCGCTGCGGCTGCGGCCCCAGGACGTCGCGCGCGACGTGCTCACCGCGCTGTCGCGGCCGGCCGACTGAGGGCCGGCTGGGCCGGTCAGCCACCTCTCACGACGGCGCCGGCCCGGTGGAGGACCGCACGAGCAGGAGCGGCTCCTCGGCGCCGGAGTCCGCCGGGACCCGCCCGGGGTCGACGAGGCCCAGGAGCCGGTCCACCAGCCGGCGCCCCTGGCTCGCGTAGTCGATCCGCACCGTGGTCAGCGGCGGGGAGAAGTACGCCGCCTCGGCGATGTCGTCGAACCCGGTGACGCTCACGTCGCGGGGCAGGTGCAGGCCGCGCCGCCCCAGGGCGAGCAGCGCGCCGAGGGCCATCTGGTCGTTCGCCGCGACGAGCGCGGTGACGCCGACGTCGAGGACGGCGCCGTCGATCGCGGCGTGACCGGACGCCGCGGACCAGTCCCCGCAGGTCTGACCCAGCGAGGTCAGCCCGTGCCGGGCGAGCGCCGCGTGATAGGCGTGCTCGCGGTTGCGCGCCGCGAGCCAGTCCGCGGACGGGCCACCGAGGTAGAAGAACCCGCGGTGCCCCAGGTCCGCGAGGTGGTCGACCAGCAGGTCCAGGCCGACGGTGTTGATCGAGGGGACGCCGGCGAGCTCGGTCTCCGCGATGAGCGGCGCCGCGAACCTCGTGCCGGTCAGGCGGTCGAGCAGCAGGTCGACCGGCGCCAGCGCGAGCACCCCGGCGAACTCGTCGGAGGACACGAGCTCGAGTGCCCTGTTGAGGGAGCCCACGTCCCGCGGGTTGATCGCCACGACGTCGAGCAGGTAGCCGGCCTCACGCGCCCGGTCTGCCGCGCCCTGCAGGGTCTTGCCGGGCCCGACCTCGAGCAGCTCGGAGACGAGCGCGGCGATCCGGTACGACGTCCGGGTGGCCAGGGCACGCGCGGTCCGGTTCGGGCGGTAGTTCAGCGCCGCCAGCGCCTGCTCCACGCGGCTGCGCGTCTCCGGCCGGAAGCCGGCGTGCCCTCGCAGGTACATCGCGACGGTCTGGTGGGAGACCTCCGCGAGCCGGGCGACGTCGTAGATGGTCGCCGGCCGGGGACGTCCCCCGCCCGTCACCCGGCGGCTCCCCGCCGCCCCCTCGTCACGATTCGACCACCGCCCTGCCGTCCCGGGCCGGCACCGGCGAACCGTCGCCCACGCGCACGCTCCAGCCGTCGGCGTCCGTGCCGCTCACCGTGACGGAGGACCCCTTCCGCTCGACCGTGAACCGTGCGGTCCGACCGGTCGGCGTGGTGACGATCAGCTCGCGCACCCCGTCGACCGACGAGGGGTACACCCGCAGCTCCAGGTCGTGCAGGTAGTCGTAGTCGGGCCGGTCGTGACGCGCACCGTGCGGGATGACGGCGCCGTCCCGGACGTACAGGGGCAGGCTGTCGAACCCGTGGGTCTCCCGGTGCCAGCCGCCGCCGCGCGTCTCGCCCGTCCAGTAGCTCGTCCAGGTGCCGGGCGGCAGGTACACGTCGACCGTGCCGCCGGCCGTGAAGACGGGCGCGACCAGCAGGTCCGCGCCGAGCATGTACTGGCGGTCCAGGTACCCGACGCCGGGGTCGTCCTCGAACTCCAGCTGCATGGGCCGCATGACGGGCACCCCACGCTCCGACGCCTCGATGCCCGCCGCGTACAGGTACGGCATGAGCCGCATCTTCAGCCGCGTGAACGTGCGGGTGACCTCGACCGCGGACTGACCGGAGCCCTCGACGAGCGTGGGGTCCGCCTCGTCGAAGACCCACGGCACCCGGTAGGAGCTCGACCCGTGGAACCGCGAGTGGCTCGAGAGCAGCCCGAAGGCGGTCCAGCGCTTGAACACACCGGCGTCCGGGGTGCCCTCGAAGCCACCGATGTCGTGGCTCCAGAAGCCGAAGCCGCTCATGGCCAAGGACAGCCCGCCGCGCAGCGTCTCCGCCATGGACTCGTACGTCGACGTCGAGTCGCCGCCCCAGTGCACGGGCATCCGCTGGCCGCCGACCGTCGCGGACCGCGCGAACAGCACGGCGTCACCGCGGCCGCGGGCCTCCTCGAGCACCTCGAACACCGCCTTGTTGTACAGCTGGGTGTACCAGTTGTGCATCCGCTCGGTGCCTGCGCCGTCGAAGTACTCCACGTCCAGGGGGATGCGCTCGCCGAAGTCCGTCTTGAACGCGTCGACGCCCTGGTCGACGAGGCGACGCAGCTTGCCCTGGTACCAGGCGGTCGCGTCCGGGTTCGTGAAGTCGACCAGCGCCATCCCGGCCTGCCACAGGTCCCACTGCCACACCGTGCCGTCGGGCCGGCGGACGAGGTAGCCGGCCTCCTTCGCCTCGGCGAACAGGGGGGAGCGCTGGGCGATGTACGGGTTGATCCACACGCACACGTGCAGGTCCTTGGCGTGCAGGCGCTCGAGCATCCCGTCCGGGTCGGGGAACACCCGCGGGTCCCACTCGAAGTCGCACCAGGTGAACTCGCGCATCCAGAAGCAGTCGAAGTGGAACACCGACAGCGGCAGGTCCCGCTCGGCCATGCCGTCGATGAAGCGGGTGACGGTCCCCTCGTCGTAGCTCGTGGTGAAGCTGGTGGAGAGCCACAGGCCGTAGGACCATGCCGGGACGGCGGCCGGCCGGCCGGTCAGCCGGGTGTAGCGCTCGAGCACCTCCTTGGGTGTCGGCCCGTAGATGACGTAGTACTGCAGGCGCTCGCCCGGGACGGAGAACTGGACCCGCTCGACGGCCTCCGAGCCGACCTCGAACGACACGTGGCCGGGGTGGTCGACCAGCACCCCGTACCCACGGTTGGTCAGGTAGAACGGCACGTTCTTGTAGGACTGCTCGCTGGACGTGCCCCCGTCGGCGTTCCACACCTCGACGGACTGACCGTTCTTCGCGACCGGGCCGAACCGCTCCCCGAGGCCGTAGACGAGCTCGCCGACGCCCAGCGCGAGCTGCTCGTGGACGTAGGCGGCGTGGTCCGGCACGCGCGTACCCGCCCGGGCGTTGCCGACGATGCCGCGGTCGACCGGGGCGTCGGGGTCCACGAGCATGAGCCCCGTGGCCTTGTGCCCGCTGTGGGTGAGCTCGCGGCCGTCCGCCTCGAAGCTCAGCCGCCACGGGGCGCCGGGCACCACCCGGGCGGTGAGCGGCCCGCTGCGCAGCTCACCGCCGGCGGGCGTGCCGGCCGGGCCGTCGGTGAGGACGACCTCGCCGTGCCCATCCTCGCCTCCCGGGAGGTCGAAGCCCGGCTCGTCGCGGCCGCCCGCGAAGTGCTCGATGCGGACCCCCACGACGCCCGGCAGCGGCGAGCTCAGCGTGACCGTCATCGTCGGGCGGTTGAGCGTGTCGCCCCGCCGCTCGATCACCCTGGTCGGCGCCGTGATCACCAGGGAGCCGTCGCGCTCCTGCGCGTCGTACGCCTCCTGCGCGTACAGCGCCTCGACGCCGGGCCGGAGCTGCCAGAAGCCGTCCGTGAATTTCATGAGGGCCTTTCTCTCGGGCCGCTGCGGCGGCCACCGACGATGCGCTACTTGACCGCGCCGGCGGTGATCCCGCGGGTGAGGGTGCGCTGGAAGATGAGGAAGAACACGAGCGTCGGGATGACGCCCAGCAGCGCCGACGCACTGGTCGTCGTCACGTCCATGAGCCGGTCGCCCTGCAGCACGCTGATCGCCACCGGGACGGTCTGGTTGTCGCCGCTGACGAGGAACGTCAGCGGGATGAGGAACTCGTTCCAGGTCCAGATGAAGAAGAAGATCATCAGCACGCTCAGGGTGGGCCGGCTGATCGGGACGATCACCCGCCACAGGATCTGCCAGCGGCTGGCCCCGTCGAGGGCCGCGGCCTCCAGCACCTCCTTGGGGAACGTGCCGTAGACCGAGGACAGCAGGTACGTCCCGAACGCGCTCTGGATGACGGTGAAGATGATGATCACCGACCACGGGTTGTTGTAGAGGCCGATCTCCCGGAACAGGTAGTACAGGGGGTACAGGAGCGCCTCCTGCGGCAGCAGGTTCGCGAGCAGGAACAGCACGACGATCCACGTCCGGGCGCGGATGCGTCCGATGCCGATCGCGAACGCGTTGAGCACCGAGATGAGCACCGCGAAGAGCGCCACGAGGCCGCTGATGTAGAACGAGTTCCACAGCTTCTGCGGGAAGTTCACCCGCTCCCAGAACGCCGAGATGCCCCCGAAGTACAGCTCCGTCGGCAGGGACAGCGGCCCGGAGGTGTTGTAGTCGGCCGGGGACTTGAACGAGTTGATGACGATGAGCAGGAACGGGAACGCGATGACGACGGCCACGACGAGCGCGCCGACGAGGATCGCCCAGTCCCCGGCGCTGCGGCTCCTGCGCGGCCGGCGCGTCGCCGGGGTCGGTGGCTCCTGCGTGATGACCGGCAGCGCCGGTGCGGCTTCGGTGGTCACAGGCCCTCCCTCTCCTTGCGCTCGACCGCGCTCTGGGCACGGATGAAGACCACGGCGACGAGCCCGATGAGCACGGTGAGCGCCGTGGCGATCGCGGACCCGTAGCCGATCTGCTGGGACTGGAAGAACTCGGTGTACGCGTAGTAGCTGGGCACGAGGGTGCTGTCGCCGGGGCCGCCGCGGGTCAGCACGTAGATCGGCCCGAACACCTTCAGCGCCGCGATGGTCGAGGTCAGCGTCACGACGAAGATCTCGGGCCGGATGATGACGACCGTGATGGCGCGGAACCGCTGGAACCAGTTGGCGCCGTCGAGCTCGGCCGCCTCGTACAGCTCGGGATCGACCCGCTGCAGCGCCGCCATGAAGATCACGACGGGGTAGCCGATCTGGACCCAGACGAGCACGACCATGATGCTCGGAAGGGCGGTGTCGGGGTGCCCGAGCCAGTTCTGGGTCAGGCCGCCGGCGCCGAGGTCCTCGAGGATCGTGTTGAGCGCCCCGTTCTGGGGGCGCAGGATCCAGCCGATCACGATGCCGGCGATGACGACGGGCAGGATCTGCGGCAGGTAGTAGACCGCCCGCAGCGTGCTGGCGAGCCGGCCCCCGAACTTGCGGCCGATGAGGTCGAACAGCATCGCCGCGAGGACGAGGCCCAGCAGCGTGGGCACCACGACCATCGCGATGATCATGAAGACGCTGTTGCGGAACGAGGCCCAGAAGGCGTCGTCGGCGAACAGCTCGACCCAGTTCTCCATGCCGATGAAGACGGGCGGCCGGATGCCGCGCCACTCCGTGAAGCTCAGCCCAATGTTCGCCGCCACCGGCACCAGGACGACGACGGTGAGCAGGGCGAGCCCGGGGATGAGGTAGAGCCAGTACCGCCAGCGTCCACCGCGACCGCGGTGGGGGATCAGACCGTCCTCGGCGGGCCGGCGTACGGCCCGCGCCGAGACGAAGGGGACAGCTTTCGCCATGGTGTGTCCTGTCAGCTCAGGTCAGGTGCGGTCGCGGCGTGGGCCGGCGGGCCCCCGGACGCGGGCCGGATCCTGCGAGGGATCCGGCCCGCGTCCAGGTGGTCGGTCGGGTGCCGGGCGTCCGTCAGCGGAAGTCGGCCGCGTAGGACTCGTAGGACTCGCCGAGGGAGGTGCGGACCTCCTCGGCGGTCTTCGTCTCGTTCACCAGCTCCTGCAGCTCCGCGACGATGTCGTCGTAGAAGGTCGGGGTCGGCCAGTCCGGGTAGAACGCGAGCGCGTCGCGCTCGTTCACCGTGTTGAACTCGTCGATGAGGGCGCGGCTCTTCTCGTCCGTGATGTCCTCGACGTTGGCGGCCACCGGCAGCCCGCCGTTGTTGCCCAGCAGCGCCTGGATCTCGGGGCGCATCGTGATGTCGATGAACTCGTACGCGAGGTCCGGGTTCGCGGCGTTCGTGGGGACCGCCCACATGTTCCCCGCGGAGCCCAGCGTCAGGTCCGACTCGGGGAACAGGAAGGTGGCCCACTCGAACCCGTCGACCTCCTCCACGAAGCGGCCGTACCACCAGCTGCCCGAGAAGAACACCGGTGCGTCACCGCTGATGAAGGACACGCCCGCGTCCTCGGCCCTGAGGCCCGACGCGTCCGGGGAGATGAACCCGCGGTCCACGTACTCCTTGATCTTGTCCGTGGCGTAGGTGATGGGCTCGCCGTCCCAGTCCACCTCACCCTCGTACAGCTGGTAGTCGTTCACCCACTGGCGGTCCGCCTCCTGCACGGCGAACTGGTACCACAGCTGGCCCAGCGGGTACTCCAGGCCCGCCTGGGCGAGGGGCGTGATGCCCGCGTCCACGAAGGTCTGCAGGGCGGACTCGAACTCCTCGAGCGTGGTCGGGACGGCCAGCCCCTGCGCCTCGAAGGCGTCCTGGTTGTAGTAGACGGTGACGTACTCGCCGTAGTTCGGGACGCCGTACCACTCGCCGGAGCCCATGACGCCCTCGTCGCTGTAGCGGGCCGTCGTCTGCAGCGCCGGCGCCAGCATGTCGTCCCAGCCGTGCTCCTCGACCGCCTCGGTGATCGGGGTGAGCAGGCCCTGGCTGGCCAGCAGGCCGGCCGTCGCGTTGCCCTTGTTGTACTCGAGGATGTCGGGTGCCTCGTCGGAGTTGAGCACCTGGCTCGCGGTCGAGCGGATCTGCTCGAAGCTGCGGGCCTCGAACTCGACGGTGGCTCCGGTCTCCTCCTCGAACACCCGGATGGCCTCGTCCCACGCGACGCCCATGGCGCTCGTCTCGGACTCGAAGTGCCACAGGGTCAGGGTGTCCCCGTCGCCGCCCGTGTCGCCCCCGGCGTCGTCGCCCCCACCGCACGCCGTGAGCAGCAGGGCGCCCGCGGCCGCCGCCGCCACGGCGCTCGTGATCTTCATGCGCATCTCTCTACCTCCTTGTACGGGAGTGCGTGCCTGCCTCGCCGCGTCACGACGCGGGGGGGACGGCGCAACAGCTACTCCGGTGCTGCGTCCTGTGCCGCGCAACCTACACACCGCTTTACCGGTAACGCCAGGCCCGTCCTCCGCCCCGCCGGCGAGGTGTCCGAGTGGTTGACGTCGGGGCCGGCTGGTGCCAGCATCGGCGTCGAAGCGCTTAGCGAAGCGCTTCGACATCGCTGCCGGACAGCGCCGGCCACTCGGGCGACGGAGCTCGCGCCGAGGCCGTCGTGGACGTCCGCGCACAGCACGTCCCACGCAGATCGACGAGGGCGGCACGACCGGGGGACCGTGGCCGCCGACTCAGGCTCGACCGCGCAACGAGGCGCAGCACCGACGCGCAGGCGGACCAGCACAGGCGCTGGTTTGCGGCCAGCAGCGTGCCGGAGCACCGGTTCCGACAGGGAGCGACATGTCATCCACACCGTCCACCGGGCCGAGCGGCCCGCCGCCCACAGTCCCGTCAGGCACCGTGCCGTCACCGACGGTCGCGTCGCCGCCTCCACGACGACGTCGCCGCCGGGCCGGACCCGTCGCGGCCGCCGTCGCGGTCATGGCCATGCTCGTGACCCTCGCCCAGCCCGCCTCCGCCGCCGAGCTCGACGACCTGCCCTTCCGGGATCCGTCCCTGCCGCTCGCCCAGCGCGTGGAGGACCTGCTGGACCGGCTGACGGTCGAGGAGAAGGTCTCGCTGATGCACCAGTGGCAGCCCGCCATCCCGCGCCTGGACATGCCGTCCTTCCGGACCGGCACGGAGGCGCTGCACGGGGTGGCCTGGCTCGGCGAGGCCACCGTGTTCCCCCAGGCGATCGGCCTCGGCAGCACCTGGGACCCGGAGCTGCTCGAGCGCGTCGGTGACGTGGTCGGGACGGAGGCACGCGGGTTCAACGACCTGGACCCCGGCTACCACGGCCTGAACCTGTGGGCGCCGGTCGTGGACCTGCTCCGCGACCCGCGCGCGGGCCGCAACGAGGAGGGCTACTCCGAGGACCCGTACCTCACGGGTGCCATGTCCACCGCGTACGCCGGCGGCATGCAGGGCGACGACCCCACGTACCTCAAGAGCGCCCCGATGCTCAAGCACTTCATCGGCTACAACAACGAGGCCAGCCGGGACACGAGCAACTCGAGCATCCCGCCGCGGATGATGCACGAGTACTACCTGGAGGCCTTCCGGCCGGCCCTGGCCGCCGGCGCGGCCAACGGGGTGATGGCGTCGTACAACTTCGTCAACGGTCGACCGGCGCACCTGACGCCGCTCATCAACGACGTCGTGCGGTCGTGGAGCCCCGAGGAGCTGCTCGTGGTGAGCGACGCCTACGCCCCGGGCAACGTGGTCAGCCCGCAGGGCTACTACGAGACGCACGCCGAGAGCCACGCAGCGCTCGTGCGAGCCGGCATCGACAGCTTCACCGACCGCGGCGAGGACCCGAGCTTCACGGTCGAGAACATCACCGCGGCGCTGGCAGGGGGCCTGCTCACCGAGGCCGACCTGGACACGGCGCTGCGGCACATGCTGTCCATCCGCTTCCGGCTGGGCGACTTCGACCCCGCAGGGCTCAACCCGTACGAGGCCATCACCGCGGACGTCATCAACGCCCCCGAGCACCAGCGTCTGAGCCGTGAGGCGGCGCAGGAGCAGATGGTCCTGCTCAAGAACGACGGCGGCGCGCTGCCGCTGGACGACTCCGAGGGGACGGTCGCCGTCGTCGGCCCGCTCAGCGACACGCTCTACGAGGACTGGTACAGCGGGACCATGCCGTACAAGGTCACGCCGCTGGACGGGATCCGCGAGCAGCTCGGGGAGGACCGGGTCACGTCCAGCGAGGGAGTGGACTCGATCGCCTTGCGGGTCGCGGCCACGGGCCAGTACGTCACGGCCTCCACCGAGGCCGGCGGTGGTCGGCTGACGGTCGGCGCCACCGCGGCCGGCAGCGCCCAGACGATGCAGCTGTTCGACTGGGGCCAGGGCGTGTACGCGCTGCGCACCCAGGCCAACGGGCTGTACGTCTCGCGCGACTGGGGCGGTGACCTGCTCAACAACCAGGTGCAGCCCAACGGCTGGGAGGTCCGCGAGACCTTCAACCTCGAGGACGCCGGGGACGGCGCCGTCGTCATCCGCAACGTGCAGAGCCGCCAGTACGTCACCGTCGGCGAGGACGGCGTGGTGCGGGCGACCGGCCGCAACGTGGCGGCTGCGACGCGGTTCACCACGGAGGTGCTGAGCTCGGGCGCCGACGAGGCGGTCGCCGCCGCCGAGGCGGCGGACACGGTCGTCGTGGTGGTGGGGAACAACCCCTACATCAACGGCCGGGAGACCGACGACCGGGAGGACATCACGCTGCCGCCCGCCCAGCAGGAGCTCATCGAGGCGGTCACCGCCGCCAACGACGACGTCGTGCTGGTCGTCGAGAGCAGCTACCCGGAGGCCATCACGTGGGCCGACGAGCACGTGCCGGCCATCCTGTGGACGTCGCACGCCGGCCAGGAGACCGGGCACGCGCTCGCCGACGTCCTCTTCGGCGACAGGGCGCCGGCCGGACGCCTCACCCAGACCTGGTACCGCTCGGTCGACGAGCTGCCGAGCATCATGCAGTACGACATCAGCCAGGGCGGCACGACGTACCAGTACTACCGTGGCGACCCCCTGTACCCGTTCGGTCACGGCCTGACCTACGCCGACTTCACGTACTCCGAGCCGCGGGTCAGCGACACGACGGTCGACGCCGACGGCACGGTCACGGTCAGCGTGGACGTCACCAACACCGACGGCCCGGACAGCGACGAGGTGGTCCAGCTCTACACCCGGGCCACGGACTCGCCCGTCGAGCAGCCGCTCCAGACGCTGCGCGCCTTCGAGCGGGTGCACGTCCCGGCGGGCCAGACCCGGACCGTGACGCTGGCGCTCGACGTGGCGGACCTGGCCTACTGGGACGTCGAGACGGACGCGCCCGTCGTGGCGCCGGGCGCGTACGACGTCATGGTCGGCGCCTCGTCGACGGACATCCGCGGCACCGCCGGGCTGACGGTGGCCGGCGAGTCCGGTCCGCGCGAGCGCCTGCTCGCCGAGCCGGAGGACGCCGTCGACTTCGACGGCTACTCGGGCATCGAGATCGTGGACCGCACGAAGGTGGAGGGGGACAGCGCTGCCGCCTCCGACGGGGACTGGCTCGCGTTCCACGACGTCCGGATGGCGGACGCGGTGCGCAGCATCGAGGTGACCGCGGCGCGCGAGGCTGCGGGGCCTTCAACGGTCGAGGTGCGCCTCGGCGCGCCCGACGGCGAGCTGCTCACCACGCTGGAGATCCCCAGCACCGGTGACCGGTACGCGTACCGGGCGGTGACCGGTGAGCTGCCGGCGGTCGGGACGGGTCGAGCCGACCTGTACCTGGTGGCTCGCGGGGACTTCCGGCTCGCGACGGTCCAGCTCGGGGCCGGCGTCCACGCCGTGCCCACGTTCGTCGACGTGGTCGACGGGCAGCCGTTCTCCCGGGAGATTCGCTGGCTGGCGGAGGCCGGGCTGACCGAGGGCACGACGGTGGGTGACGCGGTGTACTTCC
>Ga0210040_10006672_pt1 | contig 14273 bp, 18 predicted proteins | sample CryGeyCG12114_NA_FD_185462 | JGI IMG/M metagenome (GOLD analysis project Ga0210040, IMG submission 185462) | Groundwater microbial communities from aquifer - Crystal Geyser CG19_WC_8/21/14_NA (SPAdes) (version 2) | ecosystem: Environmental > Aquatic > Deep subsurface > Groundwater | place: USA... | reverse complement strand
GTTTGATTCATTAACTAATTTTTAGCAACTGCGGAAATTCATAGTTGCAGCCATAGACAAAATATACAAAGTATTTTAGTAAGTTATAAAACATTTATACCTCAGTTTTGCTTACGTGTACGACGATGGGACAAAAATAAAAAAAATTTACAATCATGATGACTATGATTAAATTTAGATTATAAAGCGTCCATACAACTTTGGAATGTCACCATGCATGAGGCAATAGAAATAGTGGCGCGTTGCATAGCCTGCAAAAAATAATGCAGTCTTATTATGCAAATGCCGTTCTGCTGCCAATGAATACCATAATGGCCTTAGAATGCAAAATACTTTACAATGGACGCACAATATTTTTTACGCTGCTCAATCAATTAAGATTCGTTTTGACTTTGACCACAAAAGCAGCTGTCCAATTTTATCTGGACATGGATTCTTGGAAGCTAAAATATTTTTTTCTTACATGACTTAGCTTTGTTTCCATGGAGTTCCGGAGCGAAAAATAAATTCCGCAAAGAAATGCATGTTAAAAATTCGACACATTTGAGACCCGTACTAAATTGTTAATTTAAGAGGCCTGAACTTAGGAGGAAGTCCCTCCCTATTAAGGTCCCAAACCCTACCAAAGTGCATGTGAACGTTACAGAAAAAAGATGGCTACCAAAACGGTGAGAGCATCAAATCGGAACCACAACCAGTTCCCTTTGGAGCGATTCCAGGAATTGGCAGAGAGCACAAAAAACAAGAAGAAGACACCGGAACTGTTGCCCGAATCCTCCACTTCTGCAGAACAGCTCTATCAGTCCTTACTTCAAGACATTAAATCTCTTGACATGGGTCAAGACATGAATTTCTTAATGAAGAAGGCATCTGGGATTCTCAGACTGGAGCATTGTCCACATAGTATCATCGACTATTCGGTATAATAGGAAATGTTCTGGTTCAAAATAACATTACACGATTTGATTGACTGAACCTTTTTCTGTGGGTGGATTATGAATGCGTAGTACTCAAATCGGGACCGTGATCACGATTTCTTCGGATTCGAGGACAAGCAAGAAGGGGACATGGACGGGAATCTTTCATATGATTACAGACTCGACAATGATGATACAGCAAGTAGTGTCGGCATCGTGGGCACAAATAGTCGAGCCCCTTCCACAACTGGTTCGTCGCGACCTGTGAGCAGGGGTCAACAATCGGTCAGCAGTAGAAATAGGAACAATAATAATAGACGGACCATTATCTCCCAATTTGATCAGGACTACTGGGATAGGTTTGTACTATGTTTAGCCCCTACAGATCTTTACGCACGATTCCGATGGTTTACTCCAAAATCTGCCACTATGAAACTGTCACAAACGCTCTCAGTGCACAATAGAGTTTTAAAATATATCTTGTGTGGAGTAAATTTAGTGAAAAACAAGTTTATAAACGTATAAAATGTCTGATGATACTTGTAGCCGTGCCGAAGGCATGGAATTGCTTTTGTAACGTTCGCATCGTTATTGTCGCTATTAGGAAACTCTCTGAGAACAAAAAAGCTGTTTTTGTATTCTTTAGAACCAGTGACACATCATCCAGCATAAACTCAAGTAATCCTTACTATCAGCATTGTCCAAGCTATGCATCCAGCACGGCGAGTAGTCGAGCAGCCAGCGTGGTAGGAAAACATGCAACTAAAAGTGGAAAAAATGATGCCGGGAGGAAGAAACCGAAATGGAGACCAGTCGGAGTAGCCTCCAGAGAATTCAATTATGACACTTCCAGCACAGAGTTACAATCTGCGCGATCGTCCATCTCATCTGCTCGCTCTATTTCAACCAATGCGTCCACTATTAAAGTAGTTTATTAACTGTGGAAATGCAAAAAAAATATGTGCGTCTTAATAATTGACTACAAATTGAATCCTTAGACAACAGCGAAGCGAACTAAATCCAAGCGCAATCTAAATGAAGAAGGTACAGTAAAGAATGTATTCATTGTGAATGGGACAGTTGTAGCATTCAAAGGATTTGGATTCGAAAACTTTTCAAATTGGTTTGGTGATGAGAAATTACTACGGTCAGTCAATAATCTTAATATCCCACATTTTTTATAATTAGCTGTTTTTTTAGTTTTAAATTTCGTATAGATCAGAGCCATCATACAAACACATATTCACTAAAGAGCTAGATCTAGCTGGGTATGAAGATAAAGAAATCAGACTCAAATTGTACGATGGCTACAAACTGCTGGTATGTTGAGTTCATACCAAAAGTTTAACTCTAAATTCATTTCATGATAATGACAATGAGAGAGTCGATTCGGCTGCTTGAGTAGATAGAAGGAAATCGACTACCGACTGCGACCAAGGGTTTCAAAATGCGGCCACCTATAATGCGATTTAAGGAGAAGATCATACTTCCTGCAGAAGTTCCAGTGGAAAAGTTGATGGTTTGTCGAACGTCTACAGGACGTATGATCATTCGGGACGCACCTCCATCTTTGCTCGAAACTCGGGAGCACGATAACTTTTTCCAGTCCCATAATTTTTAATCAGTGTATACGAATTGAGGGAGGGAAAAGTCCCTCAACATTCTGTTATATAGTGCCTCGTTTTGATCCCACAAGTTTTCATTTCAGGAATGAAAAGTTTCACTTGATCATCCCAAAATATACCAATCTAAAAAATGCAGGTGACGCTAAAGCGCAATTTCAAGACACATGTTACGATTATATTTCTCACACAAAATACTTTTATTATTATTTCTACCGATTTGACACACTAAATTCTTTTTTACAATAAAAATGAAATCCCACAGTCTTTGTTGTATCATTTTATTCGGAACAAGGAAAATAGCATAGAAAAGTTAACATGATAAAGTTACAAAGTGCTATCTTCATATTTTAGGTTCTGAATAACGCGAAAAAAGTCATTCTTTACTTGGTCGGATAAACACATGTATTTTTGTAGATCTTTTTTCCTAGCGATTCCTAATTGTTTTACTTGCTGTTGCAAATCTGTGATGTCTTTGTTTAGAACGTTAATCCTGTACAAAAATATGCATAGAATTTAAACTTGATCTCGACCGATATGAAATCACTATATAAACTGTTGGTGCACATACCGCGTTTTGAGTTTCCTGGGATCTCCCATTGCCCCAGCGCCTTGTTCTAAGCTGTACAAAGCCCCAGTCTTCAATTCTCTAGTTAGCGTTTTAATTTCCTCCACATTTTTAAGCACACGTTCGTTTGTTATCTGACTAGCTTCTAGTAATTCATTGATACATTCATTTGCTCGGTGCAAAACAACTGTAGACCTGGACAATCGGGACTGATTTTCACCATTCTTTGTCCGCTCTTGTTCGTTTTCACTCATTGCATCGTTCAAAAGTTTCATTAAATTGGATCTCTCTTTTTCTCCAGCTTCTAATCCATTTCTCAGTTCATGAACCTTTAATGATACATTTTGGTGATAATTTTTGTAGAGAGAACAATAATAATGGCGATTCAAAGTCAACATGTCCAAAATTGATATTGAGATGCATGTCTTCATTAATTTACTATTTAGTTGAAGTCAAATTGGTTTCATTTTCACGCCAAGTGCACAAAAAGCGTTATTCAAAATTATTTGCTCAAGTTTTTGCTTTCGCTAGGCGTTGAAATACTACAATATTCGAATTAGTAGCAGTAGCATTAGCGTTTCTCTCAGCAATGAATACATATGGATGCATAGTTTTAACCGTTTGTATTTTTGTATGCATGCACTCGTTAAAAATGATAAACACGTGTGAATTACCTGTATTTCAAAATTTCTAACTCTTTCAACCAAGCTAAGACCACCAACAGAAGCGGAGCAAGATTCCAATTTGGCTCTGGAATCGGCCAAGTCATTATCCAAGGATTGTATACAATTTTGCTTCTCTGTGATTACTTTCTGTAAGCTAACTATAACGCTTCTCTCCTATTCAAATATTTCAAAATAAATCAAGTCAATCTCTTTGAGTAAAAAATGAGCATCCAATGAACATTAAAGTAATAAATATCATTACTCTTGTCAATGACCGCTGAGCTTCATTTAGTTCGCCGGTATATTTTTCCCTCAACTTTTTTTCCCTCTCTTTGACAACAGCCAGTTCCTCTTTACACAATTTCAAGTCATTGGAAGTGAGACAAAACTGATCCTCCTTTTCTTTCAATTTCAACTCTAAAGCTTCATTTCCACTCTTCAGAGTTCTTATTTGATTTTCTAACGTTTGAATTCTCGCTTTGCTAGCTTTCAGTTCATTTCGAGTTGTGTTCAAAGCATTTTTCGTGTCCTTGAGCTCCGATGTTAAAACCTCAACACGTTCCTGTCTACCAAACGCATATTGGAATAATTGGAATAATAATTTACAACCAGTAGCTGTCAGTGAGTACAAAGTTGTCTAATTACTTTTTTTTCTGCTGGTAAATCAAATGCCTTGAAGGTTGGGAAATGACTGAAGCATTGGTCCCAAAAATGCTGCTCCCATAGGATCTTACTGAATGAGCTTTGTCATCAGGGCATGGTTCATTTTGTCCCAGCATTGAAGAATTATTATTGTTATTGTTGTGAGTATCTTGACTAAAATTTGAGATGGTGTCATCCTCTTCATTTATTTCTTCCTTCCGCGGTCCACTTTTTATTGCATTTTCCAAATATTGCTGACAAGATTTCGTATTCTCTTGATCAGGTGTATCTAGATCCGTGATACTAAAGCTTTTTTCGTGCTTCTCCATGCTGTCTTCAAATTCTGCGGGACAGTGTACGATGTTATCATCCCGTGGCAGAAAATTTTGCAGAGTTCCTTCTCCTTCGCCCAATATTTGTCCGCTATGGTTGTATTGAACGAAATATTTATTAATTTATACCTGGATTGGAATGGATAAATGATAAATTTTGCTAATTTTGGCTTAGTTTAGTTTAAAACCTTTGTCTCGACACGTATTCTGCAGTATGCAGTGATTGCATGGAGAGAATAGAATTGCTGCGGGATTGGTGATGTTGAGCTATTGCCAGTTTAGATTGAAGCTCTGAGACTTTTTGTTGCAATGCTAAAATTTGTTGGGCCCGACCTCTCCAGCCTGGAGTGGATATAAATCCTGCGATCGTGAATGTATTTTGTCCTTCTCCAACTTCTTCGCTAAGGGCCTACATACATTTAATATATAGAAATGTAAAAGTCGATTCTATCAACGACGTCCCTTAAAAGTCTAAAGTTGTTTAAATTGTTACCTTCTGGGCAGATTTTAATTCCATTTTATATTGCTGAGCCTGTAGACGATACTGCATCATTTTTGCTTTACTTTGAGCCAACTGATTTTTCAGAGAATCTATTTCTTGCCAGTCTAAAAACAAAATATGAAGCTTTGCGCATTAACTTACTTGGTGAATTAAATAATAAAAGGATGATGATGCCGAGTTTTATGTACCAGGCATGTCCTTTTCCTCGCTTTTTGAAACTTTTTGACTGACTTCTTTTGAGAATGAATCTGATTTGAGCTCGCATTTTAGCTGCACATTTTCTGCATATAGCTTCTTCAATTTCGTTTTCATGCTCTCTAAGTGTGCAGTCATGTCCCTATTTTTAGTGTTCAATTCAACCAATTTAGTGGCCATTGCAGATTCTTCGGACTTTCCGATTCCCACATGGTCGCCACTCCCTTTATGATCCTATAAGTTCAACATACATGAAATCACTCTCTGATCTGCGATTGGGCATTTTATTGTGCAAATGCGAACTTGTTCATACACAATAGCAGCAATTCCGTGCCTCTTCTTTATGCTGAACCTTATACTTTCTCAAATCCAAAACTTCTCTATCTAAAAACTTGATATGTTTGTGTAGATTCACATTTTCTTGAATGTAAGACTGCAAGAGTTATAAAAAGTTAAAATCTTTGAAAAGACTAATGCTTGATAAAACTTTCTAAAATCTTACATGAAGTTTTTCCTTCAAATGGCAATTCAACTCCAATGGGAATTCAATACCTGGAGGAACTTCGAAAAGTCTCCATTCAATACTAGATGTCATATTAAAATTGAAATCAACTTACGCGTACCAAAAAAAAACCATCCTATTTATAAACCGGTCAATAAAGTCAACTCATAATTCTAAATTGTCCGCGTTAGATTTGTCATGGCAAAATACAAAGGGAATACAACTTTTTTTTTTACATTTTCGCATTCAAAAGATTTCTGGGTAATTTATTTTCATTTATTTCAGATTAGCATTTTGATTTTATTAAAAAAATAGACATCACATTTCATATCAATATTTATAATCAAACATGTTGTATAGAAAAAGAATACATGCTTTTCCTATGCATGCCCAAAGTCACATTCTGATAAACATCCCTCACGATTCTAAATAAATACTAAGCATACATGATTGTTAAAAGTAGGTATGATGGCATTAAAGTTTCATATTTGCGTCCATACAAACAAATTGGCTCTCCAGGCCAATAATTGCGATAACTACATCATATGCAAAAGGAATGCTTTACCGAAAAAAAAACTTGAAATAGTGGCGATCATATTCATAAAACTTACTATTCTGCAAACCAGTTAGCCATACTTTCAGAAGTATACTTAACATGCTTCGCAGAAGATATAATTAAAAAGTAGGAAAAACTGCTTTCAAAAGAGCTCAGTGAAAAAGAAGAAAATTATGAGTTACGGAACGAGATATACGCATAATTTTTATCGGGGCTAAGTCAAAAAGATTACGAAGATTACAAAGAAGAATATAAGGAGGGCAAAGACTTTGATCATGAGCCATCGATTGGAAGTGACGGATTTAAAGTATTTTAAGAGTTCAGTGTGAGCAGCTTCCACATTCATTTCGGCATCCTCTACATTTCCGTCAATTCGATGGACGACTTCCTCTTGTTCTTTCACCATGGATGCTAATTGTTGGAAGATCCCTCCTAGTTCCACGATCGTCGACTCTATGGACTGCATCGTTTCAGCTCGGCTCGTCAAATACGACTCCTGAATTATCGAAAAACACATACAATGAGAAATGATAAGCCATTGGCATTCACTAAACAGGTTGATTTAAAACAGATTAATAATTTTACCGTCTCATCCTGCGAAGCATACACTTGTCTGTTTCGTAAAGACGTGGAATCTCCAAAATCAATTAGCACGTCTCCACCATGGCTTTCTTCTGGGGCTAACGCAGAACCTGAGGAAAAATTATATTCATTTAATGAATTACTTAGTTTTTTCAGCGTTTTTGTTCTAAGCAGGATTGTTTCTTCACTTAAACCAGACAATACAGAAAACTACTGCTATATTGCTGACCTTTATAATAGCCAGTTAAGGCAGAAGGGGGCAAAGAGGAGGTAACAGGCCCTTGTGAGAACTGATCCTGTCTGGACTTCTGCTCTTTCAAATTCTAAACCCAAAAGCATACAAATGTAAAGTGAAAGTGAGCATATAATTGCCCAGTCTAAAATCGATGCTAGTCTAGAGTAAACTTACCTCAGTTCTAACTTCGAGCACTTGCTTAAATTCATTAGACATTGAAGCTAGTTTAGACTGGAGTCCGACGACCACACCTGAAGAATGGGATTGAAGATGTTTACCACTTGAATGTTGATTGGAACGGGCTATCGTTTGCAGCTAAAATTTTTATAAATATTATGTCACAGGATGAAATATTCAGCTTGACAATGAAAACAGAGCTAAATATTTTTTTTTCAAATTCATACCCGTCTGATATCTTTGTTTAGGCCATTTATGTCTTCTTTTATAATGAAGGTTAATTCTTGGATTTCAGCAGACTTGTCATCGAATAATGATTTTCTTTTTGCAACTGAAAACATAAATACATTTGAATTTAAGATCCTGAAATCAGTGCTTGGCGCTTGGCTTTTGATCAAAACAGAACATTACTTATTGCACTCACGTAAAGCTAATTTCTCGAGTTTGTTGTAGGTTTTGCTTAAATTTTTTCCAATTGACCTAAAATAGCCATAAAAGTAAGAACCTTATTAATTCCATCTTTCTACCCAAGCCATACTGCATAACTTGTAATTATTAGTTCAACTCACTTAGCTATGATGATGAACTCGGAATATTGGCCCAGACTCCTGTTGGCTCTATTTTGGGAAGCAAAATTAGGACCAGGATGACCTTGACGAGTCTGAGCCCTTCCTTGCAAGGATCGAAGCGCGGATTGAAACTCGCCAGTTCGATCTCGACCCATCATATTCTCTTTGTCTTCACTTAGGGACCAATCCGACGACTGAACAGATTTCTCGCACTCTTCTGATTTCGAGCTGCTACGACGTCTTCGCACCGCACTCATCTCATTATTCTTCTTCTTTCTCACAAAGGGCTAACTAAAAGCTATTACTATGTCAACAACCAGCAACGCAACACCCTTCCCTTCACTTTGTCCACAAATCCTCTCAAATGCTCAATGAACAATGATTGGCTTCGTCGAAGGAACGAAAGTCCTCGTAGGACTTCCAAATAGTTTATTCAGTTGTGTATCTTGCTTGATTTCTTTCCTGCATAGCAAATATTCATTGATAATTAACTTTAAGGCTCATTTAAGTTTGTCAATAAAATTAGTTAAACTAGATTAGATTTAGTTTCAAACTTGTACCTTCGTTTGATTCCTGAAAGAGCACTCAGTCAGTATGGACCGTTCTACCTTTCTAAATCGAATGGAATTAATCACCAGATGATGATAATTGGAATTGGAAATAGATATCCCACGTCACGAAAAATATGAGAATACGTCTTTTGATGCGAATGCTGAAAGTAGATGTTCCATGTCAATGAAAAATGAATGAGGAAATGTTAAAATGCAAAATAGAATAGAACACTGCCTGCAGCATTTTTAGTCAATCAGCTCTGCAAGTCATGTGACTCTACGTGGCTGTTTACTATGTCAAAGCCGTATTACTATTTTTTAATAGCAAGTGGAACAAAGGCCAGTTCTATCCCACTAAATTCAAAAGTGTCTAGATGATTTGGGTTTGGGAAGTTTTTACGCTGACGGGTTAGGAATTCCTTCTAGCGTGGGTGACGGGCCAAATTCAACGCATGTTTTTTAATATAATTCATTAATTCTGTTTTTTATTGAAATAGGTTAACAACATGAATAATGTATTGCCTAAACTATGGTAGCGACAACCGAGAGTTTCACAGTATTATAACAACACAAACATGCCACATGCGTACTAAACTTATACCAGACGTAGCTATAAATTCGAATTTAAAATGTGAGGATAAACATCAACATGGTGGTATTGCTAATTTGTGACTAACCAACTCTTTTGTACCGAATGGTTTAGAAGAGATAAATGTGTATAAAGCTAATAGCCTAACGGTTTTCATTTACAAAGTATTTGCTGGAATGTGAAGCGTGATTCCATTGAGTGACTTATAAAGACGAAAGGATGGCCTGGCTCCCCTGATTGGACATATCCGAAGGTTGATACAGGTTGAGTGGAATTGTATTATGAATGCTCAAATTGGCGACAGCTGAACTAGCAGCATCCACCATTGCCTTATTATCATTAGTATAAATAGCTTTCTTGAGCATTTCTCGTAATTTTTCATGACATTCCAACACTGAGTAAAAACTTCCCGAAATGCGACAGAGCACTTCCCCAAATGGGGGTTGCGGCAACGAAGCATCTGGCTCGGTCAAAAAGTGAATGCGGACATAGTACACTCTCTGAAGCTCACGGACATGTTGACCTCCTTTCCCAATGAGTCGACCTACCATTTCACATGGGACAGTCAATTCAATTGTCAAATTTGTATTGGCCAGACCAGATCCTACGACTTGACGCTCTTCAGCTATCTTCTGGAAAATAAGCACCATCGCTTCCGAAATCGATTCTTTACCTATTAAATGAGATGTTGCATGATGGATCACATGAGTAAGTAATCGAGTCAAATCATCAGTGACAATAACAAGAAATGGAAGGAAGTCCACTGACCTCCGTTGATGGAAACACGCCTCATGATGTCATCCAGTTTTAGAGCATATTCCTGAATCTTGACAGTTGCCCCTGACTTGTGTATAATTTGTCGAATGTTGGCCCCCTTTCGTCCAATAAGAGCACCAACCACACTGTCAGGAATGTACGCATAAATGGATTCTGGTTTATTCAGGTAATTTCCACGCCAATGTCCAAACTGTTGATTGTAGAATCCACTGGGGGTCGGAGGAATGTTGTATCCCCCTGGAGCTGGTCCATTGATCACGTTCACATAAGTTGGCATAAGCCGATTCTTGCTACTCAGGTACCCCGACGGACTCCCTGTCGAAGGCAAATACTTAGCCCGTGCTGTCAAACCTCCTGCGGAGGGAGCAGATCCCCCCATTCCGAATTGTATTCCGCCAAGTGGTTGACGTTGTGTGTACGCACTATTCACGTAGCTAAGACTCCCTCCATCAGTTCTGAAGCTTCCGTCCCCAATATCTAGAAACCAAAAAATTAGTCGCAATTACATAAGCCCTGTACCCGGCTAAAAAGAGCCAATGCGCTAATCCCCACCAAGAACACAATACCGATAGGAAACCGTAAGAAGCTACTCACAATTTATTCCATGTGGCAAGTCATATCCCGAAGTCGAAGTGGTGGGAGTGCTCACTTTACGTTGAGTAGTCGGATGACGCCTTTGAGGCCGAATCCGATCCATGCGAACAGATGGCTCCACTTTTATAATAGTACTTAGCAGACTTTTCCTATGACATTGGTCAATGGCCTTGTCCGCAGTGCTTTGATCGGAAAACTCGACGAACCCGTAAGTTCCTTTCAGATCCAGCCGAACTAAATGATTCAGATTGATCCCTTTCTCTGTGAAGAAGTCCTTGAGGATATCTTCAGTAACATCGGGATCCATGTTCCCAATGTATAGCTTTGAACTAGCTCGGGTCTGCTGACCACCAGTGACAGATTCCCCTTCAGAGACTGGAAGGTTGATGTATTGCTCCGTACATGTAGAATCTGGACTGCCCGTGTGAGACATATCTGCACTATTGCTCGTATTTTCAGAGCTGCTTATTGATAATGAAGCCATTTCGATTGTTGGGTGGCAAGTAAGTATTCAGTGTGGTTTTGGATTTTCAAGTATTGTTGGTTAATGGTTCTGCAATGCATAAAATCGGGAAAATGTAAGCTCCAAAAGGTACTCAATTATGTTATGATTAGGTGACTTACCAAGATTTAATAGTTATGGTTAAGATGATGATAATGCTGCGAACACATTGATTAGATGAATTATGATTTCGTTTTCATTGGAATTAAAGATGGTTCAACCTTGAGAGGTGAAAAATTGTAGACAAATGACAGGCACGTCCTTCTCCATTGAAATCCGGCATTGAACTGCTTTCCTAGGCAATCAAATCCGCAGTTTAAACGGGAGGATGCGCACATGCAGACAGAAACGGTAAACAAAGCTGACCGAGTACACTGACATCTCAGAAATTCCTAACTTCGAACGCTCGCGAATCTATACTATTATATTGCGAATACTTAATTACGGATACGGAATGAAGCTGCTTTATGCTTTGTATGCCTTTGAGTTTGATTTAAAGATTGCATTATTTTGATACGCATGTTCATAAACTGTTCACCTTGTTCACAATCAATTAAGACAATTTGCGAATTTGCATCTTAATCAATCGGTACAGTTATTATTTTGTTCATCAGTATTAGCTAAAAGTTCAGTCAATGCTTATGTCAATGAACTGGAGAGTTAGCAAATGAAATCCACTGAATTTGATTTGACTCCATGTTGAATGTTTTACATTTAGGAAACAACAATGGGATGGCTGTACGCCATCTACCGCTCTGGCCTGGCAATAGGAGTGCTTGTGAGATTGCGTAATTTATTGGTACTTTGGCGTGTAACTAAAACTATAGTAATTTTCATGCTTCTAAAAATTCTCAAACTTCAAATTTATTTATTTCATTTTTTCGACTTCAGTATTAATTTATCGTTGTTACTTGATTAGAATTTAGGGCTGAATGTAAACATCAGTGTTATGAACAAAATTTACATTCGGTATTCGTCATTGTGTCTTAATCGAATTAACTTTAATATTCATTTCTGAAAGGAAATACTGCTTTTTAAAGTTTTTATCAAAAAAAGTTATCCAAAATACTTCTCATGATTTCCATATTTATGTCTCCTATTATGGTGATCGTATTTTTCCTTCCCAATCCTGTTATAGTAATTTTCTCGAGTTGAAAAATCATTCGTTCTGAGTGATCTGCCTGTGACCTGAATATTTTAAAATCATAATTCGTTGATGTTTCCATTTTTTCAATAACCAAAAATAATATTTTTGTATTTTGTAAAAACAAACCATAAGTTCTTTCCATCCACTTGGGAGTTTAATGTAAGCTTTTTTTTCTTGGGTAACATAAGCTATGGTTCCTTCACTGTTTCTTATCACCATCTATAATTTCGCAAAAATTGGTATCCTCATTTCTTTACAACGTAATCCATGCAGAAACATTTTTTAAATTGCGAACGTACCAAATCTCTCAAAGTAGGAAAAACGATGGCGCCTGGAACTGTAGTAAACTCTGGAAGATTGCCAGGTGGACCTGTAGGACACACCAGATTAACTCATGATTGCACAAATTATTTGAAAATGGTTGAGCATGTAATTTATTCGAGCAAAAAAACTACCGGGTTCTCCAACGATAGAAATGCCAGGGGTACCAGCTTGCCCTTTTGGACCAGGGATGGGAATCAAGATAGGCTCTCTTGCATGAAAATCATTTGGAAAAGTGGGTGGTTGAATATGACCCGGAGGGCCTCGTGGTCCAGGGGGTCCCTGTGGTCCTCTCAGCATTCGCAAATCTGGCAACGCACATGGCTCTCCCTAATCAATATTCACGCACTTTTTACAAGCTTTTAGAGCTCATGATGCACAATGACCGGTACTGTTTCATACCTTTTCCCCCTGTTTTAAACAACAAACCAAAAATCAATTCTCAAACTCTCATTAATAATCTGTTGTTCTACACATGAAATTGTGAAACACATTTTTACCTTTTTTCCTGTGATGGATAGCCCATGTGCCCCACTAAAATTGTTCCAATCGATTTTCACATAACTTTTTTTTACAATTTTTCAACATTTCCGATCATGTAATACAAATTACAAATTGCTATATTAGTCTTACGGCATTCCGCGTTCCCCAGCTTCTCCTTTTGGACCAACTTTTCCTCGTCTACCTCTTCTTCCCTATTATTATGCAAAAGTATAAAATCCTTTGATTTAGTAAGTCCTGAGTTTTTAGAGATAGCTTACAGTAACTTTCACATAGTTCTCATCCTTGAGAACAAATATGGATCCCGGGAGCCCTCGAAGCCCAGGTGGGCCAACGTCTCCTTTTGCCCCTTTTCCCATACTTATGCTGGATCTTCCAAAATCCGTCCAATTTGTCCGATAATAAGTTGTTAACCCTGGTAGACCCCTTCACGTACAAAATAATTTCAGTGAGTATACACAGGCTTTAGTTGCAATTACTAATCAAATTGTATACCTTGGACCGGCGTCACCTTTGTCTCCTTTTGATCCAGGGTGTCCTGGATGTCCTGTTTTATGAACAAAACGAGTGTAAAATAATAATCATGTGAGCAATGTTTTTGCATGTTGTACCTTGAGGACCCATTGGGCCTTGAATTCCCGGGTCTCCCCGTTTCCCTTGAAAGCTGAACTCAAATCGTCCATCTTGTCCAAGGGCCTAAATTTTTACGAATTTCTCATGTTTAAAGTTGAAATTAATTGAGACGCTGCTGAATGCCTACTTACTTGGATAAAATAGGGTAGCTGGGTAAATATTTCAGTGTAGTTACAACGACATACCGCTGGCTCATTAGTATGAGCTGGCTGGAACCATGAAAAGAAAATATTACATTTTTTATTAAAATATTTGCATTTCAGCATTGGAGGTAAACGGTATGATTTATTGGCACCGTTTGTTTTGCACCCAAACAAGTTTTTTTCACCCACTAATTGGTTTGCCTTGCAGTAAGTAGTTGAAGAAATGTGTGTGACAGTGTGTGCATTCATGTTCATACATAAGCTAACACAATACTGCATTATAACAAAAAAATCGCATGCATGCAATATAGTGAGCTTTAAATCTTTAATAAAACAAACGAAAAAAATCATAAAAACTTAAAAACCTTTAATTTTTTGATCCAGCCATAACATTAATAAAGTACTAAGCCCTTGCTTAATGGCAAATGTTAGAAAACTATTGTTTAAAAAA
>Ga0210040_10006671_pt1 | contig 14274 bp, 5 predicted proteins | sample CryGeyCG12114_NA_FD_185462 | JGI IMG/M metagenome (GOLD analysis project Ga0210040, IMG submission 185462) | Groundwater microbial communities from aquifer - Crystal Geyser CG19_WC_8/21/14_NA (SPAdes) (version 2) | ecosystem: Environmental > Aquatic > Deep subsurface > Groundwater | place: USA... | reverse complement strand
AAATATTTAGGTCCAAATAATTTCAGTTAAGTAAATGGAAAATCCAAGCAAAAATCCCTAAATCAAGATTACCTGCTGTGAATAGAGATTGAAAATAAAAAGGGCTAATAAAGTAACTAACTATGAATATGAATTACTTGCTTAAGACTTAAGGTACTGCAAAAGTTAATGAAAGTTTTAAATGATGGGATACCATTATTACTGTTACGTGTAATCCAAAGCTCACGTAAAATATTCGAACAAAAAGTTACAATTTTCTCACATTAATTAAGTCACTGTGGTACCCAACTCATTCATTCGTTTAAAAAATATAAATCGATTGTTCAGGACGCAATGCACGTGTACGCATTATCGCAAAAAAAAGTTGTCTACAAAATCACAGAACGTTTGCATACCACTTTTATATCTATATGAACTTACGCATCTAACTAAAATGTTTACCTTTTCCAACTAACTAACTAAACAAACTATTGAAAATTAATGCATTTGTGGAATTTTCAACACAATTGGTATAAGGCTATGACATCTCCTATCTACACAGGTTAACAAAAACTACCATAATCTATAGTATCCAAATTATGATGCAGTAGTTAGTTACAATCTGTGAGTAGATGAAAAGCAACCTCTAACTAAAGCCAATTAAAATATTCTGTCTTAAAGTCTCATGAACACTTTTCTGCAATAAATATAGCTAATTAACTAAAGAGCACTTCAAAAGTGCTTGCGTACAAGTCAATCATATAACGTATAGTTTTGCATCATTTCAAATTAAATGGACTTGCTGAAATTTCCTAATCCTGATGCATTTAGTAACAAACCAACTGGCTATATAGCATTCTTCGCAGAGTGTGTACTGACGGACAAGTCAATTGGATAAGTGTGTGCCGTAAAAAAAAACCTGTAAACTATAAGTGTATTCAATCTATAATCATTGTAGCTATCTTAGAGAGCCTGTCATCACACAATCTATACGCGGCTAACTAACTAACTAAGAATACGTCACAATGTAGTCGGCAGCGTTCATTCATCTGTGTTAATCTTATCCATCAGGTTCGCAAATACTACATGAGTTGAGTTAAAGCTAGTTAAAATTGTGTTGTGCAGCAAACTAAAACACACCTACACACACACACAAACATACATGTATGGGTGAGTGAATTCTGTTGCACTTGGTTTCCATACATTAGTTGAAACAAAAGACACAATGTGAGAGTTTTTTCTCAACTTTTATGTATTATTTTATTTGTTAGTTTGTTTGTAAGTCCTACCTAAACAGCAAGAAGTTTTAGCTAGCTATAGCTGTATACGATCGGTCTGGTCTGTGGGAACTGTGTTAAGTAATTAGTCTGAGAGAATAGAATATTATTCACATATTATATAGAATGGACGTACAGCAAATACTTACTTACGTGAATAAGTAAGAGCGAGCATCATTGTAATATGGTCATTACCATTAAAGCGGGCAAAGATTGAGCAATTTGATCTACTTTAGTTTTCAATGGTAAAGATGCGCAGCAAGTGTATAAAAAGTTGATTGGGAAGTATTTTTTTGGGCCTATTTTTTACAGGTTTAGATTGTCTGTTAGTTAGAACGTGCATCAGGTATATATAGTATCGGAAATAGTTTGTACTCTAATTAATGCTATGGTAATATTTTAGGTAGTTTGCAATCTGGTATGCCTAGTAGTAGTTAGTTAGTTAGTTAGTTAGTACGAGATTTAAAACTGAATCAGTTGGTTAGCAAATGATTAAATGTGAGATATTTAGGTCGGTCGGTTGCATATTCATTTTGCCTCATCGTGCCCCAAGACATATAGCTTTGTGTTCTAAAAAGCCAATGGCCAAATTGTGCATTACTTAATTCCGAAGCATGATAATTAGTGAGACGCCATAGTAAGTAAGTAACGAGGATTAGTTTTAGCAAGTTTAAGCTCATCACTTTGAAATAAAATGGCCCAAGTTTTCTTGCAGCTTTCTTCCTGTACGAATTCGCTAATTTCATATGTAGTTAGTTACTTGATTATGATAATTTTTTGACATTTAGGCAAAACTGTTGTCACCTAATTACTTGCAATACTTACTATGTAATGTAACTAATGATAACGGAAAATTAGCGAAAGTTTGGGCACAACATTTTTGTATTACGTGTGTGTTGTGTGGGTCTGGTAAGTAAAAAATGAAACTAAAAGTGAGTGAACTAGATTTAAATTCTGCGAAAAATGCTCATTAGTGGGTCTGTAATGAACTTTTCATGACTTATAGCATTTTTTGGTTCTCACTGCAAACACCTTTATGGAATGATTGACATACGATGTGACTCGTATGTATATTTTACAGTAAGATATCATGTAATGTGAGAATTCATGTAGTACAAAGGATTGGTAGTGACATTTGTCATTTTGGCATTTATGTATGCCGCATTGGTCGCCGAACCCACTCAAACTTTCAAATATGAATTAAAATTTGGGGTGTCATGAAAATAACTGGGGAATTCATTAATTATGGTTAGATAGTTAGTCTAACAGTAAAAACCTTTGACTCCATTGATTGCATCGAATAATTCCCACGACTGACTAAACTTGTAATAAATAAACTGTTCAACCTACGATTGAAAGTAAGCACAATAGCACTGCTCACAGCTCATTAGTAAACCTGACCTGTAAATGTATTCATTGTTGGAGTAAGATTTTCATTGATTTGGTAATCTAAATTCCCGTAAGTCACTGTAATTAAAACATGCTTTGATTCAGTGCTCCAATTTGCGCCTGATTTTGGCAAAGATGGCAGAATATTCACTTGACCTACTACCTGCCACCTTCACTAAAATATCTCATTACTATTATACAATACACACTATTATTTACCCCAAAAAATGTAATTTTCAAAATTTAGCAGCTACCAACCATTGTATCTGCAATAGGGATATCAATATATGAAACAATTTTGGGCGTTTCACCCACGCTTACAAACCGCACTTGATCTCGTGCAAGAAAAAAATAACCCCAAAGTGTCATTCAATAACTCACAATCAAGTGACTTGCCTATACCAGAGAAAGCAATGATACAGAATGCACAATAGTATAGGAACAAGATAATGGCGAATTTGCAAATAATGAAACAAGAGCAAGAATTGCAAAATGATAAATAAAAAGTTGCATTTGATGCACCAGTTGAATGAGTGCATTTTCTCATTTCGACTGCATCTGTCTGTACAAGTTACAAGTCCGGTCTGGGATTCATTAAACCTGTACTCTCTAGTAGTTTAACTCACATTAAAAGTTGAAAGGCAATAATACTAATACAGAGATGCTGTACAGAGATTTAGCTTGCGGCAAGGAAATCCGAGTGTAACTCTAAACACAGACTCACTATAACTAGTACGAGAGCAAAGAAATTGCACATTTTATGATATCATTAACTGCAAAAAATGCTTCTGCACTGCACAAATCCTACATGGTGTGCACAAAACAAGTTAATGAACCATGCAATCCAATACTTGCCAGCTCATGTTGTGGCTTTTATGCACATTCTCGCAACTCATTCACTTTGAATGGAAAAACAATGCATTTTGGATGCATGAACCAAATAAAAAAAAACTCATTTTTGGAGGTAGCGAGTATTTCACTTTCAATATGGAAAAAATAGATTCGATTTTGGTTGATAAATTAATCAATGGATTGATAAGTGAAAAAATCCGAGTTTTCATGATGTAACTAACTAATAGCACCGCAGTTGACAAAAAGACAAGTTTCACGCATTTTCGTCCAAATCATATGAATTTGTTACTGAATTATCATCTTGGATTTTAATGCTACAATAATCCAAAGTTAAAAAATATTTTTTGCTGTTCTGAGTTAAAATGGGAATCTAAATAGTACCTGACTATTAAACATTGACCCAGATTCCATTCCCAAATGACGTTTGTACTATTTTCACTGAAAAGGTATGAAGTAATTTCAGTTCTAACTAAAATGCATTTGACTCCCTTAACCATAGTGTCAATGGTTAAAGTACATAATAAAGTGCCAGTGTGAGCTTTTTGCAATGCATTCACTCTTTGAGAAAAATTAGCTTTGTAATAGATGTGCCACTGAACTTGAGAAATCCTTGTTGTTTAGTAGACCCGTTTATAATAATTCTTTCCTTCTGGTTATGATTTCAAAAGAAACTACAAAAAAAGCTACTTCGCTGCATTTATTTTCTTTCCAAATGTCGGCTAACGGGCTTATCTTGTCTATTTGGTAAATAAAAAATCACATAAAATCCCGATTTGTAAACCACCAGAGTGCATTCAAAACTAGTAGTAACTTTGCAGCTCCTTTTCTGCTCTACTTCTTCTATAAGGGGAAGGTGAACTTTCGCCAAAATGCTCCAACATGCCAAACTATTATCAAGAAACCAGTTATTTCGTGATGAATCTTCACTGCTATTTCCTAACTAGCTGACTAACTAACTATAACCAAAGCTTCACTACAGGATTCATCTTCTTCTTCAAATGCACAGATTCTGCATAATTACATCATTTGTAAACTGCATGCTTAAACATGAATTCTCCAATTTTGCTAACTAACTAACTAAGCACGGGCTAAAAAATTGTCTCGCTCTTTACATGCTGGCAACATTTCATTTAAATCCTAAATAGGATTCTAATCAAAACGGAGAGTCACAATGGATACTTTTGATTTATGCGCAAAATTTCTATACATTCGTTTCACATGCATTGTCGTCAGCTAGGTAGTATTGAAGATTAGGCAGATTAAGCTTCATATTGTTTTCGTTCTCGAGTGCATATTATTAAGCGAGGATGAAAACTCCATTCTTGTAGTAAAAACATAAACCGCATACAAATGAAATGGTGTGTGCTCGGATGGCAAACAATCTAGTGAAGCGTGTAACCACCTGACTAATAAGCCCACTAAGTTGCTGCTCGTGTAACTATGCATACAATGAAAAGGACTTGAGAATCCCATGTAAAGATGCAATGACAATTTCATCCTCTTCAAATAAACTCTGATTTTATATTTTGATTGCTCCGAGTGGAACACAACAGTGGGGAAAATGACTCGGCATAAAATTGTGTATAAATAAAAGGACTGCTGTTGCAACAGGAGGATTAAGAAAGAACGTGAAGATGAAATCACAAGGAGAATGAGCAAATCTTGTACCAGAATAGCCGTTTCTTGGTGCAAATCCAATGGAACTCTACATGTGCTGTTCAGAAGTGTACAGTTAGTTAGTTAGTTACATAAAATATATGTGTCTAGGTAAAGGTAACCAGTTGGGCTCAAATCTTCCCAGTTAAGCCAACATACATACAAACGTAGTACACGGAGCTACACTTTGGTGACTACCGATAGAACAAAGGGGGACCAATCAGTTCCAAATATAATTTGCACGTTATGCTCGTCAAGATTACAAAACCATTTGGTCTCGCTTCTTCGTCAAATATACAACAATCGAAATTGACAAATCAATATATAGCATCCATGGAATTATTAGTTAATATGACAGCCAATGGACGCTCACGTAACCTTGAGTTGACAACCTTACAAACAAAGTACCTAACTAGCCAGCTTCAAAATATGGGATACAAAAAGATATGAAAACAACTAATGTTGTTGTCGTTTAGTGACGCAAAGTTGGTAGTTGGCCAAAAAAATTTCACTTTCTCTTGGCTGCCCATGCAACAATGGTGCACACCTTGTATTACAATAATAGTCACTAACTAACTAGCTAACTGTAACGATTATATAGGGAATTCAACAATTGACCAGGTTTGGTTGAAGAGGAGACGAAAAATTCAGTGTCCGTTTACGCATAACTAACACATTGGTCGACTAAATGCTCTGTAGTTACAATATCCATGTGACAACCATAAGACAAGAATATGAGCCCATCATAGGAGGACAACAATGAACAAAGAATTTGATACTTTTAGTTGGTTAGTTAGATGCAGCCAATTATTGTTGATCTCATGAGTATGTACTCAAAAGCTTGTCCACATGATGAGTTATATTGCGTATGCAATAAAGAAAATTGTCTAACTATGCGTTTATGGTGCGTTTATGCTAACTAACTAACTAACTAACTATAAAAGTGTGAGATTAAGGGGAATATTTTTTTGAGGCGTGTTGGATAGTTTCCCTATAAATGTGTGTGTTGGCACCAGTATGAGGATTTTATACAGGAAGTAGTTAGGTATGTAGGTTGTAGCAATACGTAACCCAAGTAATGTTGTGTGTATGGAGAGTAAGAAAAGAATCCAATAATTTAGTCATGGTGTGAAATATCAAAAGTTTTTACACTAAATTTTGTAATTTGAGGGCACAAGGAGGTGAGTCTTGGGAAATACGATGGCCTATTATGTTTCCACTGTCATTTGGACACTAAGTTGGCAGTTCGAATTGACAGGGAGGGAAATAATGCAAATTTTGTATGGATTTGTGGTCTTGTGAATTCGATTTGTGGTAGCCTAGCATAGCAAATAGTTAGTACTTAGGTAGTTAAATAAAAAGAGTACCTACGCAATAATATCTATGCAAAGCATTGAGCTAATTACTACCGGAAGGAAGACGATTACAAATGCTGAGACAGTTTCAATTATCATCGCGATTATAATTACTATACTACCTGCAGTTATTGTTTCAAACTGGTTTAAGTAATGATAAAATATTAGAGATTTACAAACTGAGCGATGGGAACTTACTTATGCACCGGATTTATATTACTTTCGATTTCATAATAACTTTAGTTAGAAGGAATCTAAAATGCTACAACTCAAGTGGTCCCTAAATGTGAATTTGAATTCAAAGGTTTCAATCCAATTTCAATTATTCAGAAAGCAGCCTATAAATCAAATGGAACAGAGCTTCTTATGCTTACAGATATTGAAACTAACCACTTTTACTTTGTATAAGACACTTTAAATGACCTATAGTGTCAACTTGAACAATAAAAGCATACCTTAATCCCCATAAGTTGTGTACTGCACATTGTTTCAGCAAAAAAGTGCATCCTCTAAGGTATTTAGCAGAATATAATAGTACCACTTTGTATCCTCCTTTCATATTAGTTAACTACAATGCAAAGTAAGCAACGTACTTAAGCTAACAAACATGGCTGTCATTTAGATAAGTTCATTAGGTGACTGCTAATAGCCATACAGCTTAAATTTTTCACACAAACACATATGCTCAGCAACTAACTTCGTTAGTATTCTGGACAGAGCCAAAAAAAGATACGAGGCATATTCATGCTCACTGTCAAAGTCAGGCGAAAGGGAAAATACAGGTTCCTTTTCTCTTTTTTTTTCATCCAACCAACTAAATGTAAGTATAAGCAAATGTCATCATCTAGGTTACGAGGTGCTCAAGGGTGAGTCAAGTTTGCTAGACATTTATTTCAGCAAGTAAACAGACATAAAGTTTTTTCCATTCCATTCTAAAGGTACATAACCAACTGAATACTTGGCTCACCCTGTGCAAAATTCCTAACTCAACTCAAATAGTACAGAAACATTAAATATATGGGGTGGTTTCCACATTCGCTTTAACTACGCATATAAAAAACTATTGTTCGTATAAAAAAACTTAAATTCACTAGCTAGTAACTAACTGACTAACTAACTAACCATAAGGTTCGATTTGCAGTAAATTTCGCAAATAGAAAAGTAATTTAAAACCCACTATTTGAGCATGAATAAAGTTGGCTATTTAGTTTCCTATCCTCACAATAAGACATTGGACTTGATTTTTTTCACGCACATATGTATCTCTTCTTTTAACCTTTTACAGGTAAGTTAGTTAGTTAAAATTCAATCAGTCGTATATAGCTCAAATCGGTGATTGTCACACCCTTGCAATTGGTGGTAGTACAAACTACTACTACTACCAATTTTTCCATTACATGAATCACTATGATGTTGATAAGTTTACGATTGAGGAAATCACAATATGACAGTTATAGGCAAACTGTAATGCATTACTCACATAGTGTATTATTGGAAGGTAATTTTTTCTCTCTGTCAATCACTGAACACTACTTTAAATGACCACATTTGGCGGTCGTGACCTCGCCATCAAATACTTTTCTTCATCATTATTCACACCTAAAGGATTTCTTCTGGGTTCATAAAAAATAGTTTCTTTGGGTGGAAAAACCAAAACGTACAATTTACACCGTTAGCATGTGTAAATAGTATAGTGTCAACGAGCACATATTGTACATCCTGTTACGTGTGTATACAAGTGGTTGGTTAGTTAGTTATTTCCAAAACATTGTACTGCATTGAACTTTTTTTGGATAATAGAAAACATGACGATATCACAAGCCAACGTAACTAACTAACTATTCGCGTCAATTATCATGATGATGATAGAAGTGATCATTATTATTTTGTATTGACTGATGCAGCGTGAAAATCGCATGAATTCTTCCAATGTCATTGCAAAATGATAAGAATCTCGATAATTTTATCACACAGTGTTGATGATTTAAGCTCTCAACAGAAATAAATGGCCTAGTACATTATGAATTTCTTCACATCCAACAATGATGGCGCACCAGACCATATGTGTATAAAAGGAATGCAGTTTCTCGCGCAGTCCATCAGCCAATAAAATTGTACAAGAATCTAATAAACACAACAATTTGCTACCTGCTGCTTGATAAAATAGCATTATAGGTTTAGTTTATCATAGGCAACTAAACATACAAATATCTGTATATCTTGTCATTTGACAATGCAAAATGCCTTAAGGTTAGTCTTCACTCTTTATTCATTGTCTCTTTATACAGGTTTGCTTGCTTATCCTCAAAATTGAATATAGAAATGAAATCACATATGTACATAGGAAAAAATCAATAAGCAAATTAAAAGGACTGATGATTATAAATTAGCACTATCGTGACTATCGTCCATTGTGACTGTAACAGTACGAAATGTACAGTAAAAAATCTACAGGTTTCACAATTCAATTAAGGTTTAGTTAGTTAAGAAGATACTATTGTCAGAAAATATGGATTTTAAAGATTTTGTTAGATTGACTGACTGACTGCTTTTAAAATAATTAGTTAAGTTAGTAAGTTTTTACTAATTCTATCGCTTTTAAAGCTGAAGAATCATTGAAGTTTGAATTTCATGGTGATGATGATGATAGTCCACATTATGTAAAAAACTAAAATAATTTTTCACCTGCCTGCCATCCATTTCACGCAGATTTCTTATTCTGTCAGAAGATACACAGTGGAAAAGAGAGAAGATGTAAAAACACTTGTTGCATTCGTAAAGCACATGCGATGCATGCAATAGGATAAAGTTGCATGAACCAAACGATTTCTATCTATCCCGTAGTTGGAATAATGCGAATGAATAGACCAACTAAGTAACTAATGCAGCAAAAGTGGTTATGCCATGTGCGAAACTTGTCTTTGGCTCTAGATGTACTCACTTCTGCATGCAAAAGTGTAATGATATCACTTTTGTTGTGTTTACAAAACAACACTATAACCTGTCGTCGTAGTCCGCAAGGGGAAACCTTTTCCTCGATAAAGAAAGAAAAATTTGTTAAAGCACAAATAAAAAAAAAAAATTTGAATCTTACCTAAATAAACTGTTGAGCATTTTTTCCATAGATAGCATAACGACAGAGTAGTACAACACTGTAGAGTAAATCTACGATTTCGAAATGAATCCCTAAGGATTATTAGTTGACACAAACACTATTGCTCAATTATTTAAAATACATGGCACTTTGAAAAGATGGAGCAGTCTGTGGACAGTAGGTTCCACAAGTTGATTTTCCCTTTATAATATGATTTAGTAAAGGCTTCACTGGGAGCACACAAAGAACAAGTAATTGACGGGTGTGAATCACATGAGCACAATTAGATCACCGATCAGATGTTTGCACAGTCACAATTTGTCTTCCACGCGGACAATGGACAGGGGTAACTAACTATATCTGTCCTTTGGTCATTTGTTTTAAAAAATTTGGGATAAAATCTTGAACACTGTGCACAAGTCTACTACCCAAATCCTAATGCAAGAATTTTTACAATGATTTCTAGACCATACAAGCTCCCCCTCAGTTCTACTTTCTTCTTCTTATACTTGGTTTGCTATTGCAGCAAATGGTTAGTTAGTTAGTAAGTTAGTAAGCTAGTTAAGTTGGCTGGTTATTACTAGTTACCTGATACAACGATACGTATGTATAGTGTGCATTTGAATCAGTAGACAGCCAAGAGAGCAAAATGGCAAACCTATAGCATTACTGACTTATTGCAACCATCAGAAATGCAAGTAAGGGATACAGCGCGTATTGGGGGATTCTGCTAACAATGGAGCTACTTGAGAAACGCAGTAGTTAGAGAATCAGCAGTGCCTCATTCAATTTTGTACAGTGCAGGAAAATGGATGAATAAGTTGTTTATTTTTCGATATATTTTTCACATAAGGAGTTTATTAAAAGTAAACCGTCACATGGTTGGTAAAAATGCTAAAATTATTTATCGGTTCGGTTTCTGAAGGGTAAGGCGGGTTGTATTTTTTCTGGAAAAATAAATTTTGCAAGCTATGATACAATTTCCCATGATACAAATGACACCGCATTTTACAAAGGATTGAACTAGCACCCACTGTCAATACATTCATTCTACATGTAGTTAACTGTTTAGTTTCTAACTAACTAACTTTAACTTTAAATCTATAAAAGTATACTAGTTATTGTAGGTAGCGGGGTACAGGTGAATTTCGCTGCGTTCATGAATGAGTACAAAAGGGGAAAATGTTCACCTAGTGAGAGGATCAAGAGTTGAGTGGAATTCACACAAATTACTTACCGAATGAAACGAACCTGCTCACATGTGTTGCGAATTAAAATGGTACAGAGCGATACCCAACGAAGTAAATGCTCTCTGCATTTGTTGTAAAAAGTAGTCAATATTTTACGCAAAAGTGAAGGTACTATAAGCTAACTATATGCTAATAGTGGTCAGCTGGATTTAATAACTATTGTTTGAGCGTTTTGTTTATCCCAATCGATCTTTTCACAAACACTTATGAATAGCTAAAATCATACTCTCTATTTTTTTAACATCGTTCGAACACTAAAGCTGATTAAACACAATTTTGAATGAATTAAAGAAGAATTGAATTAAACGTATAATCATCATATTGACATTTTTATCCAGACAACTGTTGATAACCAATTACCTATACATACAAAAAAATGAAATTTCCTACAATCAATGAATTCCTCAGCGACCACAACTATTATAGTAATACTACTTGCAAAATTAAAATCCTTGGATAAATCCTTTTGTCCATGTGGATAATTTACATGTGAGGGTGTTTCACGCCCCAAAAAAATAATGTCCTGTCCGTACCAAGCAGAAATCTGAGCAATTCTTTCATCCCTCTCAAAATTTTATTTCCCAATCAATTTCTCCGTCAATAACAATCCACAAGAAAATATAAATCACTCGCTATTGCCAATGTTTACATAAAGATCAGTGATACGGCGGTTCAACAATCTAGCACTTATTCTGTCAATACTAAGGACACTCTGAACTATAAATCTTCCCATCAAATTTTTCTTGAACTGACAATTAATTTTTAATGGCAAGCGAAAGTTGAAAAAAAGTTGTAGAATGCGTGCAAAAAAGGTATGACACGATCACTATATGGGTGATCCTAAAAATAGTAGCTCAATCAATCGAATGCCATAGGAAACATAATATTGACAAAGACAAGGTTTGTTGGGACCAACGTAGTCCGCGGCTCGTACCAGCCACTGAATCTGTCTAAGGTCACCGGATTTTTATTCACTACACAACAATTGAAGGTGTCTGGCTCGATTGTTGCGCGTTTTTTTACGTCAAGTGACTGCTCAGATTTATGCCTGCAATGCATGTAAAGTGAATGGAAATTCACCTTTTTATAATAAAAGTACTCACCTAACTAAGTAGTACACAAGATTTAATACGACTTACACACACTAATTTGAACTAACTAGCTTACTTACTTTAATATCGACGTAGAGAATGCTTTGTTTGAACTTTGTAGTAATCTAGTATTAGTTAACAGTTTTAACAATCACCGCACTTTAGTTAGCTCAGAAGTACAGTAATTTCGAGTTCTTTAGGTGATTTATTTGGTTGAGTGACTTACGTATAGGTTGCTGTTACATTAAAAAGCGACACTGTGAGTAAAAAGATTTATTTTGATTTAATAAAGATCATCTTATTCAAGAGAGGAACTAATTATAATCTTCACTTGGGTTAATTAATTCCGCACAGTGTTCCAAAACTTGCAAAGTTATACTGTATATTCAATTTTCCACTTTGCTAACGCAAGCCATCGTATTGCGAGTCATCCCACCTAACTGATTGTGAGACGTTTTCAGAAATGTTAAAGATTTGTCAACCGGCGTTCAGCTTCTATGATCCGAGAAATTATCCAAATAAATTATACTAAATTCTAATCGGTGGCTAACTTAAACTACAACTCAAACAACAGAATACTTTAGCGAAGATAGAATCAGACGCAGACACAGAGCACAAATACTTTCATTTTTAATCATACCATAAACATCTCAATTATTATACAGAAAGAAACAAACGATATGACTTTGCTAATGGTGTACTTTTTTATATAAAAAGGTTGTATTTCTCACAACCATTTCCATTATCGTCAAGTGTACATTAAATCTTTATCAAGAGAATTTAATGATATTTTAACTGCATTCTCTCGCCATGTTGTGTGTCTAAATACTATTTAAATAAGATGTCGCCGTTTACAAAATTCTTTACTTCCTCATGTAGTTAGTGACGTGTAACCATGAGCGGATATGAGCAGTGGATATAAAAATGTCCTAGTATAATTATGATTTCGTGGAAATTCTGAGACCGCAAAGTGCAATTCACAGCGCGTGCATCTTAGAGCAATTTTTTTTTACCTCGAATGTGTCTCCAATTATAGGAACCATAAGTGTGTACCTTTTTTTTTGAGAAACTAACATAAATATCTTGAAACATGGCAGACGCATGTCTCAAATAATGATAATTAAAAGCAGACGTCATTATTTTTTCACGTTCAAATGGGTTTTATGTCAGATAAATTGACATTTCACTCTAAAATAATGATCTACATGGCTCAGGAGTTTTTGCACACAAGGTAAATGGAGATTAAAAAGTGCCCATGGTTTCAAAATTATTTGACTTTCCCTTCTTCCAGACATTTAAATAGTTACATGATGCATACAAACTAGCAAATTATAAACACGCCATTTAGCAACTGTTACAATTATTATAGACAAGAGCAACAAACAGTATTTAATCCGCAAAAAGCTCATTTGTTGTGGCGTGGCTGAAGGGAAATAAGTATGCTTGTGTAGTTGCTAGTTTGCCTTAATAATTAAATCGTTTGCAAAATCATAACTACTAATTAATTTGAAGCATACAGACAATTACACTCTCAGGTGTACAAAGCACAAGAGAGTAAATGCTAACGGCCAAATAGTTCAATTATTCAAATTTCGGAATCAGTCAGTCAATTCAATACTGGCCCAAAGTGGGTCACCTCTTAATCAGCTAAAAAATATGTTCAGATGATGATAGTGTCTAATTGGCTCAATTTATATTCACGAACTAAATTAATTTTCACTGAAACGTAAACAATGTAAATCATTAACCCATCCAAATGTCAATTAAAGACTTTTAGGGCAACATTATAGTTTCCAAAAATCTAATATATTTGCTCAAAAACCAGAGCACACAGGAAATAATAGACCTCAATTAAAATAAACATGATTATGTGATTTGCCATGCAAAACAAAATACAAGGGACTACTTATTCAAAACATGCATAAAGTAATGCTAATGATTATATGCGTTTTGTTTGCTTTACGAAAAATGCGTTTCCTTTACACACACTAATGGATTTGTGACATGACAAGTAGTGCAAAATTTTTGTCGCATTAGTATCCCTCCTTATGCTCTACAAAGCATATAGCTACATAGTACATTATTGTCACCATTATGGTTATGTGTGCTTATGGTAAGTTATACAGGATTTTTTCCTGGTTTGGTTTCCACATCATTCAACTATACTACACGTTCCTAAAATCTAGTAAATTATTACGCTGTTGATAATGCATTTGCATTATTGCACCATCATGCATTAATCTTACTGTTGAATCCACTTAACGTCTATAAGCATATTGTAATCACTTGGCGCCTATAACTCATGCCAACAGAAAAACTAACTAACTATCA
>Ga0210040_10006670_pt1 | contig 14276 bp, 12 predicted proteins | sample CryGeyCG12114_NA_FD_185462 | JGI IMG/M metagenome (GOLD analysis project Ga0210040, IMG submission 185462) | Groundwater microbial communities from aquifer - Crystal Geyser CG19_WC_8/21/14_NA (SPAdes) (version 2) | ecosystem: Environmental > Aquatic > Deep subsurface > Groundwater | place: USA... | reverse complement strand
AGTTGCGCTGCAATTGTCCCTACGATTTCGGGGGCATCTGCAAGCACGCGGTGGCCCTGGGCCTGGCAGTACTAGAAAAGTTCGGCCCCAATCTGTTGGCCACCGCCGAGCCCGCAGCCGAAGAAGAGCCGGATGCGTTGGAGGATGCCCTAGCAGACACGGCGCCCGACAGGCAGCTGGCGTTTCTGGCCGGGCTGCTGCGCAAAAATGCCGACCTGCGCCAGCAGTTTCTGCACTTCGTGGGAGCCGAAAGCGAGGTGGTGCCGGCTCGCCCGCTGGCCGTTGCCCCGCCCGCCGACATCACCCCGGAAAGCATCAGCACGGAGGTATACGAGGCGCTTTCAGACCTGGAGTTTGACGACAACCTGCTGCGCGGCTATACCGACTACTACGGTGACTACCTCGAAGACGAAGGTGACGGGATGTTGGAGTTGGCCGACGAGGCTATCAAGGAGGTGCTGGCCTCCCATGCCCGCACTGTGGCCGCGGCCGTGCGTGGGGGTAGGCTGCAAGAGGCCCTACGCTATTGGGTGGGCGTGTATGAGGGCGGCCACGCTGCCCAAGATCCGCAGGCCGACGACTACGGCCTGTTTAGCTACGAGGGCTACCCCGCCCGCGTGCTGGACTGCTGGTGGACACTGCTCGACGAGCAGGGCGTGTCGCAGCAGTTGGCCAGTGTGCCCTTCGCGCCCCCCGAAACCGCGGCGGCGCTGGCCTTACTCTTCAGCCGCTACCCGAACGGGGTGCCCGCGCATTTTGAGTCGGTGCTGCTCAACCTGGCGCACGACCCGGCCGCGGCTGCCCAGCTGCGCCCGCTGCTGGAAGCTACCCCGCCCGATAGCGCCCTGGAGCCCGTGCTGCTGCGCGTGGCCGAAGTGCTGACCGACGATGCCCTGTGGCTGTGCGTAGCCGAGGCGCGAGCCCCCAGCGACGCGCCCTTGGCTATGCAGCTGCTCGACTACTACCGTCAGCATGACGACCGCGCCAACCTGCTGCGCCTGCTGCATGCATTGTGGAGCAAGTTTGACCGCGTGCTAGCGGATTACGTGCTCAGCCACGTCACGCCCACCGAGGACCGCGGCCTGTACCTGACGGCACTGGAATGGCGCTGCCGCGCTCAGCAGAGCCTGCCCGACTACCGCACGCTGCGCGACTACTGGACCACTGAGCAGTGCCGTCTGTTTGTGGATGAACAAGTGGAGCTGGGCCAACGGTACCACGCCGACGGCCTGTTTGCCGCCAACCTGCTGGCAGTGGAAAACCGCGACGCCGAACTGCTGCCCTACCTGCTGCGCCGCACTTGGGTAGGCCAACGCTCCACGGCCGCCATCCTGACGCTAGCCGCCCAAACCCGCCCCAACGAGTGCCTGGACGCCGTGATGGAGCGCACCGAGAAGCTGCTCCGCGACAATACCCTGGGTAGGGGCCGCGACATGTACCAGCAAATTGTTGCCTGGCTCCTGGCCCTCGACGCCTTTGCTTCCTTGCACCCGCAGGTAGCGCTGTACGCTGCTCATCTCTACGCCGAGAACTCCCGCCTCAACGCCCTGCGCGAGGAGCTGCGCACCGCCCGGCTGGTGCAGGTGCTGAAAGTCGGCAAGCAGTATCAGTTGCTGGCTCCCACGCCCGAAGCCGACCTGGAGCGCGACAAGCAGCAGTCTACCGGCCGATTAAAAAAAGGGCGCTGAGTTAATTGGTTGCTGAGTAGGAGCGCGTGCAATGCGCCCGTCGTTGCCGGGGTAGGGGCGAAACCGAGCCATTTTTCTTACAACGTAGAGCGAGGAAGTAGTTGTAGCTCAATTCCCGGCGTCCCGGCGCTTCTGAATCGCTTTGCTACACTGTGCGCCGATGGAGCGGACGACCAGCTGACCGCTTATCGTTATCTTTGTCGTTCTTCTCTCCTTCTCAGCCATGCATTCTTTTCGTTCACGCGTAGCGGCGTTCAGCCTGTTGATGGCAGTGGCACTGGCCCCGGCTTGCCAGCGCGCTGCCTACCAGCCCAAGGCGCAGCTGGCGCCCGTCACGGCGCGCCCCGTTGATAAAAACATACTCGAGGACGCCAAAATGGCGGCCCTGATTGCGCCTTACCACCAGCGCGTGACCGAGCAGATGGCCGAAGTGCTGGGCACGGCACCAGTGGCCATTACCAAAAATGCGGGCGAGTCGCCCTTGGCCAACTTCGTGGCCGATTTGCAGCGGGAGCGGGCCGCGCAGGCCCTTCATCAGCCCATTGATTTGGGGGTGATGACCAACGGCGGCTTACGCGCGGGCCTACCCGCCGGCCCCATTACTTTGGGCGCCGTGTTCGAGCTAATGCCCTTCGAGAACCAACTGGTGGTGCTAGATGCGCCGGGACCCGTGGTGCAACAGCTCTTCGACTATGGCGCCCGGATAAAGATGGCCGTGGCCAACGCCACCTATACTGTCGGCGCCGACGGCAAGCCAACGAATATTCGCATTGGGGGGCAGCCCTTCAACCCGGCCCGCACCTACTCCCTTGCCATTTCTGACTACCTGGCTGGTGGGGGAGATAATATGCTGTTCCTGAAAGCGTTGAACCCGCGCGATACGGGCGTGCTGCTCCGCACTGCTATTGCCGACCGCATTCGGGAATTTACAAAAGCCGGCCGGCCCGTAGAGGCCAAGGTGGAAGGCCGGGTAAATTAAAATGTTGCGTGTTGAATACTTCCTTAGCCTGACTGGTAGGGCTGCTACTCGACCCCAAAGCATTCCAAACTCAACAGTCAACATTTAGCATTTCTATTATGAATCGTCGCGACTTCCTCCGTCATTCTACGCTGGGCGCTACTAGCCTGAGCTTGCTCGGGATGAGCCTACCCGCCGCTGCAGCCGATAAGAATGCGCGACTCGTTATTCTGCATACCAATGATATGCACTCGCGCATCGAGCCCTTCCCCAACAATGGCGGCCAATGGGCTAACATGGGCGGTATGGCCCGCCGCGCGGCCCTCATTGCGCAGGTGCGGCAGCAAGAGCCTCACGTGCTCCTCCTCGATTCAGGCGATATCTTTCAGGGTACGCCCTACTTCAACTTCTTCGGGGGCGAGCTGGAGTATAAGCTCATGACCCAAATGGGCTACGATGCCAGCACTCTGGGCAACCACGACTTCGACAATGGCCTGGCAGGACTGCAAAAGCAGCTGCCCCACGCTGGCTTCCCCTTCATCATCGCCAACTACGACTTTTCCCAAACGCCATTGGCCGGCCGCTTTCAGCCCTACAAAGTGTTCGAAAAAGCTGGGCACCGCATTGGCGTGTTTGGCATCGGTATCGAGCTGGCGGGCTTGGTGGCTGATAAGAACTTTGGCGCTACGCAGTACCTCGACCCCGTGACTACCGCCAACCAGATGGTGGCCCAACTACGCGGCCCCGAGCGTTGTGATATGGTGGTTTGCCTGTCGCACCTGGGATATAAATACGAAAACGAAAAAATAGATGACCGCAAATTTGCGGCGCAGGTCAGCGGCATCGACTTGATTCTGGGCGGGCACACGCACACCTTTATGGAAGCGCCCGAATCCATCCAAAGCCCCAACGGGCAGGCTACGCTGATAAATCAGGTGGGCTGGTCGGGGATTAACCTGGGCCGCCTCGATTATACCTTCGAGCGGAGTACGCGCCGGCCGGCTATAGCCGCCGCGGCGGTAGTGCCCATTCACACAGCCTGATATTAGCTCGACAAAAGCAAGAAGAAAGAGCGTTTTTTTGTCTCCTGACTTTTCCACATTTTTGTCTCCCCCCGTTAAAAAATGGGTCGCTCGGCGACCCATGCCTGAGTCTTATTACCAGCCGCCTGCACCTGTTGCTATTGCCCTATCTAATTGATGCTGAAGGATTGCCGTACCGTATGGGTCAACTGTCTGCGCATCATCAAGGCTAATATTGGTGAGCAGAGCTACCGCACGTGGTTTGAACCCATTGTGCCGGTACAGCTCCATAATAACGTTTTAATTATTCAGGTACCCAGCCAATTCTTTTATGAGTGGCTGGAAGAGCATTATGTGGATGTACTGAAAAAAAGTATCTACCACGAGCTGGGGTCGGAGGGGCGTTTGGAGTACTCGATCGTGGTGGACCAGGGCAACGCCCAGTCGCAGCCGCGCACCCTGAACCTGCCTACCTCGCGCAAGGCCGCTATGCCGGCTGCTCAGGCCACGCCGGCCGCAGCCCTGGCCGCGGGGCCCATGTCCTCGTCGGCGCGTAACGTAGCGGCGGCCGCGGCGGCTCCCGCGCAGCCGGCTACGCTGCGCAATCCATTTGAGGCCAGCAAAGCCATCGACCAGCACTACGTGAAGTCGCAGCTCAACGGCAGCTACACGTTCGAGAACTACATTGAGGGCGACTGTAACCGCTTGTCGCGCTCGGCGGGCCTGGCTGTGGCCAACAAGCCGGGTACGACCAGCTTCAACCCGCTGATGATTTACGGCGGGGTAGGGCTGGGCAAGACGCACTTGGTGCAGGCCATCGGCAACCACATCAAAGCTACCACCCCCGAGAAGTTTGTGCTCTATGTGTCGGCGGAGAAGTTTACCAATCAGTTTATTGAGAGCGTGCGCATCAACGCGGTGCAGGACTTCGCCAACTTCTACTTGCTGATCGATATTCTGATTCTGGACGACGTGCAGTTTATGTCGGGCAAGGACAAGACGCAGGAGATGTTCTTCCACATCTTTAACCACTTGCACCAAGCCGGCAAGCAAATCGTGATGACGTCCGACCGCTCGCCGCGGGACCTGGTGGGCCTGGAAGACCGCCTACTCTCCCGCTTCAAGTGGGGCCTCACGGCCGACCTGCAAAGTCCGGATTTTGAGACGCGCATGGCCATTATTCAGAATAAGATGCAGCAGGACGGCATCGATATTCCGCCGCAGGTAGTGGAGTACTTGGCGCACTCCGTGAACACCAACGTGCGTGAGTTGGAAGGCGTGCTGATTTCGCTGGTGGCGCAAAGTAGCCTCAACCGCCGCGAGATTGACCTGGAAATGGCCAAGCAGGCACTCCGCCACATTATTGAGGAGGTAGAAGCCGAAGTGAACCTGGACTTCATTCAGAAGACGGTAGCGGAATACTTCAGCTTGTCGGTGGATTTGCTGAAGGCCAAAACCCGCAAGAAGGAAGTCGTGACGGCCCGGCAGGTGGCCATGTACTTTGCCAAGGAGCACACCAGCCACTCGCTGAAAAGCATCGGGCACCAGTTTGGTGGCCGCGACCACAGTACCGTCATCCACTCCGTGCAAACGGTATCGGACCTGATTGACAGCGACAAAAACTTCCGCAGCACCATTCAGGAGCTGCGCAAGAAGTTTGCCGACCGGTAGGGCAGAAGTACGGAGCGAAGTTTCGCGGTATTAGTTACTTCTTCTGCAAATCGCGCAACGCAATCTGGTGGTCTTCGGCGAAGCGGCGCACCAGGTCGAGTAGGCGCTGCCGGCGGCGGGTGCCGCGCACTTCACGCAAATTCAGCACGTAGTTGTTGCCATCCTTCAGTTGCACCCGCACCTGCCGGGCGGCCAGCTCCAACGATACGATTTCTTCGACGGGAAACACTTGCTTGGGTTGAAACAATCCGCCCTTATGCACAAGGTAGGCCGGCGTGAACTCCAGATAAGTTTGGGTGCCGAAGATGGGCGCGTTGTTTACCAGCACATAGCCCAGGTACACCAGGCTGAACACTAGAAACACGTAATGCAGGAAATGCATGTCGTTTATGCCGCTATCCGAAAGGATGAGGGCCACGGTGTAGACAATCCAAAGCGTTCCAATAAACAGCTGGCCCCAGAACGGAATTCGGGAGTTATTAGCGGGCTGCAGACGAATGCGGGTAGTAGGTCGGGGCATAGAGGGGAGAATGGAACCGCAGCAAAATAAATGAAAAACCGGCAACGCCGCGGGCGCCACCGGTTTTCAAACAACAAGCGCTACCTCAAAAAGGAGCACTTACTAGCAATAATCCGGCGTGTGTGCATGGGAAAAGCGTCTGCCGGGGTAGGGGCTTAGCTGTTTTTTAGCGTGGCCGAGGCCAGCTCCATTTCCGGAACGGCCTTGAGTAGCTGCGAAATAGGGCAATGCTCTTTGGCTTTTTGGGCGTACTGCTGAAATTCTTCCTGCGTGATGCCTTCTACTTCGCCTTCCGTGGTCAGCGTAATTTTCGTCACTTTTGGAACATCACCGGAAAGGTCCAGCTCTACTTTCGACTCGGTACGAATTTGCTTGACTGTCTTGCCATCCTGGCCCAGAATATTAGTCAGGAACATGGTGTAGCAGCCCGCGTGGGCAGCGCCGATCAGTTCTTCAGGGTTCGTACCCTTCTTGCCCTCAAAACGGGCGCCCGTGGAGTAGGGAGCGTCGAGTTGGCCGCTTTGGGAAGTAATCGTGCCGTTGCCTTTAATGTCGCCGTTCCAAACAGCGTTACCGCGTTGATGAATCATGAGTGGAGTTGTAAGATGAAGATAGGAACTATCTCCTCTACATACGGATAAAGCCTACTGCCGCGTTGCCATAGCAGAAAATACTACAAAATGACAGCCGCATTTTGTACCCCCCGTCGAGTTTAACGCCGTACACTATGCTTGATTCGCTCTATTCTTTCCGCTCGCACTTCCTTACACACTCTCTTGCATGGGGCTGAAAGCTGCTTTAAGTAGGCCATTGGCGGCCTTCGTTGTGCACCGTTACCAACAGTGGCAACAGGACCCCGTAGCCGCCCAACAACGCATTCTGACCGAAATTGTGGGCCAGGCCATGCGCACGGCGTTCGGCCGCGACCATGATTTTGCCGCCATTGCCAAGCCCGCCGACTTGGCCCGCCAAGTACCCGTGCGCGACTACGAAAGCTTGAAGCCTTACTTCGACCGCACTAAGAAAGGGGAGGCAAACGTGCTATGGCCCGGTCGGCCGCTGTATTTGGCTAAAACGTCGGGCACTACCAGCGGAGCCAAATACATTCCGCTGACCCGCGCCAGTATTCCGAACCATATCAACGGCGCCCGTGACGCCCTCCTGCACTACATTCACCACACCGGCAAAGGCCAATTTCTGGACGGCCGCTTAATGTTTTTGTCGGGCAGCCCGGAGCTGGAAATTGTGAATGGTATTCACGTGGGGCGGCTCTCGGGCATCGTCAACCACCACGTGCCGGCCTACCTGCGCCGCAACCAACTGCCCAGTTACCAGACCAATACCATCAACGATTGGGAGCAGAAGCTCGACCGCATCGTGGATGAAACCGTGGATCAGCCCATGTCTTTGATTTCGGGTATTCCGCCTTGGGTGCAGATGTACTTCGACCGGCTTCAGGAGCGAACGGGCAAATCAGTGAAGGACGTGTTTCCCGACTTCGAGCTATTCGTGTATGGGGGCGTCAACTTTGAGCCCTACCGAAAAAAGCTGTTCGATACCATCGGCCGTGCCGTGGATAGTGTGGAAACGTTTCCGGCGTCCGAGGGCTTCCTGGCCTTTCAGGATCAGCCCGGCAACCCCGGCCTACTGCTGCTGCTGGACGCGGGTATCTTCTTTGAATTTATTCCCGCCGAGCGGTTTTTCGAGGCCAACCCGCCCCGCCTCACCATTGGGCAGGTAGAGCTGGATAAGCAGTACGCCGTGGTGCTAAGCAGCAATGCCGGCCTCTGGGGCTACTCCCTCGGCGACACGGTACGGTTCGTGAGCCGCTACCCGCACCGGGTCGTCGTGACGGGCCGGATCAAGCATTTTCTGTCGGCCTTCGGCGAGCACGTCATCGGCGAAGAGGTAGAACAGGCGTTGCGCGAAGCCATGCGCCAGCACCCGGAAGTGGAGGTAGTCGAGTTCACCGTGGCCCCGCTAGTCAGCGACAACCCAGACGTGCCCTCCCGCCACGAATGGCTTATCGAGTTTGCCCGCCTCCCGCACGACGCGGCCGTTTTCGCAGCTACCCTCGACACGGCTTTGCGCCAGCGCAACACCTACTACGAAGACCTGCTGGCGGGCAACATCCTGGCTCCGTTGCAGCTCACGCCGCTACCGGCCGGGGCCTTTCGGCGCTATATGAAAAGCCAGGGCAAGCTAGGCGGGCAGAACAAAGTGCCGCGCCTCAGCAACGACCGGAAGCTGGCGGAGGGGCTATTGGCCACTACTTGATTTTATGTTGCAGCGCATTATCAACATAGTTGCAACGGTTGTTATGGCCATTGGCTCGTTCTTATGGTCCTTGTTCTTTATAGGCACAGTAGAAGCACATGAAGAACTAAAGAGGCATTTATTGTTGAGTCTCTCCATAAGATTTGGATTCTTCTTTTTTTTGCTGGCACTGTTTCCAGTAGGTGTACTTATATTGCCTGAGTGCCTGGTTTTTCTATGCCGATAATGAAAGATGGCAAGCAGCCCGCAATACTGTAATTCCACCGTTGATAGCTGCCTTTTTAGCTGTATTTATCGGAACAGTTTGGTTGTTTTTCAACTAGCTGTGAGTTCTTATTCTGCTTAAAATGCTTCGCCTCGACCGCACCGCTACCCGCAAAACCTCCCTGCATCACGATCAAGACGCGGAGGATATAGCGTATTGGCTAACTAAGACGCCTGCCGAACGATTAGCTGCTTTAGAACATCTTCGCGCCAACTCACTTTGGTTTTATCACCATCATGACCCTAGCCAATTCCCTGGACCAGGATTACAAAGAGTTTATCGAGTTATTAAACGCGCATGAAGTGCGCTACATGGTGGTTGGAGGATATGCCGTGGCGTATCACGGCTACGTTCGCCACACGGGTGACATAGATGTATGGATAGAAATTTCTGAACGCAATGCGGCTCGTCTGGTGCAAGTAATGCAGGCATTTGGCTTCGGTGCGATGTACAAAGAAGCCGATTTTCTGCAACCGGATACGGTAATCCAGCTTGGGGTCTCACCTATCCGAATTGATATTCTAAGTGAGGTAGATGGTGTACAGTTTGCCGAGTGCTTTGCCGCTTGTGAGCCTACTATTTGGGATGGAGTAACTATTAATTTTATCAGCCTAGCCGATTTGCGACGGAACAAAGCGGCAACTGGCCGTTCCAAAGATGCAGCTGATCTGCATCAGCTTAACAAAATAAAGCGGCAATAGAAGTCATTTCATTCCCTATGCGCCTACTCCTTTCCCTCCTACTGCTAAGCGGCCTACTCCTAAGCCACGCTGGCTTTGCCCAACGCAAAGCCGTGCCCCTGCGCGTGGCCACCTACAACCTGCGCATGAACACGGCCAGCGACGGCGCCGACGCCTGGCCCAACCGCAAGGAAATGGTGAAGGGCCTGATTCGCTACCACGATTTCGATGTGTTTGGGACGCAGGAGGGCTTTCGGGGCCAGCTCAACGATATTACCGCGCTGCCGGACTATGCCTTCGTAGGTAGGGGCCGCGACGACGGCAAGGAAGCCGGCGAGCACTCGGCCATCTTCTATCGCAAAGCCCGCCTGAAGCTCTTGGAAACCGGCGACTTCTGGCTGAGCGAAACCCCCGACAAACCGGGCCTCGGCTGGGATGCTACCTGCTGCAACCGCATCTGCACCTGGGCCAAGTTTCGGGACTTAGAAACGAAGAAGGACTTCTTCTTTTTCAGCGTGCACTTCGACCACCAGGGGGTGGAAGCCCGGCGGCAGTCGGGCAAGCTAATGGTGCAAAAGGTGCAGGAAATTGCCAAAAATGCGCCCGTCATCTGCGTCGGCGACCTGAATTCTACGCCTGACACGGAGCAAGTGCACACCCTGCAAGCACTGCTACAGGATGCCCACGAGGTAACGCAGCAACCCGCGTACGGCCCGGTTGGCACCTTCCAGGGCTTCAAGCTGGACGCACCCCTGCAAGACCGGATCGACTATATCTTCGTGAGCAAGGGCATTGAGGTGCTCGACTACGCCGCCCTCACCGATACCCTGCACGGCCACTACCCCTCCGACCACCTGCCGGTAGTAGCGACGGTGGTGTTGCGGTAGGGGAGGATCACTCGAACTTAGATTTACCCGCGCTCATGATCAAACCCGCCCTCCACGCTGCCTGCCTCGCCTACCTCCAACAGCGCATCGACGCGGCCCAGGCCGCTATGCACGCGGCGCAGGAATCGGCCAACTCCGAAACCAAGAGCAGCGCCGGCGACAAGTACGAAACCGGCCGCGCCATGGCCCAGGAGGAGCGCAACCGCAACGCCGTGCAGCTCCGCGAAGCCCTGAACCTACGGGCCGAACTGGAGCGCATCGATTCCGAGAAACCCTGCGACACTGTGCGCCCCGGTGCTCTGGTTACTACCGGCATGGGCCGTTTCTACCTCAGCATCAGCGCTGGCAAGCTGCTGCTTGATGGGATAGAGTATTTTGCCGTGTCGGCGGCGGCACCGGTGGCAGCGGCGCTGAGCGGCAAGCGGGTAGGGCAGGAAGCGGTGTTCAACGGGAAGAAGATTCGGATAGAGGCAGTAGAGTAGGGCCGCATTCCAGCCTAGTCTTGGGCGCCATACTCATTCGCGAATAAGCGCAGGCAGTGTGGTAGTAAATACGCGAGCAGGTCGTCGCCAAGCCAGCGCTTAGCGTTACTTTTGTGCATGCCTACTCCTACCCCCAAGCGCGTTACCCTACTCGGCTCTACTGGTTCCATCGGTACCCAGGCCCTGGAGGTTATTCGCACAAACCCTACCCATTTTACCGTCGCGGCCCTTTCGGCGCAATCGAATGCCGATTTGCTCATTGCCCAGGCGCAGGAGTTTTGGCCCGCGGCCGTTGTTATTGGTGATGAAGCCAAGTATGAAGCCGTGAAAGCGGCGCTGGCGGGTCAGCCTACTGAAGTGCTGGCTGGCACTGCCGCTCTGGCTGAAGTAGCCGCCCGCCCCGACACGGACATTGTTCTGACGGCCATGGTGGGCTACGCGGGCCTACTGCCCACGGTAGTTGCAATTCGCGCGGGCAAAGACATTGCGCTGGCCAACAAGGAAACGTTGGTGGTAGCCGGGCAGCTCATTACGCAGCTGACGCGGCAGTACGGCGTTAAGCTGCTGCCCGTTGACTCGGAGCATTCGGCTATATTCCAGTGTCTGGTAGGGGAGGAGCAAAATCCGATTGAGAAGATTATTCTGACGGCCTCGGGCGGGCCTTTCCGGGGGCGTACGGCCGAGCAGCTTGCCACCGTCACGAAGGCGCAGGCCCTCAAGCATCCCAATTGGGACATGGGCGCCAAAATCACCATCGATTCGGCTTCCCTGATGAATAAGGGCCTCGAAGTTATCGAAGCCAAGTGGCTGTTTGGCCTGACCAACGACCAGATTGAGGTAGTCGTGCACCCGCAGAGCATCATCCATTCGCTGGTGCAGTTCACGGATGGTTCCCTCAAGGCACAACTGGGCCTGCCCGATATGAAGCTGCCGATTCAGTACGCGCTGGGCTACCCCGCCCGCCTACCCAGTCAGTTTCCGCGCTTCAGCTTCCTCGACTACCCCCAGCTCACCTTCGAGCAGCCCGACCGCGCCACGTTTCGCAACCTGCCGCTGGCCTTCGAGGCCATGCGCCGGGGCGGCAATGCGCCCTGCATTCTGAATGCCGCCAACGAAATAGCCGTGGCCGCCTTCCTGCGCGACGAAATTAGCTTCCTCGAAATGCCCGACCTGGTAGGTAACTGCCTCACGAAGGTTTCGTACCTTGCCGACCCTTCGCTGGACGACTACGTGCTGACGGACCAGGAAACGCGCCGCATGGCGCAGGAACTGGTCGGGCGCGGAACAAAGCTGGCATAGGAACTGTCATTGCACACAGGGTTACACTTTTCGTATTCTTGAAAAAAGAACATCATTAAAAAAGAACGTCATTTCGAACGCAGTGAGAAATCTCGCGTGCTGATATTGGATGAGAAATTACCGTGGCACGCGAGATTTCTCACTGCGTTCGAAATGACGTTCAGTTAGCATGACGGTCTGGTTCGCTCCGGCGACAACATATACATTTTAAACCTCTTCGCTACTTTGGAAGGATTGATCATGGCCGGGCAAATGCTGCTGGGCCTTTCTATACTAGTTGGTTTGCACGAATTTGGTCACTTTGCCACGGCCAAATACTTCAAGATTCGGGTCGATAAGTTTTACATCTTCTTCGACTTCCTGTTCCCCATGCCGGGCGTGCTCAACTTTGCGCTCATCAAAAAGAAAATCGGCGAGACGGAGTACGGCTTGGGTTGGTTTCCGCTGGGCGGCTACGTGGCCATCCACGGCATGATCGACGAAACCCAGGACGCCGAAAGTCTGGCTGCCGAGCCGGAGCCCAACGAGTTCCGGGCTAAGCCAGCCTGGCAGCGCCTGATTGTGATGTTGGGCGGCATTATTATGAACGTCATCACCGGCATTGTCATCTTCTCGGCCCTCACCTACACCCAGGGCGAAAGCTACCTGCCGGCTTCCGAAGTGCGCTACGGCGTGCTACCCAACGAGCTGGGCAAGGAAATTGGCTTCCGGATGGGCGACAAAATCGTGAAGATCAACGGTCGCCCGTTCAGTGAGTTCAACGACGTATACGACCCGAGCGTGGTGCTAGGCACCAATAGCTACTACACCGTAGAGCGCAACGGCCAACTAATTGATATTCCGGTGCCGGCCAACTTCATGGACCGTCTCTCCGAGAAAGACCAGGGCGCCTTCGTGGTGCCGCTCGACCCTTTCCAGGTAGACGAGGTGGTGTCGGGTAGTGCGGCGGCCAAGGCCGGCCTCCAGCCCAACGACCTGATCCTGACTGTGGCTGGCCAGCCGATTCACTACTTCCCCGAGTTGCAGCAGGCGCTGAAGAAGCAAGCCGGCAAAACGATTCCGCTGGCCGTGGAGCGCGCCGGCGAAACCGTGCCGCTCACCGTAACTGTGGAGCCGGAAGGCACCATCGGGTTCCGGCCCAAGTCGTTGCTGCACTTCGACACCCGCCACTATTCGCTGGCCCAATCGGTGCCGCAGGGTAGCAAGCAGGCGTTCGGGGTGGTAGGCACGCAAATTAAGGCCTTCGGCAAGATTTTCCGGGGCGAGGCCAGCTTCCGCAAATCCGTGGGCGGGCCCATTGAAATTGCCCAGCAATACGGCGGCAAGTGGGACTGGCTGCGCTTCTGGACGCTCACTGGCATGCTCTCTATGGTGCTGGCTTTCATGAACCTACTCCCCATTCCCGCCCTCGACGGTGGCCACGTGCTGTTCCTGCTCTACGAAATGGTTGCTGGTCGTAAGCCATCCGATGCATTCCTGGAAAACGCACAGAAGGTAGGCATGATGCTGATCCTGAGTCTGATGGCGTTCGTATTGGTGATTAACCCCATCCTAAAGCACATCTTGTAATGCGTCTGCGTCTGCTGTTATTGGTGAGTGCGTGTCTACTGCAGCTGTCGGCGGCGGCGCACGCCTACCATGCCAGCATCATGGAGGTGCACTACAATCCGCAGAAGCACCAGTTGGAGGTAGCGCTCAAAGTGTTTACCGATGATTTTGAGCAGGCTCTTTCCGGCAATCAGCCCAAATCGGTGAGCCTGCTGGAAGACCCCAAGCCGCGCCTGAACACCCTAACGCTGGCCTTACTCCAGCGGGCGCTGGTATTCGGCACGAAGCCTGGAGAAGCCCTGCCGTGGCGCTACATGGGTATGGAACGCGAGAACGAAGCCCATTGGATCTACCTGGCCGTGCCGCTGGCCAAAGCTCCTACTGCCCTCTACCTGCGCAACCATTTGCTCCTGGATACCTTCCCCGACCAGATGAACATCGTGAACCTGGAAGCCAGCGGCAAGAAGCAAAGTGCCCTCTTCCGCGCCGGCGACGACGTGCAGAAAATGGCGCTGTAATAGTTTGCCTGTCATCCTGAGCTTGCGAAGGACCTTATCACGCAAGAATAATACAGCAGATAATAATTATCTGACGTTTGGTCGTTCTCGCGTGATAAGGTCCTTCGCAAGCTCAGGATGACAGGATAGGCTACCAGCCCGTACCACTCCCACCAGCCGCTTGCTTCCCATCTTCCTCGGGTTTGATCAGCTGAAATTCTACGCGGCGGTTGGTTTTGGCGTCTTCCTCCGTGGCTTCATCCTTCAGCGGCTTCGTGCTGCCATAGCCCATGCTGTCAATGCGATTGGGCTTGAGCTTGCCTTTCTGCTCGATATACTTACGAATGGCCTCGGCCCGAAGCTGGGAAAGGCGCTCGTTCTCGTCGGGGTTGCCGCGGGCGTCGGTGTGGCCCGCAATGCTGAGGCGGTAGGTAGGGTGGTCGACCATGAACAGCGCAATGCGGTCGAGGGTGCTATGCATG
>Ga0210040_10006668_pt1 | contig 14279 bp, 14 predicted proteins | sample CryGeyCG12114_NA_FD_185462 | JGI IMG/M metagenome (GOLD analysis project Ga0210040, IMG submission 185462) | Groundwater microbial communities from aquifer - Crystal Geyser CG19_WC_8/21/14_NA (SPAdes) (version 2) | ecosystem: Environmental > Aquatic > Deep subsurface > Groundwater | place: USA... | reverse complement strand
CAGACACGTCGAGGTCTTCCTGATGGGCTGTGTGAGAACTCCCATCCTCGGAAGGCCTCGACCTCTACCCCGGCACCGACGCGCCAACCTCCTCAGCCCACCGCTGCACTCTCGTCTGCGAAGAGCCTGCTTACCGATGCACCAACTCCTGCTACTACGAGTTCGACCAGCCGCTCCGAGAGGAACGAGCCGTCACCGTCTACGAAGCCCACTACGCAGGCCAGTGGCACCCGGCGCCCCGGCCCGTCGGCTTGTCGGAGCTCGCCTCCGCGCACGCCACCAAGGACGCACAGAGCGCCATCCGACGCCTCGACCCCGTCCGTGGTGAACGCGTTCTCGCACTCCACCTGCGCCCGCCGAGCGAGGCCCCGCCGCCGCCCGCAGCGCCCGAGACCGCAACGGTCACGGTCATCCCCGGCGGCCACGTCACCGGACTGACCAAGCAGCGCATCGGCCAGGACCAGTTCAAGGAGGCCCTGCTGCGACGCTTCGGCAGCAACTGCGCGATCACCGGGCCCCAGCCGGTAGAGATCCTCGAAGCCGCCCACCTCGTGCCCTACTCGGCCCTGCCCGAGCACGACGTCGAGAACGGACTCCTGCTCCGCGTCGACCTGCACCGACTCATGGACCGGGGACTGCTCGCCATCAACCCCAACACGTGGAGGATCCACGTGTCCCCCACGCTGGCAGCGGAGCACTGCGACATGGCAGACCTCGAAGGTCGCCCCCTCACCGTGCCGCCAGCCCTGCGGCCCCGGCGAGCAGCGCTCAGCGCCCACCTCATGCGCTGTCGGCGACAGTGGGCCGCCGAGGCGCCCCGCCCCGCGTTCGGACCGACGACCCTGAGCGTTTGACCCGGTGCCGGACGAGTGGTTCCGCCCACGAGGCCTGTAGTCGCTCACCTCGTCGCCGATAGGTGGGGTGCTAGCTAGGCTCCTTTTCCGGGGACGATGTCCCACTTTCGGGGGCGAAAGGTCGGCCTCGATGCGTCGGTGGGTCCGGCACATGACACCGGCGCTGGGCAAGGTCGTCCGCTAGCAGTAGGTCCGGGGTCCTGACCACCAGGACCCCGGGCCTGCCGCCCACGAAGCGTGGCAATCCCCACCTTCGGCTCGCGGCGTCCGAGGTGGGCCGCCGTGGCCGTGGCGCGGCACGGATGCGTGAACAGTAATCGCGGGGGAGGAGCTTGAGTTACTACCTGGCGACTCCAGAAACACGACTCGGCGGCGTCTGCTGGCATCCACGCACCGGTCTGCGCTTCCGGCACACTGCGGTCCATGGCACAGAAGACTCAGGTGATCCTGACCGACGACCTCGACGGCTCCGAGGCCACCCAAACCATCACGTTCGCCTTCCAGGGCACCTCCTACGAGATCGACCTCAACGACGAGCACGCCGCCTCGATCGAAGAGTCCTTCGCCGAGTGGATCTCCAACGCCCGCAAGACCACCGGCGGCCGTAGCGGCGGCGCGCCCGCCCGTTCGAGCTCCAGCCGCTCCAGCTCAAGCCCCAAGCGCAGCGACCTCGACGCCGTCCGCGCCTGGGCACGCGAGAACGGACACGAGATCTCCGACCGCGGCCGCGTCTCGAACAAGGTCCTCGAGGCCTACGACGCCGCTCACTGACGTCTCAAGTACCGGGGGGCCCGAGGTGAACGATCCGCAGCCGTCGCCGTACGAGCAGCAGGCGTGGGACGACCTGACGAGGCCCCGTCCCCGGCGTGCTGCGTCGCGAGCCGCGGCCGCCGTGAACGGCCGGGTCGGTGATGCGGCGAGTCGGGTCCGGGACGCAGCGCAGGCCTCGGTGAGCTCCAGGCCCCGGGTGCGTCGCGTCGTCGACGCGGTCGCCGGCGCCGGGGGCGCGGTAGGGGAGCGAGTTCCGCAGGCTGCACGATCGGTCGGCCACCACGGCGCAGAGGCGGCTCGGGCGGTCGCCGAGGGCGGCGCGCGGGCGGTCTCGCGGGTGGCCACGATGGCCTTGAGCCCGAAGCGGGTGGTGAAGGCCCACGCTCGGGCCGGTCACCCGGTGACCAAGCTCGTGGACGTGCGGGCGTTGGACCTGCAGCTGGTCGACGCGGTGAAGCCGCGATCGTTGGACGTGGCCTACGCGGCGCTGGCGGCGATGTCCGGTGGTGTCGCGGGCGCGGTCATCACCGGCAGTCAGGTCGCGGTCCCGGTCTCGGGGGGTGTGGCCGCAGCGCCGTCCGCCCAGGCCGCCGGGGCCGCGTTCTTGGCGGACACGGCCGCGGTCATGGCCCTGTCCAGTGCCGTGGTCGGGCACCACGCCCTGCACTACGGCTACGACCCCGCCCGTGCGGAGGAGAAGGTCTTCGTCCTGTCCGTCGTCAACTGGGGCACCGCTCTGACGTCGGGATCGAAGGCCAAGGCGTTCGCGGACGTCAGTCGTCTTACCCAGGCGCTTGTGCGGGGCGCGCCGTGGGTCGATCTCAACGGGTTCGTCCTCACTGCCGTCACGAAGCGCTTCACGGAGGTGTTCGGGTCGCGTCTGGTGAAGCAGGGCCTCGGCAAGGTCGTCCCGGTCGCCGGTGTCGTGGCCGGTGGGTCGTTGAACTGGCTCACCCTCGAGCAGATCGCGGACGCGGCGGACATCGCCTACCGCCGGCGCTTCCTGCTGGACAAGTACCCGCAGCTCGAGCAGTCGGCGACCGAGCCGGTCCTCGGTGAGCATGTCGTGGTCACCGGAGAAGACGAGGACGTCACCGTGACCGACCTGCTGCGCGAAGCCGGCGTCAACGTCGACGAGGTCGACGGCCCGAGGTCGGACGACCAGGACTGAGGCGTCGCACCCGGTCGCCGGCAGCGCCGGCGCCATGCAGGCAGGCACGCGGCGGCGCCCCCGGGTCCGTCTCGAAGGTGCCAGCGAGGGAACGGCCCGCCCCTTGGGGCGGGCCGTCCGTCGTCAGGGGTTGCGGGGGTACTCGGCGTCGAACCAGTCGATGAACCCCAGGGTGTTGCCCCACTGGCGGGCGATGCGCTCGTGGATGGCGCGCTGGTCGTGGCCGGGCAGGAAGGCGCGGTGGCCGGCGACCTCGCCGCCGCAGCCGCACGCGCAGGTACTCGGGCCGGCGTCGGGCCCGTCGATGTAGGTGACGGGGTTGCGGTGCCCATCGACCGTGGTGCCGAAGAGGGCGTCGTAGGCGGGGTCGCCCTTGCCGAGCAGGTGGCCGACGACGGCGCGCTTGCTGCGGGCGCCGGCGGCCTTGGCGGGGATGGTCTCGAGCCGCTCGATCCTGGCGACCAGGCGCACCGTGCCGTCGAGGGAGAAGGTCGCCACGCGCTCCTTGGCCGCGCGCGGGCCCAGCACCCACACACCGCGGTTCTGCTCGAAGTTCTCGGCGTCGCTGTGGTGGGGAGACCAGCCGGTCCAGGTCCGGGACATGTCGTCCTCGGCGGGGTCGAGCTCGTAGGCGGGGGTGAGCTTGCAGTTGATAGGCACGACGGCTCCTGCGGATAAACAACGGCCTAGGGCTAGGTCGTGGTTGAACAATAGCGGGATCATAGATGACGCGCAAGCCCTTGGTCTATGTCGCGCCCTCGCCCGTCGCGTGCGCAGGCGTGAGGCCGACGCGCCGCAGATCGAGTGCTATATCTATTACAAGCTGTCGCCTCGATCGCCGACTGATCTGTAGACTTGGCTCGTCGGACCGTGGCGACCGTCCGGTCGGAGGCCGGGAGCGAGGGGGAGCGAGATGGACATGAAGCAGCTGGCCGCGTGGGTGGACGAGCAAGGGGGAGTGGGGCGGGTCGAGCTCAGGCAGCTGCGCGACGCCGTCGACGCTGACAAGCTCGGCAAGCTGGTGATGCAAAGGATCGCCAGGGAGCTGTCGGCGCACGGGCTGGGGTACTTCCCCCGCGAGGTCCTGGACGACAACGACCAGCCACGCCAGCACCAGAGCGTGCGGCTGTACCGCAAGGGCACCGGCCAGACCGCCAGGGCGATCGAGGCCGTCCTGGAGCCCAGCGACGTCGGCGACGCTTTCCTCAACGACCTGAACACCGACAACGCCCGCGAGATGCTCTCCCGCATCCGCGAGCTCGTCGGCACCACCGACTGACCCCCACCGACGGACCGGAGAAGACGATGGACGAGCACATGGAGTTCGGACGGGCTAGGTACCAGGACGTGATCGACCTGCTCACCGAGCAGCTGGGCTTGAGCGCCACCTTCACCCAGACCGGCGGTGGCAACGCCGCCCTCGAGGTCGCCCTGGCCGACGGGCGCACCGTCCTGGTCACCGACGAGGAGGACGCCCTGTCGTGGAACCGCGAGGACCACCGCGGTTGGGGCGTCGGCGTCTACCGCGAGGACAGCGAGTACGACGACGGTCCCCTGGCCTTCGAGTCCACCAGCGACGGCGAGCCCGCCGCCCTGCCCCCGCTCGTGACCGCCGCGTTGAGCGCCGCCGGTGACGACCACGGCAGCCAGCGGTGAACGCTGCCGCTCGACCGCACGCCCACGGTGGGGCGCCGCAGCTGGGCGCCCATCGCCAGCTAGGTTCGGCCACGATGAACGGGGACGTGCGATGACCACCGCCACCACCGGCAGCGTCGTGGGCCTGTTCGCCGGCATCGGCGGGATCGAGCAGGGCTTGGCCCAGTCCGGTCACCACACCGAGCTGCTCTGCGAGGTCGACCCTGGGGCGTTGGCCGTGCTCGCCGACAAGATGCCCGACGCGCGCCGCCACGACGACATCCGCACCCTGCGGTCGCTGCCCAAGGTCGACATCGTCGCCGGCGGTTTCCCTTGCCAGGACCTGTCCCAGGCGGGCCGCACCGCTGGCATCGCCGGTGAGCGCTCCGGCTTGGTCGACCACGCCCTGCGGCTCGTGCGCCGCCAGCGCGGCGGACCGCGCTGGCTGCTGCTCGAGAACGTGCCCTTCATGCTCTCCTTGGACCGCGGCAAGGCGATGCGGCACCTCACCGACGCCCTCGAGGAGATGGGCTACCGGTGGGCCTACCGGGTCGTCGACGCCCGCGCCTTCGGCCTGCCGCAGCGCCGCCTGCGGGTGGTGCTGCTCGCCTCGCGCACCGAGGACCCCCGTGACGTCCTGTTCGCCGACGACGCCGTCCCCTCCCCGCCGGAGGAGGAGCTCGTCGACCAGGTCGACTGCGGCTTCTACTGGACCGAGGGCCTGCGCGGCCTCGGGTGGGCCGTCGACGCCGTCCCCACCCTCAAGGGCGGCAGCACCATCGGCATCGCCAGCCCTCCAGCCGTCCGCCGCCCCCGCGGGCACGGCGACGGCACCCGCCTGGTCACCCCCGGCCTGGGCGACGTCGAGGCGCTGCAGGGCTTCGAGCGCGACTGGACCCGCGCCTCGGCCGAGACCGCCGGCACCCGCGTCGGCCACCGTTGGAAGCTCGTCGGCAACGCCGTGCCCGTGCCCGTCGCGGCCTGGGTCGGCCGGCGACTGCGCGAGCCCGGCGAGTACGACGCCCGCGGCGACAAGGGACTGCAACCCGGCGACGCCTGGCCCACCGCCGCCTGGGGCGAGGGCGGCGTTGCTTACCGCGCCCAGGTCTCCAGCTGGCCCGTCGCAGAGCCCTACCGGCACCTCGACGAGTACCTCACCGAGCCCAAGGCCCTCTCCGCCCGGGCCACCGCCGGCTTCCTCAAGCGCGCCGAGGCCAGCAACCTGCGGTTCGTCGACGGCTTCCTCGACGACGTCCGCGACCACCTCGCCGACGTCGACCCCACCGGCGTCATGCAGGCCACCGTCGCCAGCGCCGCCGCCGCCCGCAATGATCTCCTCGCACCACTGGTCGTCGCCTGAGGAGCGTCACCAGCACGGACGAAGCGCGTCGCAGGTCGCGCAGGACAGGAGGGGACCCGTGGACGGGCCCGACATCATCGCCAGCACCCTGTCCCAGCCCGCCATCCCCGACAAGCACGGCAACGTCTGGCAGTACCACTCCCGCAGCGACCGTCACTCCAAGGTCGCCTGCTGGGCCGTGCTGTACGACCTGCTCCAGCACTCAAGCCGGCTGGCCGAGCACGCCACCGCCGGCAAGGTCGTCTTCGGCATCAACCGCGAGATGCGGGACTTCCGCACTAACCGCACCAAGGACCTCGACTTGGTCATCAGCCGCCCCGGCCCCGGGACGCTGCCCCGGCCGGCGGCCACGATGCACGACCTCGCGCTGCGCTGGAAGATCCGCCTGACTCCTGCCCAGCAGCAGATCCTGGCCGACCTCGCACCCCTGGCAGAGGGCCCCGCCGGCAACGTCCTGGTCGCCCTCGAGGCCAAGGCCTGCATGACCGCCCACATCAAGGCACTGCCGCGACTGTTCGACGAGCTGACCTCCAGCTACTCCACCGTGCACGCCGACACCCAGCAGGCCCTGGCCGTCGGCTTCGCGATGATCAACGCCTCGGCGACGTTCCTCAGCCCGGACATGAACAAGTACGACCTGAGCCAGCGGCACCCCACCGTCAACCAGCACCCGCCCCACGCCCTCGAGCGGACCGTCAAGAAGGTTCGCGAGATCGACCGGCGCACCAGCTCTGGCGGCCACGGCTTCGACGCCTTCGGCGCGATCGTCGTCGACATGCGCAACGACGGCAGCCCCGTCACCGTCGTCAGCGGCCCGCCCGCGCCCTCGCCCGACGACGTCGACTCCTACCAGCGGATGATCGGCCGGATCGTGCAGTCCTACGACCTCACCTTCGGCGGCATCTGAGCTCCACGGGCGATCAGCCGTGAACCACGTCGAGCCCAGCAGCGGACCGGCCACCCCATCAGCGGGTGGTCCGCCGATGAGGGCGCCGGGGGAGGCCTCGGCCCCACATGCGCCGCGGACGCAGCGCCCGGGCGTCCCGGCGGCCTCCACCCCTGGTGTGCGACGCCGCATGCAGGCCACCGGCCGCAAGGACACCGCCCCCGAGCTTGCCCTGCGCCGGGAGCTGCACCGTCGCGGCCTGCGCTACCGCGTCGAGGTCAAGCTCCCCGAGGTCCCGCGCCGCCGGATGGACATCGTCTTCACCCGCGCCCGCCTCGTCGTCCTCGTCGACGGCTGCTTCTGGCACGGCTGCCCCCAGCACGCCACCACTGCCAAGGCCAACGCCGGCTACTGGGCCGACAAGATCGCCGCCAACCAGGCGCGCGACGCCGACACCGACGCCAAGCTCCGCGCCGCTGGCTGGACCGTCCTGCGCGCCTGGGAGCACGAACAGTCCGGCGCCGCGGCCGACCGCGTCCAAGCGATTTTGGCCCGCTAGCACGCGCTCGCGGTGGTGGCTCTCGCCCAGGCTCAGGGGCTTCCCGAGCACAAGCGACTATGCCTCCCGAGGCGCAACCAAGGCCCCCCGAGGCCGTCGAGCGCCATCGTGTGGTCTACTGGTCCTGTCGAGGCGCCTCATCGGGCGCCGAAACGAACGAAGGGCCGGCTCGAGTGACAGCTCGAGCCGGCCCTGACAGACCAACACCGCTCAGCGGGTAGATCCGTGCGTCGCAACGCGATCGTACTCCGCTGGGCGTCCAGACGCGTCCGCTCGGGCGCGTCCCTGCAGCGCCCTTGGAGGCTCCGTGAACCCCCCTGCACCCTCCCCCACCGGTCACCCCGTACGAGTGACCGATCACTACGGCATCACCGGGACCGTCCCCTTCGTCGACGTGGCCGTCCACCAGGACAACCTGCTCTTCCTCGACCCGAGCGCCATCCGCAACGACCCCGGCCCGCTCGGGCGCCGCGCCCACGCGCAGCTGCTCGGCTTCTTCGGCGAGGTGCTGCGCTGTCGCACCAGCACCGTGCCCGCTGACCACGCCAAGGGCCGGGCGCTCCTGCAGAACCTGCACGAGCCCAACCAGACCCGTCTGGGCATGTCGGCCGCCGGGGCCGCAGGTCACGGGCTCGGTGACGGCATCGGCGCCGGCCTCTGGGACGAGCTGCACGCCAACCCGGCCTGCGGGGTTGCCGCGCTCACCAGGATCGAGGACCTGCGCCTGTTCGTCGACGGCATCGGCGACGACCTCGTCTCGGACCTGACCACGCGCATCGTCTTCGACGTGCTCGTCGACTTCACGCACCAGATGATGCTCCGGTACCCGACGCTGACCATCGGCCAGAGCACCGAGGACGTCGACGTGTGGGACCACGCCACCACCCGCTGGGTCAGCAGGAGCGTCACGCTGCCCTACGTGCACCCGCACCAGCTCCTGCTCGTGCCGAGGCGATGGATCTGGTGGCGCATGCTCATGGACCCCAACGTCTTCTACAACCGCTACGGCACCGAGACGGTGCAGGCCGAGCGGACCACTGTCGACTCGAAGGGTCGGATCCTGCGTCCCTCCAAGGCCTCGCTCCACCAGGAGTTCCCGCACGTGCGCGGGTTGAACAACGAGCGCGCCGTCAAGCACATGCGCGCGGGGGAGGACCTCGTCGGGCGCTACCGCCAGCGAGTCGACGGCGACTTCCACGAGATGACCGCTGAGCAGGTCAAGGCCCGCACGTGAGCCGCAGCCAGCGAACGAACCGGACGTAGAGCCACGGGCACGGTCGGTCGGCACCTGCTCCAGGAGCCGGCCGGCCGTGCCCGTCGTATCAGGGCCGTCTGACCGGCCCGACCAAGCCAGCGACCACAACTAAGGACACCTGTGACCAGCACGGCCGACCTTGATCTATCTGCAGGCACCTACATAAAGGGCATCGCTCTCAACGACCGCACCTTCCTAGCAGTCACCCCCTTCCAGCAGCTCAAGGTCGTCACCCGCGACCCGGACGTGCTCCAGCCGGGCAGCAAGCGCGGCTCGGACGACCCTGACATCGTTGGCGAGCGTTTGATGCATGACCTGATCCAACGGGCGCTGGCTGGAGGAAAGAAGAGCAACGTCCCGAAGTACCAGAAGTACATCGAGAATGTCGTGACTGGCGCCACCCCTGGAGTGCTGCCGCCTATGCACTTGTGGTCCGAGCGGCCACTCGACGTCGTCGCCCCCGGTTCCACGGTCTATTTGCTGGTACCGAGCGGCGATCACCTGCTCGCTATCGACGGTGAAACACAGCTCGCTGCTCACCACGCCCTCGGTCGCGCAGAATCCGTAGACCGCGGCACCAGGGACGCCCACAAGACCTGGCCGTTGAGTGCCGTCATTCACCACGGCGTCGACACCACCACTGCCCGTCAGTACTTCCACGACCTCAACGTGCTCTCTGTCCGCCCCAACGCCAGCCTTGGTCTCGGTATGAATACCCAGGACCCAGTCATGGGCATCGTCCAAGACGTTGAGGCGGCCAGTGATCTGCTCCGCGGACGGGTGGAGAAGCTCGCCCGCCAGTTGCCCCGCAAGAGCGACAAGCTAGTCACACTCACCAATTTGAGGCAGATGGTCATCACTGTCGCCAAGGGGATCAGTGGTATCCAGTACGGAGCCAGGCCGATGCCCACCGACGGGGTCGACGTCGCCGAGCTACGTGCGGTAGCCACCGCCTGGATCGGTGACTACTTCGCCGCCTTCACCGACCAGATTGCCGCGCGGGAGACGAGCCTCGCCGGTGCCGGCCCCGTGCTCGCCGCAGTCGGTGCCCTCGGTCAGCGTCTGCTCACCACTCCTGCCGAGCAACGGCCTGCCGTCCGAGCGCAGCTCCTCGAGGATCTGCGGACCGTCGACTGGGACAAGGGTGACCGCTGGAATGGAATCGCCGGCGGCTACACCGCTAGTGGTGTGTTCTCGGTCAAGGGCACCAAGGAGGTCGCCTATGGCGTCCACAACGCCCTGCACGACACCATGAGCCCTGCCTACAACCAGGTCCGCACAAAGAGCTCCTCCGACAGCGGCAGGGTGCAGCTGCGGTCCGCGTTTGTCCCGCCCATAAAGGCACAGGACGCAGGCGGTCAGGTCAGCCAGCAGTCTCGCCACGCGGATGGGCGTACCGAACCGAACCGTGTTGCGGAGTTGCTCTCGGACAACAGTGGTCGGAGTCCTGAGGATTCCGCTGACGAGGAGGGCCGGCAACGGTAAATGGCGCTCTTACGGTGCGCCGGGCGCGCAGGCCGATGAGGCCGTTGATGGCTTCAGCGCCACCCTTCATCCAGGAACATGCGGCCGCTCCCTGGTGTAGCCGGGGTGACCGCTCAAGAGCTGGGGCTAGACGTGCTCGTCCACGCCGAAACTGCGCACGCTGTTCTCTAACGGGACAGGTCGGGGACCACGCCTACCGCATGCACGTGAATCAGAACCGATCGGCCAGGGATAGCAGGGTGGCTGAGTATTCTGAAGTCTGGGCCGACGTCCGCAGTGCTGAACGTATCTGCTGGCGTCGGCTCGGCGTCAGGGCAGCTCCCATCGCTCCTTGCCTCCTGATGACGCGTAAATTTGCGTCGTGGACGGTCTTTCTGGCTTTGATTAAATGCGGGGCATTCAGGCAGAGGATGTTGTTGATAACGTTAGTCGCATTCAGGGGTAAGCCGCTTACTGCAAGAGCCACTCCGGACCGGTCAATTTCAAGTAGGCGCGGCGAGCTCCAAACCTTTGGATTGACGAAGTCGGCACAAATATGGGTGTTTGCCTTTGATTTGTCGCATGTAAAGTCGACCCCCGCCGCTTGCTGTCCGTCACAACAGAGCAGCAAATTCCCCCAAGCGATCGGAGCCTTGCTATTCTCTCCTACTTTGAGCCGGCATTGGTGGGCGCACCTTGAGTTCCAATGGCCGCTGGACTGCGGATGGAAGTGTTCAATCCGAGTGTTGTGATTGGGACTTGACGGGTCCTTCAATCTGCATTCACAATAGGCACATCGTCCTCCCTGCTGTGACCATAGGGCCTGTCGAATCGCAGGGTTCGAGGACAGTGACGCGAAAGTTGCTCCTGCTGAGATAAGATGCGCGTAGCCTGTCGGGGCACCTGTAGGCAAAATCCTAATCATGAGTGCTCGTCAGAATTGGGCTCGTCGTAGAAGGCGATGTTGGCATCGGCGTCGGCGAGCTTCGGAACGTTGGCGATACCGCCTAGTCTGTGGTCCAACTGTCGACGCAGGTCTAATGCGTACTCGGACATTCCTCTGCCGCCGTCGACAAGAGCCATGTACTCATCGAGTTTGTCGTTGACTTCAAGGTGCGGTTCGGGTCGAGTGCCAAGTACCTGTTCCATGACTATATCGCTACGAAGACCCTCGGAATAAGAGGCGCCACGCACGGTATCCCCCTCAAGGATGCGGATATTCTCCGCAGCAACGGTGGAAAGGACTTGCGGGCTATGTGTCGTCACAATGAACTGGACCCGCGGGAAGGTCTTCCTCAACCGAGGAACGATCCGCTGTTGCCACGTGGGGTGCAAATGGAGGTCTACTTCATCTATCAGAACAATGCCCGGTGCGGAAGCAAGAAGAGTCTCCGCGCCAAGTCTTGGATTGGCCCGCGCTATGCGACTGACCAGGTCGATGACCAAACCGGCCGCAATCTTGATACCGCTCGACAAGAAGGACAGGGGCAATGTCCCGTGAAGGGGATGAGTCAGCGTTAACTCTTCCGGCACGGGACTCCACTCGGGATCTTGCCATCCAGTCTCCGCTAAGATGGAATTGCAAGCCAGAGTAATGGCCCGTAGTTGGTTACTTGCGGCCTCCGCTTCGACGCCTTTGCGATCTGCGACGAACTCTGCCATGGTCAGTGCTTTGATGAACGCCGAAAGGCGTGACAGGTCAGACTTTCCTTCGAGTGCCGCCGCATATGCTCCTGAGCGCGATCGAGGGATAGCTCCATGCTGTCGTCGGACGCCCAGGAGCCGCTCAACGCCGTAGAGTGCGATCACGGGAAGAAGAGATGCGTTGGGCGCGGAGGTATTAGCGGATCGCCATACCGCCTCTGCCTGTTGGCCTATGGCGGTGTTGCTGTCTGACCAGGAGGTACGCCCCTGTGCGCTTTGGCGCACGCGCTTCCACCAAAGATCTTCGCCAGCGATGGTTCCCGTAATGGTCGCGCTAACGGGGAACGTTCGGTCCATGGTTGCTACAGCTTCCCGAGATTGCATGTGCATCGGGATGATGCGCGCATCGGTAAGCGTGAACCCCCGCGTTGGTCCTTCAAACTTTCGCAAGGCGGTCGATAACATAATAGCTATAGCGTCGAGGATTGCCGTCTTGCCTGCGCCGTTAGTACCAACGAGAACGGTCAGGGACTCATGAAAGTCGATCTCCAACCGCTCGAAGCATCGAAAGTTCTCAAGCGTCATCGTGTCAATCTTCCATGCTTCGATGGCCGCCATGCTTCCTAGCATATCTACGCGGGGGCCAAGTTGCCTCTAAGTGGTCATCGGCCGGCCGGTGCACTTGGGAGGGGTCTCAAGTCGGCGGTGTCGCGTGCTCCTCCTCCCACTTCCTTGGACCGGCTCGGGCGCACCGTTCGGGACACCTTGAACCTGATCCACGAGCTGACCGAGACCGGCGTCGGCGTCCGCAATCTCGCCGACCCCATCCGGGTTGACTCCTCCCGCCCCGAGGACCCGACGGCCCAGCTGGCCGTCGTCCTGCTCGCGCTCTTCGCGCAGATGGAGCGGACCTACAACGTGGAGCGGGCCGCGCACGCGCGCTCGGTCGCCGCAGCCAAGGGCCGGCGCATCGGCCGGCCCACCGTCGTCGACCCCGACAAGCTCGCCTACGCGGTGCACCGGCGCGAGGGCGGGCACACGATCGCCGACATCGTCGCCAAGACCGGCATCGCCCGCACCAGCCTCTACCGACACCTCCCGCCGCGATCGCCGGTGCAAGGTCACCGCCGGGCCTGCCGTCGACAGCGAGGACCTCACGCGATGACCGCTGCACGATCGTGCCGATGAGCGGGCGCCACGCAGCGATCGACGGGCTGCGTCACTCGCGCCGCCTAACCTGGTGAGCCGCGACAGTGACCGGGGGGTCGTATGACGAACGTCGTCCAGGAACTCGTACGGGAGCGGCTGGCGTCCGATGCCGCTGACCCGGCAACGGCCGCGATCGTGCTGGCGGCGTTCGGCGGCGCCGACCGGCTTGGGGCCGCGCTTACGGGCGCTGCCACTCCCTCAGCGGACGAGGTCGGCGGGGCCTCCACCGACAGCCTGACTTCGGGCGACGTCGACGGTCGGGCGTGGCTGACGGGGGTCCGGGTCGAGGGCTTCCGCGGCGTGGCGCAGGCCTTGGAGCTGTCCCTGACGCCCGGGCCTGGCCTCGTGCTCGTGACGGGCCGGAACGGCTCTGGCAAGTCAAGCCTCGCGGAGGCGGCCGAGCTTGCGCTGTCGGGCAGCAGTAACCGGGCCGACTCGAAGCTGTGGGCGAAGGGCCTGAAGAACCTGCACCACAGCGGCGCGACCTCCGTCCAGGTGTCCGTGCGCCTCGACGGCCACGGCGACCTACAGGTTGGACGGACGCTCAGTGTCGACGGCCTGACGGGGTCCTCTGGGTGGTCCACTCGTGACGGAGCTGAGTTCGACCTAGGAACAGTCGGGTGGGACGAAGCCGTCTCGCGGTACCGACCGGTCCTCACGTACAGCGAGCTCGCTCAGCTCTCCGCTGGGCAGCCCAGCGCCCTCTTCGACCCGCTGAGCCGCATCCTCGGGCTCGAGGCCCTGACCGAAGCCGACGCGGCGCTGAGACTTGCCGAGACAGAGCACGGCCAGCCCGGCAGGGACGCCCTCGCGGCTCGCAAGGCTGTACTTGAGCTGCTCGAAGCGAGCACGGACGAGCGAGCCGCTCCACTCCGGGACGCGCTCCGAGGGAAGGCGCCCGACACGCGCGCCGCCCGGACCCTGCTCGAGGAGGGCAAGCTCGGGAACGCCGGCGCAGTCGGAGCCGCACCCGCCTGGACGGCCCTGCGGGCACCGGGGCAGACGCAGGTCGAGGCTGCGGCGTCCGAGGTCGCGGCGGCTCTCGCTGACCAGGAGAAGGAGACCTCGACCCAGGCGGGCCAGGCCGAACGCCTCGCGGAGCTCTTGCGCCTCGCGGTCGAGCACCGGCAGGGACCGGACGACATGTGCCCGGTGTGCCGACAGGGCCGACTCGACGACGCGTGGCTGGAGCAGGCCCGGGCCGAGACCCAGCGGCAGTCGGCGTCCGCCGAGGCCGCGAGGGCAGCCCGTGACCGCCGCGACGCCGCGGTGCTCGCCGCTCGACGCCTCATCACGCCCATCCCCGGGGAGCTGCGCGAGCCCGCCGTCGGTGCCGCGAACCCGACGCGGGCACTCACCGCGTGGCGTGCCTGGGAGGCCGCAGGCCGCCCTGACGAGGACGACACGGCCCTTGTGACGGACCTCCCGCGGCTTGCCGCCGACCTCACCGCAGCGATCACCGAACTCGTTG
>Ga0210040_10006667_pt1 | contig 14283 bp, 10 predicted proteins | sample CryGeyCG12114_NA_FD_185462 | JGI IMG/M metagenome (GOLD analysis project Ga0210040, IMG submission 185462) | Groundwater microbial communities from aquifer - Crystal Geyser CG19_WC_8/21/14_NA (SPAdes) (version 2) | ecosystem: Environmental > Aquatic > Deep subsurface > Groundwater | place: USA... | reverse complement strand
ATATTAGTACAAACAAAGGCGTAGCGGTTACAAAAGCAGGGTGGGTGCTGGCCATTTTTGAACTGGTGGGCATTGCGGGCATGCTGGCTGCCGGTTATTTATCAGACCGCACCTTTAAAGCCAGACGAGGCCCCATTATGTCGGTTTATATGTTTCTGCTAACCGGCTGCATTTTTTTATTTTGGATTGCCCCTTTTGGTAATTTACCGATATTATTGCTCGTACTCGGGCTTTGCGGCTTTTTGGTGTACGGCCCTTTAATGCTGGTAAGCGTAGCGGTAGCTACCTTTTCAGGTAAAAAATCGGCTGCCAGTGCCTCGGGCTTTACTGGTTTTTGGGGATACCTAGGCTCTACCATTTCCGGAGTAGGCGTAGGCTGGGCTGCGGAATATTATGGCTGGGAAGGTGCTTTTCTATTTATAGTCCTTTCTGGGTTTTTAAGTGCCAGCTGTTTTGCACTTACTTGGAAAACCGATCCGGTTAGGCCTGAAGTTTCAAGTGGCAAACTAGCCATCTCCTAATGTTTTCTATTACCTTGAGCGCGAACCTTTAATTCTAATTATATACTTTATGCAATCAGACACAAAAGAGGGGAAGTTTGTTTTTCGATAAGAACCTGTATATTAGTTTGCTCAAACAAGTGTTTTATCCTATAATAAGTTGACAAAATCGTTTCAAAATAGGACCTAATAAAGAGATTCAAAAAGAGCTGACGATTTCAGCTCTTTTTTACTAATTACCTGTCTCAGATAGCCATCTCTTAAATCAATATTTGATTTTCATTAATGAGATGAGTAGTAGAGAGGTAAAGAATGAAAAGCCCGGATGCTCTTATTTATGTTAAGCAGAGGCCAGAAGAGTAAATAAATATACATAATACAAAGACTACCCTTATAGAATATATAGCTAGATTTTAGTAGTCAAATAATTGTAAAGGAGCTAAAAGCAGAAAGCCACCCACAAATTATGATATGTGGAAGGCTTTCTTTTCTTACAACAAACTTACCCTTCAAATTGGCTTCAACACAGAAGTTTGCAATGGACAAACTAGATTTTACTATTGGACCTTTTAACCAGATCACAAAAGAAGCTCAGTTGTCAGCAATTTTACTGCCTTGAATTATCCAATCATCTTTTAAGTCGATTGTAGAGTATTTAATGGTTTAATCGGAAATTAGGTTACACTACGTGAAAAAGATAATTATTTTACATATAGAAATTTATATGGACAGCCGTCTTGTACAAACAAAGCACAAGGCCGTCGGCCGTAGCAGGATGTTTATACTAAATGTTGTGTGCAGACAAGAGATGCAAATATTTTAGATTTTAACGGCAAGATAGTAATGGTTCTGCCCTTCAAATTCCTCCATCAACGACAATCCCGATGCCAATAATAGTTCTTTGTACTGCTCCGCCCCAAGTGATGTGGAATCTTTTCCTGTCAAAATTTCTTGTCAATCAACCCGTTGAGAGGGAGCTGTAAACAATAGCTTGCCTCCCGTTTGCAATGCATTCCCTGCTTTTTGTATCACAATTTTCTGTACTTCCTGTGGTAGAAGAAAAAGCAATCCCCAAGCGGCAATGGCGTCAAACTCTCGATTAAAAAATAAGGATGCCTCCACCGCTTCACAGACAACCGGTGTATTAGGAAAATTCTGTCTGAAAGTTTGAACCATCGTTGGCGATGCATCCACTCCGTAAATCCTCATGCCTTCATCCAGCAACACTTTAGCAACAGGAATGCCGGTTCCGCAACCAAGATCTAACACAGTAGCGTTGGCGGGCAAAGTCTTTGCCCAATCCCGAACCGATGATGCGCCTATACCCTGGACAGCTTGTTCACGATTCTTGATAAAAATAGCCGCTATGTCTTCATAACCATTTGATTTGTTCATTTCCTGGAATTATAAGCAACGCCCTTTTGGTTTGTACACAGTTTAGTAAATGAAGTAGTTTCTGTTATCTGCCCTACAGATGGAGTAGCAAGGGAGCTATTTTACTTCTTAGCTAGGTTAAGTTAATACATACTTTCCTATTGCTAAGGTTCCGTCAGGAGCTCAGGCTGATCCGACTGTTTTAGCCACTTCCGGCTTCGAGGCTTCACAGCCTCTTACACTTGTATAAATATACGCCAATCAAGAAAACCACCCATATTTAACATAACTTGACTTATAAGCTTGTACAAAGTCAGTCCAATAAACTGGATTATATTAAATAGGAGCTAATTAGTCCCAAGGAATAAAAAGAAAGGAGCCGGCAAAGGCAAGCTATTCTTAGTTAAGAATCAGGAGAAAGGGGAGAAGCTGATCTTTTCCTTTAGCAGTGATAGCTAACGGCTCACATATAGCTTGTGGCAGTATTCGCAGTAAGTGCCTGCCCGCCCCCAATGAATATGGCTAATAGCTGAAAACCTTGAATTTACCATTTCACCTGCCATAAGTTATATGCTATGTTGGCAAACGTTTTAGATTGATTCTTAGTGACATTAATCTTCTAGACAAAGAAGGTCCTCTTTCTGCTTCCTTAATTTAAAAAGTAACTCAAAATCTTCTAATATGGGTTCCAGTGAAGAACATTCGATTGCTTTGTCGGAGCCCATATTTGATTTAGGGGCATCTTTAGCATTAGATAGAATTGTGAATTTCTTTTGAAGACATTTTATTGGTCTGTTGCCGATAATGTAAAACCGTTTCTCTGTTATGTCATCTTTGGTTTGGTTATGATTTACAAAACTCCATACCAAATGATTGTAAAAAACAAAGAATAGAGCACCATCTTTTAGAAAGTATTCATCTGTTGCTGAGAAATGGCTGTACTCATTGTAGGCATGCTTTATCAATCGGAGCTGCCCTTTCTCATAGAAATAAATCAATGTTCCGTTTTTTTCATCTTTACAATTGTAATCGAATGAAGTAGAATCCATACTACCGCTTTCTATTTTAGAGGTAATATATGAATGCTCCATTTTAATATCGTCAATACTTTTTAAATCTGGTAATGTTTCCGAGGAATTGTCCGGAGATTTAACTACTACAGTTGTCTTGTCTGCTGAAGTTGAATTTTCCTTGCAAGAGAAAAAGGTAATAAAGACCGTCAAGTAAAATAAACCTTTCATCGCACTTTGTTTTAATGTTTGCTAACGTTCAGTGTAGGGCGCTTTTTAAGGCGCTGTACACATTGTTGGCAACAGTTTCTTATTTATTCATTATCCACAAATTATAAGTCCAAACAAGGTCATACCCTAACCAAAGTAAATAAGGGAACAAAATCCAAGCAGTCTTACGCTGAAAATTCCAAAGAATAATAAATAATACAATAACTAATAGAGTAAACGGTAAAAGTCCAATAAAGCCTGCAAAAGTACTTTCAAGTCCAAAGAATAAGTAGTTCCAAAATTCATTAACGGCTATCATTGAAATAGCCAACCAAATTGCTGTTTTTTTTTGAAGCGTGTCTGTTGCGTTAAAAATTCTGTACAAAATAGCAATAGTCATCATATAATAGAGCCCACCTACTATGTACCAACCCCAAAGTGGGAGAGAGAACCAAGGGTGATTGATTTGTGCAAACCAATTATTAAGAGCATCTCCAGTTAGTAGCCCACCAATAATTGCAAATATGAAACAAATTCCAATCGACAGTAGTAGATTTTTTAATTTCTCTTTCTTCATTTAATGTTCAAATTGTTGCCAACTAGTGGATAAACGGAGTAGTTTCGGTTATTGGCACTATGTATGAAGTTGCCGGCGGCCTGTTTTGCTGCTTGTTTTTTTACTGGAGGTAGTTGCAGCTATTTTTATCATCCCTTGGCAAATTTAACAAATACTTTCCCAATTTCCATCTGGCCGGCAGGAGTCCAAGTTAGTCCGGGTGCTTTGGCCACTGCCGGTGCTAGGCCTTTACTTTTTTTTCCCTTCCCTTGAATATAACAAAAGCCAGAAAACCTTCTTTATTTAGCATAACATTTGTTATTGAATACGGCGTATTTTGCTTTTACCAGCTTCTTATATGTTTTCCTCATAAAGTAAAATAATAGTATCTCTCTAGTCAACGCACCCGCGGGATAATATGAGGCACTATATTTTATAGGAAATAGATTGATAAAAAAGTTAAGCAAGTAACTGCGCCCTCTTTTAAGACTAGCTCAATTATTGGTAAAAAACAAAGAAGTTTGATAATAATATGGTTGTATTTAACTTAAGGTTAATACATCAATAATCTATAGTTTACATTAATATCTCACCTTTGGTAAAATTATAATGCAGTAGTGTAATTGTCATTCTACAATAAAGATATTATAGATAAGTAAGGTAGTAAATGAAAGTGTGCTAAAACTTCGGTTTTCAAGTTTTAAAACACTGAATTATGAATAAATAATTCTATAGTTTTCTTTAACTGAATTAGATAAATATTAATAAGGATCCCTGGAAATTCTATAGAACAACAACACCCATCTACAACTATATTCTTCCTATAAAATAAACCGATTATGCCAGGAAAACTACTTATTCTAAGAATGGCCTTGCTATTGCTTTGTTCAGAAGCATTTATTCCGGAGAAGGCTGTTTCTCTAAACTTATCAGATAATACTAATAGCCTATTCCAGACAGTTGGTCAACTTAAACAGACAGAACTACTTACGGTAAAAGGAAAAATTACTGATGTTGCTGATGGTTCCGCTTTGCCAGGCGTAACTATTGCCACAAAAGGGACTAATAAAGGTACTATTACCGATGTAAATGGTATTTATACCTTAACCGATATTTCGACAGAAGATGTTTTGGTTTTCTCGATGGTAGGATATGCATCCTACGAAACACCGGTTAATGGACGCGGTGAAATTAATGTTCAGCTAGGGCAGGCTGCAGCAGCATTAAATGAGGTGGTAGTAACTGCTTTGGGCATTAAAAAAGAAAAAAAAGTACTGGGTTATGCGGTCCAGGAAGTGACCGGAGAATCACTGGTTAAAGCCCGGGAAAATAATGTTATAAGTTCATTGACTGGGAAAGTAGCGGGCCTGACTATTACTAACTCTACGGATTTATTTCAAGCTCCGGGTATCAGCTTAAGAGGACGCCAACCCTTGATTGTGATTGATGGGGTGCCTGACCAAACCGCTGACATGTGGAAAATAAACCCGGATGATATTCAAAGTATTAGTGTCCTAAAAGGCTCTACTGCTTCTGCTTTATATGGTTCTTTTGGTCGGAACGGCGCCATTATGATTACGACTAAACGTGGTAAAGGTAACGAATTTGGCGTGGAGGTGAATTCGTCCACTATGTTTCAACCTGATTTCATACGGATTCCGGAAGTACAAACTACTTATGGGAATGGTAATAACGGCAGATACGCCTATATAAATGGTTCTGGTAGTGGAGCTGAAGGAGCCGGCTGGATTTGGGGGCCAAAATTAAATCAGCTTGACCCCAATTCTCCAAGCGGTTACTACGAAACGCCCCAGTATAATAGTCCTATAGATCCGGTTACCGGCAAGCTTACCCCCCTGCCGTGGCTGTCAAGAGGCGAAAATAACGTAAGTAATTTCTTCCAAACCGGTCTTTTATCTACTAATAATATCAGTATTTCTAAAGGAAATGAATTCGGCAGTTTCCGGGCCTCGGCGGCGCATATTTATCAGAAGGGGATAGTACCTAATACAGAGTTAAATAATAGCTCTTTCAGTATTGCGGGTAATTATATCCTTACCAAAGCGCTCACAGCTGATGCCCGCATAACCTATAATAAACAATTTACTGATAATTACCCGGAAGTAGGTTACGGACCAACGAATTATCTCTATAACTTGATTTTGTGGACCGGACCGGATGTTGACATTCGTGATTTGAAAAACTACTGGATTCCCGGTAAGGAAGGCGAACAACAACGGCACTATAACCAATCCTGGTATAACAATCCTTATTTTCAAGCTAATGAATACCTTCGGGGCTACAATAAAGACAACACCTTCGGTGTGCTTAATTTTAATTATAAATTTAGTCCATCCTTAAGTGCTACTTACCGGACCGGCGTAAATGTTTATGGGCTGGCCCGCACCATTAAAGAACCCAAAAGTTACGTGGGATACAGTTCTAAGTCCAGGGGAAACTATTACGTGAGCAATGATAATTATTTCGATATTAACTCCGATTTGTTGGTGCGATATGAGCATTCTTTTGGTCAAAACTTTGCTGTAACCGCCCAGGCGGGCGGCTCCAATTATTACCAGAAATATAGTAACCAAGCCGTTAATACCGACGGCTTAACCATACCGGGTTTTTATTCTTTAAGCAATTCTGCTAACCCCGTACAGGCACCCAATTCTCTGGAAGGCAATGCTGCCAATATTATAGAAGAAGAAAGACGAAACAGCATGTATGGTTCGGTCGATTTAGAATTTTTTGGCGGTTTATATCTCACTTTAACCGGTCGTAACGACTGGGTGTCCACGTTGCCCGTAAAAAATAATTCGTTTTTCTATCCGTCAGTTTCTACTTCAGTAGTGGTATCGGATTTAATAACCATGCCGAACTGGCTTTCTTTTATTAAAGTTCGCAATTCCTGGTCTCGTGTGTCAGATGCCCGTTTTGGTTCTTCACCTTATAGCCACATTGCGGCTTACGAAAGAGGCATCAAGTGGAACGGCGTACCTTCCTTGTATTATGGCAGCAGCAACCTGAACCCCGAAATTAACCCTGAAACTTCGGATACATGGGAGACCGGTATGGACCTGCGATTTTTGAAGAACCGGTTGGGTTTAGATATAGCTTATTATCAGGTGCGTGATTACAATAACATTACCAACGTGCCAGTTTCCCTGGCCAGCGGCTATAGTTCCCGTTTGGAAAATGGGAATGTGTACCAACGCAAGGGATTAGAGATTGTAGCCACAGCTACCCCTCTGCAATATGATGATATCAGGTGGAACATTACTGGTAACTTTAGTCAGCAACGACGTTACCTAAAGGAAATATTTGGTGGTGCCGAAGAATTGAACCGCTTAAAGGTTGGTGACCGGGCTGATAAAATCTTTGCGACTGTTTACGAAACAGACCCGCAGGGTAATATTGTTTATGGCAGCAACGGTTTACCTAAATTAGATCCTTTTACCCGCTTAATTGGCCAAGACGACCCTGATTGGATTTATGGGGTAGAAAATGCTTTAACCTATAAAAATATTGGGCTGCATTTTTTATTTGATGGTCGCTTGGGCGGGCTAATTTATTCAACTACAAATCAGAAAATGTGGTGGGGCGGCACCCATCCTGGCACCGTTAACGGTTTCCGCGATGATGCCAATGCCGGTAAATCTACCTTTGTGGGCGATGGCGTGGTGGTTACCGGGGGCAATGTAAAATACGACAGTCAAGGCAATATTACGGAAGATACCCGAGAATTTGCCCCCAATACCAGAGTGGTAAGTTACATTGCTTACATGATTAATACCAGCAACGGGCACAATGCCAATTACCATTATTACAAAGAAACTTTTCTGAAACTACGGGAGGTATCCTTAACCTACCAAATTCCATCAAAGTGGAGCACGAAAGTTTATATCCCAGCTGCTACTGTTTCTTTCATTGGGCGCAACCTTTTTCTTTGGTCTAAATTACCAAACGTAGATCCCGATCCGGGTATGGATAACCTGCAAACACCGGCTACCCGTAGCCTGGGGGTTAACCTGAATCTGAAGTTTTAAAAGTAAAGAATCAGTTTATGAGAAAAATATATATTTATATCCTCCTTTTTGTTACGGTTAATTTTGTCGGTTGTAAAGATTTTGATGAATTACAGCTAGACCCGAATCGGACAACGCAAGCCACTCCCGATTTACTATTAACTAATATTGAAACCACCGCTTTCAAACGAATTGATCTTTCGGCAGCCTTGGCTTCGCGTTATTTGGTATTTACCGATGGTGTTTCACTAAATCAATATTATGGCTGGCAACGCTCTAGCTATCAAACCTACCATAACTTACGGCAAGTAGTAAAGTTAGAAGAAGAAGCTAATCGACTGCAAAGGCCCGTTTACCTAGCATTGGCTAAGTTCTTTCGTTCCTATTATATCCTTGATTTAACCCAAACTTTTGGCGATGTACCCTATTCCGAAGCGCTGGCCGGAAGTACAGGTGCTTTTACGCCGGTTTACGATAAACAGGAAGATATTTACCTGCGCGTGTTAACCGATTTGCAAGAAGCGAATACCTTATTAGCGACTAATCAAGGTACTATTGCCGGGGATGTTATTTACCAGGGCGATATTACAAAGTGGAAAAAATTAATTAATTCTTTGACCTTGCGGGTGCTGATGAGTTTATCTAAAAAAGAAAATAATGCTCAGTTAAGAGTAAACCAACGTTTTCAAGAAATAGTATCTAATTCGGGACAGTACCCTATATTTATGTTCAATGCCGACAATGCTCAACTTGCTTTTTACGATCTGGCTGATAACCGGTATCCTACTTACAACAGCAATGAACTGCAGACGGCATATTACCTTGATGAATCGTTTGTGAAGCTGCTGCAAGGATACCGGGACCCGCGGCTTTTCACCATGGCTGATCCGGCTCCCCGGCAGGTAAATTTGCCGGAAACGGATGTAAATGCATACGGCGGGGTAAAAGGCAGTGACCCACTGGATGCGAATGCCCGGCGGGTAGTAGCTGGCGAAGCCTCCAAAATAGATGCTCGTTATTACAATAACCCGGTAAATGAACCAAGTGTAGCTATAGGTTATCCGGAAGTACAATTTATCCTGGCAGAAGCTGTCGTGCGTGGCTGGATTAGTGGCGATGCGAACGTGTTTTATAAAAGAGGTATAGAAGCATCAATGCAATTTTATAAGGTAGAACAGAACGCTATTGCGGCCTATTTAGCTCAACCCGACGTACAGTTAACACCTGGTGGCGAACTTTCAGCCATTCTAACGCAAAAATACATCGCTTATTTTCTTAATTCGGGCTGGCAGCCTTTTTACGAACAACGTCGTACTGGTCTGCCGGGTTTTGATGTGGCTGGTACCGGGGTTTTAAACCAAAGACAAATTCCAAAACGTTGGATGTATCCCGAAAATGAATTTGACCTGAACCAAGCAAATGCAGAGGCCGCAATCGCCCGCCAATATCCGGAAGGTGATAACATTAACGGTACTATGTGGCTGTTAAAACAAGAGTAAATTCGATTCAAGCTAATCTCTGCCTATTCTTGTTTACATGAGAAAGATTTCTTTGCGCTTAACTATATTATGCTTGCTTTGTTTATTGCCCCGGATAGCCGTACACGCCCAGGTTAAGCAAAAAAAAGTTGTTTTTGTTATAGTGGATGGTATTTCGGCGGATGTACTGGAAAAACTGAATACTCCTAATATAAAAAAGATAGCGGCGGTAGGAGGTTATACCCGCGCTTATGTGGGCGGCGAAAAAGGCGGGTATTCCCAGACCCCTACTATATCAGCCGTGGGCTACAATAGTTTACTCACGAGCACCTGGGTAAACAAACATAACGTTTGGGATAACAAAATTACTGCCCCCAATTACCATTATCCCACCATTTTCCGTTACTTTAAAAACCAGTATCCGGAAAAGAAGACGGCTATCTTTTCTACCTGGCTTGATAACCGGACAAAATTGGTAGGTGAAGGTTTACCTCAAACCCAGAATATTCAGTTTGATTATCATTTTGATGGCTTTGAACTGGATACCATTAGGTTCCCGCATGATAAAGAAAGTGGGTATATTCATCAGATTGATGAGCTGGTAACCAATGAAGCAGCCCGTTATATCCGAGCTGAGTCACCAGATTTGTCCTGGGTTTATCTGGAATATACCGACGATATGGGCCATCGCTTTGGCGACGGTGAAAAAATGTATCGGGCCATTGAAACAGCCGATGACCAGATCGGACGCATTTGGCAGGCTATTGAGTACCGGCAGGAAAACTTTTCAGAAGACTGGCTACTAGTAATTACCACCGACCACGGCCGCGATAGCCAGGGCAAACACCACGGCAAACAATCTGACCGCGAACGCACCACTTGGATTGTAACCAATGCAAAAAATCTGAATGACCACTTTCAGCAAAAACCAGCAATAGTAGATATTATGCCTTCGGTTGCTCGTTTTCTGGATATTACCATTCCCCGCGATAACCTCATGGAATTAGATGGCATTCCTTTTATCGGGCCCCTATCCATAACTCAACCAACAGCTATACAGCAAAATGGAAACCTTCTGTTAGCCTGGCAAGCATCTAAGCCAAAAGGCAAAGTAAAAGTATGGGTAGCTACCACTAATAATTATAAAACTGGTGGTAAAGACAATTATAAATTGATAAAAAAGGTTAAATTAAGGGAAAAGCAAACCGTCATACCATTGAGTCAAATTTCTTCCAATTTTTACAAAATTGTATTAGAAGCGCCTAAAAATATGGTGAATAGATGGTTGCTTGTAAACTAATATGGCAAATTGAAGCCGAATCAATAAACTATCTGTGGTTAAAAATCAAAGTTCCTAAATTAAAATAAATATCTTAGCTCGACTTTAGCATTTTATATAAATCAAGAACGGCTAATCAATGTTATATAGGCTATTTAGCAATTTTATTTTTGCATGTCGGGTTAATTTCACGACATGCAAAAATAAAAAAAGTGCCTTGATTGAGTCCTATAGGCTTATTTTTCTGGTTTTAAAAAATGCTAAAGTCGAGCTTAGAAGCTGTTTTAAAATCAATCAAACAGGGAAAATCTATTTTTAAAAACTGCTTAAACTGCTTAAAAATCAACTTTAAAGCTTATATCTCATTTTCTAAAATAGGCATTCAATAGGTTTTGGAACAGTTTCTAAAGCACTAAATATTTTAAGAGATTTAAATTAATTTACTCAAACAAGTTCTTCAACTAAAAAGAGCTTTTCTATAATCTGGTAAGAACCGTTTCAAACAACGACCATATTCCTGAGAATAAGTTTAAGCTATTTAACTTATAGATCACGGCTTGCATATAAAGCGAGCGAGGCGTAGCTGAAGCTTGGCTTATATGCATTGTTACTTGCTGGCATTTTTTAGTTCCTCATTCAGTATTTGCTTTATTACTCCATTACCTATAACTATTAGCTTATCTACCTCTTTCTCATATTCCTCCCCATCTAGTTCGTAAAGCTCTATCTTCGAGGGATAGAATGAAGTAAGCCGGAGATAGTCAACAGTGACCAGGGCAGCCAGTTTACTTGTCAGCAGTATGTAGACTACCTTAAAGAGGAGCAGATTAGAATCAGTATGGATGGCAAAGGCAGGGCTTTAGATAATATTTACATCGAAAGATTTTGGCGCACGATTAAATATCAGCACATTTACTTAAATCCTGCCGATGATGGCATTTCCCTATACCAGTGTATTAGCCGTTGGATAGACTCTTGCAACCAAAAGCCCCACCAGGGCATTAACCGAAATAAGCCAGTTAACCTGTACCAGATGGCAGCTTAATTCAACTAACAAAGTGCGCTTCGTGGTCTAAATCAATCGAGGTATCATATTTCACCTGGTGATACAACGGGAGTAAGAAAAATTGCAACAGAAATAGTAGATAAAATAAATTCAACAAGGGGAGATAGTGAAGGCCTGGTTCAACAATGCTACACGGGTAAAACCAGCCGGCAACCGGATTGCCCGCATTAAACCCGGCGGTGGCGATCTGGAGCCCTTTATCATTAATATAAAAAATGATCCGGCCACCCAGCAGGGTGGCAAACCAGGAGATGGTATTGAGCGTCCCTTTGATGTTAAGTCTGGTCCTGACGGTGCCATGTACATTGTAGATTATGGGGTACACCGGATTACCGTGGCGCGGATTGCCGAAACACGTCTTCCCTTTGAATGGAGGCCTAAGACCGGTATTATTTGGCGGGTTACTAAAACTAAATAGAAGGGAATATAAAATATAACCAATCTCCAACAAGCTGCTTCTGAGTTCTGTACCAACAAGGGGTAGAAAAATAAGGCTGTTGCTGCCCCTGGACAGCAACAGCTTTATTGAAAACAAAAGATAGGCCTAGAGAAAACTATCATTTTGTTTATAGTTTTTTTGCTTGGTTAACATAAGCGGACTTATAAGCCAACTAGTAGCCTAGCTTTATGCAATAGTGGCATTCTGAATCCCAACAAATAAAAGTCTTTATAAATGGCTTGTTGTAATTACACCGAGAACTGAGGCTAATGCAGCAAGTGTAATGCGAAGGTGTGAAGGTTATGGAGCAACAGCCACATGTCACGTTTTGCCGGTACTTGATCTATCGGAAGACGCCAGGGTGGACAACCAAGGTTTAATATAATGATAATGAGAGACTATCAGTGCCCATTTCTCTTTAACCTTCCGGATAATTGAAAGCCGCTTTTAATGTTTAATCCAATCAAAGTAAGGTTTGTCAAACCAAACGCAAATTCTGTTAACTGTGCCGCGAAAAAAATGCCGTCAATGGTTTGATAGTGGGAACGGTAGTAAAGAAAGCAGGCTAAGCTTATTAAGGTTAGGCCATTTATTAAGACGAACTTCATCTTTCTTTTCTTGGCCAAAACAATTGGATTTTGGGATTTACCGGCCAACATATTCCCGGTAGCGCCCAGCGCTGGCATGGCAATAAGGAGCACGGGCAAGGAAAATAAAATAACTTTTTTTACTTCTCTAATTGCTGTTTCGCTTCCATTAATTTCCGCTGCAAGGGAAGATATAAAGAAAGATGCGATAGTTATAGCTGCTATAATAGTGGCTATCACATGTATTCTTACCAGGTTTTTGCGTTTCATGCTCTTTGATTTACGGACCGACGCAGAGATTTGGAACCGTTATGCGCTGGAACAAGTGCGGTGATGTCACAGTGGATGAAGGGTATTGCTCTAGCGTGCTCTGGAAATCGGGATGGTTGAATGCGGCGCTAAAGTGCGCAACGGATTCCCACACGGCGTAGTTGAAGAACAAGGTGCTCCCACCGATTGCCTGATGTAACTGAGTGGAGATGTATCCCGGTTGCCTTTTTAACCAGTTGGCGTCGTTCTCCCAGGCTTTGAGCAAAGCAGGAATTTCAGCTTCCGCTACTTGAAACATATTTACCAGGATTACAGGTGATGCCTCTGTATCCAGTTGCTGAAAGAGCGAAACATTTTGGTCGAGTGGTTGAAATTGAAGCATAATGATTTTCCTTTTTTTAGTTTTTATGGTGCGTTGAATGAGACACGTGTATACCAAACATCTTACCCCAGTTTTGCCCTTTGTTCATTTTATAAAAGCAAAGAAACGGTAACGCAGATGGTTAAAATTGTAAAAAACGGAAATCCGGTATTTCTTTTTTTAGATTCTTAGGCGAGCTGCCGGTGAGTTTTTTTACCTCGTGAATGAAATGGGCCTGATCGAAATAATTATTGTCGTAGGCAATAGAGGTCAGGGAATCTCCGGAATGCTTCATCTGGAAAGCAACCTGTTTTAATTTTACCAGCCGGATAAATTCTTTAGGTGAGCACCCAACGTGGTCGTAAAAGTGGGTTCTGATGGTCCGGTCCGAAACTGCTAATTGCTTAGATAGTTCTGCCATTTGAATATCACCGGCACTTTTCTCGATTAGTTCTATGGCATTGGTAATCAAGGATAAATCCCTAACCAGAATATTGTCGAGGAATACTTTTTCGACCTCGTTAAACATCTGTTCTGCTTCGGAGCAATTCTCAATTTGTTTTTGAAAATCCGTGGCGATTTTTCCAAATAGGTCGATTGTATTTACCAACCAGGGCATATTATGGATAGGTTGTTTGGTAAAATAAGCCAAACAATGAGGATAGATGTGGGCGCCAATAATTTTTACCCAGTCCGTTTGCGGTTGTATGGTTATTTGGTCAGTAGTAATGCGGGAAATAGCCATATTCAGGGTAACCGCTCTGTTTAGCGTATGATTGGTTACCAAAAAAGGGTGATTGAAAAAATACAGAAAATTAAGTCTCGGAAAAGGAATAACGGCTTCCTGAACAAAGCGTAACTGGCTTACTGATATATCAATGTGAAAGTAATAATCAACCAGCGTTGCCAGAAATGCATTTAATGGTTTTCGTTTGATGAAATAATTATCTGTATTCATTCCTCTGTTATACAGGGTTGTATATACTAAGTTGCTAAACCTGGTGAAGCCTTAGTTATAGAAAATTGTATCACACCAAACACGATTTTGAAACCTATTTCCAGGTTGAACGGTGTGGGGTAAAAGTGCTCGAATATAAATATTGCCTCGACCGTTCGAATATTGCA